>Ga0209337_1002139_pt1 | contig 14533 bp, 8 predicted proteins | sample LinPmetageLP53_FD_184044 | JGI IMG/M metagenome (GOLD analysis project Ga0209337, IMG submission 184044) | Marine viral communities from the Pacific Ocean - LP-53 (SPAdes) (version 2) | ecosystem: Environmental > Aquatic > Marine > Oceanic | place: Pacific Ocean | collected 2010-02-08
TGCTGCTTTGGCTGACTTCGACGCAATCATCTCTCGCTTGGATAAGCAGGGTTCGATTGAGGAGAACGTCATCTTCGTTGACCGGGACTTCAGCTTTGCTATCGACGACATGTTGGCTGCTCAGAACAGCTACGGTGCCGGCGGTACTAGCTACGGTCTCTTCGACAACGACGAGCAGATGGCCCTCAACCTTGGCTTCACGGGCTTCCGCCGTGGTTACGACTTCTACAAGTCTGACTGGAAGTACTTGAACGACCCAACTATGCGTGGTGACCTCACTAACGGTGGTGTCAACGGTCTGATGGTTCCTGCTGGAAGCACTACGGTCTACGACCAAGTGCTCGGTAAGAACGCCAAGCGTCCGTTCCTCCACGTCCGCTACCGCGCCTCTGAGACTGAGGACCGCCGGTACAAGACTTGGATTACAGGTTCCGCAGGCGGAGCTGCTACCAGCGGCCTCGACGCGATGGAAGTCAACTACCTCTCTGAGCGTGCTGTGTGCGTCTTGGGAGCGAACAACTTCTTCCTGTTCACCGACTGATTCTAACAGGGTATTGGGGGCGCAATCGGCGCCCCCACTATCCACCCTCTTTAAATAAAATAGAAATGAATACGGATAAAACCTTTCGCCTTACTCAAGGCGCCGCTCCCCTTTGTTTCATGATTCCCGGTCGTGGTAGCCAGCGAAAGCCGCTACTATATTGGGACGATGAGCGAAACGAGAACCGAGTGTTGCGTTACGCCCGCAACCAAAAGAGCCCTTTCGAAGACGAGCAAGATGGTAACGCCATTATCGAGCCAGTAATTTTCGAAGACGGCATGCTCCATGTACCCAAGACCAACCCTGTCTTACAGGAGTTCCTCCACTACCACCCTATGAATGGTAGTAAGTATGAGGAGGTCAACGAGGAGCGCGACGCTGGCGCCGAGGTGGAGCTAATCAACCTCGAGGTAGACGCCCTTGTCGAGTGCAAGAACATGAGCATCGAGGCTTTAGAGCACGTCTCTCGCATCCTTCTTGGCATCGACCCATCTCGCCTCACCACCTCGGAGTTGCGCCGCGATATGCTCATCTATGTGCGTCGTGAACCAGAGACATTCCTGCGAGTGGTCAACGACCCAGACTTGAAGTTGCAGTCTAAGATTCAGAGATTCTTTGACGACGGCCTACTTTCTTTCCGCCGCAACAAGACGGAGATTTGGTTCAATGGACCCACAAAGAAGCGCAAGCTTTTGACGATTCCGTTTGGTGAAGACCCCGTGGCTTTGGCTACGTCTTACCTCCTTAGCGACGAGGGGCTTGAGACCTTACGGGCCCTCGACACGTTGCTTGAGGAGTGAGTAAGTTTTTCCTATTGCTAGAGAAAGCCACCTTCGGGTGGCTTTTTCGTTTGGCGCTATCTTAGAGGAATGATTAACTCCGTGCGGAATACGGTCTTGTCGATATTGAACAAGAACAACTACGGCTATATCTCTCCATCCGACTTCAACCTGTTTGCTAAGCAGGCTCAGCTAGAGATTTTTGAGGGGTATTTCACTGGTCTTAACCAAGCTATCAACGCAGAAAACGCGCGTATGTCTGGTACGGACTACGCCAATATGACCAAGGGCATCAACGAGGACATCGACATCTTCTCCGTGTCTCAGCCCCTGACACAGAGTGCGGCCAACCTATTCTTCACTCCGAGCGTCGCTACCACCGGTGACGACTACTACTTGCTGAACAAGGTTCTGGTCAACGGAGCTGAGGCAGAGCCTGTTACGCATAGCCGCATCACCATGTTGGCAAACTCGAACTTGACGGCACCTTCGGCACAATACCCCGCGTACACCATCGATAACCCCACTGCTGGTCAGGTCGTCACCATCTACCCTACTGCAACGACGTACGCGCAGGGCGATGTGGTATGTCAATACGTTCGGTACCCCTTCGACCCGAAGTGGACCTTTAGTGTATTGACCAATGGAGAGCCTGTATTCAACCAGAGCTTGACTGGATACCAAGACTTTGAGCTCCCCATAGATGACGAGCCAAGGTTGGTGTATGGCATCTTGCAGATGGCGGGCATGAGCATCCGCGAGGGCGACGTATACCAGTATGCTAACGCAGAAGAGAAAGAGCAGTAATGGCATATATCACAGACTACCAGTACTACGAGAATAACGGAGCCAACCCCGAGGACAAGAATTGGGGTAGCTACCAATACGTCTCTCTGGAAGATATCGTCAACAACTTCCTGTTGATGTACAACGGCAACCACTCCCTTGTCAATAACGAGGAGCGGTACAAGATTCTGTTCCATGCCAAGCGGGCCATCCAAGAGTTGAACTACGACTCCCTGAAAGAGATTAAGGTTCTCGAGCTCAGCGTCTGTGACAGCCTACGTTTTGTCCTCCCTCCGGACTATGTCAACTGGGTTCGCATTTCCCTATATAAGGGCGGAATTCTTCGACCATTAACGGAGAATATTCAGACGAACTGGAGTTCGGCCTATCTGCAAGACAACAATTGTCGCATCCTTTTTGACGAGAGCGGAGCTACTCTACGCCCGCAGGATTCTACTATCGATTTCGATAGGATTACGGGCACCAAGCCTAGCATCTACCTGAATGGAAACAGTCAGTTCGATGGGCAGCTTGGCCACTGCTGCGACGGCAATTGGTATTTCGACTATGCCATCGGGGCTCGGTACGGACTAAACACGGAGACGGCTAACGCGAACCCTACGTTTAGCATCAACAAGAAGGGTGGCGTCATCAACTTCAGCAGCCACATGGCTGACGAGCTTTGCATCCTCGAGTATGTCAGTGATGGTATGGAGGGTGGCAACAACACTGAGATTAGCGTGAACAAGCTTTTCGAGGACTACGTATACGCGTATATCCAGTACGCTATCCTTGACGCTAAGTTGGGTGTACAAGAGTATATCGTGGGTCGGGCGAGGAAGAAGAAGAACGCGCTCCTGCGCAACGCAAAGCTTCGCGTCAGCAACATCCACCCGGGGCGCTTGCTGATGAACATGCGTGGTCGAGACAAGTGGATTAAGTAATGGCGAATCTGGTAAGGAACTTCATCAAGGGGCGCATGAACAAGAGCGTCGACGAGCGCCTTGTCCCCCAAGGGGAGTATATCGATGCCCGCAACATCCGGATGGGGTCCACCGAGGACTCGGAGATTGGAACGGTAGAGAACACCAAGGGCAATACGCAGCTCACTACGCTGGTATACCCACCTACGGGGGCTGCTTTGAGCGCCAGTGCCACGTGCCTAGGCGCCTATAGCGATGGGGCCAACGAGACCATGTACTGGTTCGTCCACGACCCGGCTTTTACTTTGGTCCCAGCGGTCGGGAAGCTCGACCTTATCGTCTCGTACAATATGCGCAGCGACCTGCTGACGTATCATGTGGTCAGCATCGACGACCCCTCTACGGCTTCTACTACCACCTTGAACTTCGACCCGCAGCATCTGATTACGGGTGTGGACTTGGTTGACGGGCTGCTGTTCTTTACCGACGACTTCAACCCTCCGCGCCGCATCAACGTCACCACGGCGTACCCGCTTCCTGTGGCGAACTTAGACAGCGGGGTATTAGGTGAGGACATCCTCGTCATCAAGATGCCTCCCTCGGAAGCACCTACGGTTACTGCTGTAGAAGTGGTGTCTCGGGAGGACTATATGGAGGACCGCCTCCTGTGCTTTGGTTACCGATGGGAGTATGCCAACAACGAGTACTCGGCTACGTCACAGTTTAGCGACCCCATCTTCGAGAGCAAGCCGTTTGCGTTTACTACGGAGTCGTACCTCAACGAGGGTATGGTCAACTCCGTTCAGGCTTGTGACGTTAGTGTGCGTACGGGCAGCTCTTTGGTGAAGGGTATCGACATCTTGTTCAAGGAGATGGATGACAATATCATCCGCGTCATTGAGAAGGTCGACAAGGCCAACGTGTCTTTGGCGGACAACTCCGACTACATCATTCAGTTTAGCAAGCAGAAGATTTTCACCATCCTTCCTGAGAGTGAGATTCTACGCTTGTATGACAACGTCCCTAGGCTGGCTAAGGCCCAGACCTTGATGGGGAATAGGCTCGTCTACGGCAACTATCTAGAGGGGTATGACATGGTCAACTCCGACGGCCTGTTCAACAAGCTTGGATTTCAGGTTTCTTTAGTTCGCACAGCTTTAGATAGCCCTGACGGCACTATCGCCGCAACACCTTCAGCTAAGAGCCTACACAGCAACCGTACCTATGAGATTGGTATCGTATATATGGACGAGTTTGGTAGGTCTAGCACTGCCCTTGTTGCGCCAAATAACAAAGTGGAGGTTGATTGTGGGCAGTCTATTTTTCAGAATCAGATTCGGGTCACCATCCCCTCTATTATGAGGGCTCCTGTTTGGGCCAAGAGGTACAAGTTCGTTATCAAGCCTGACGCCGAAACCTACGAGACCATATATACCAACCAGCACTTTGAATTTGGTGGGGATGTTTACTTCCTACTCGAAGGGGAGAACGCGGCTAAGGTAGAGAAGGGAGACAGGTACGTTGTGAAGAGCGACACCTCTGGTGCGGTTACGTCATGCACTTACGCTGAGGTTCTTGAGAAGAAGGCATATGCTGTTGGAGAACTAGACGAAACTGGCTCTCCCCTTGTTCCTGCTATTGCGGGAACGTATATGAAGATGAAGCCTAACTTCACCTATGGCCTTCCCTCTGGAGTAGTAAACATAACTCCCGGAGAAAAATCTGCCGGGACCAACGGCGGTGACGACCAGAGTACTGAAAACGGAGACGATACAGCAGGAACTTTCCCGCGATTGGTTTATACGGGGTTTGATTCCAACGTTATTAATACTGGGACGCGTATTAGGCTCACCATGAGCTTTACCCGTCAAGGTAGAGGAGATGCTTCTTGCGAAACGAGAACGCTAGACTTTGACCACACATGGGAAGTGGAGGCGGACTATAACGATATTACTGATTGGTTTTACGGTGTTGGAACTGCAAACACTGTAATCGACACCATAGAAGCGGCGGTGGGTGTTTCTGGAAACCCGGCTGAGGCATTACCTACAAACACAGTCAATAGCAAGACCGCAGTTAACCCCGCTGTTGACCCAAGTTTTGGTGTGGGGGGGTCTGCGCTGACGAACAACATCTTTTTTAATCAAGCCTCTGGCGTCATCTCCTTTGTGGCTTTCGGCACCAACAAGTGTTCCGGTGGATTTGGCTCTGGCAGTAGTCCAAACCGTCGCTCTCGAATTAAATCGGAGTGGACGATAACGCGGTCTACCGACGTTATCGTTTTCGAGACGGAGCCATCACCCGCGCTACCAGACCTGTGGTATGAGTCGAGTCAGTCGTTTCTTATTGACCCCCTAGGTAACTACTATGGTAACGTACAAAACCAGACGGGTAGTCAACCGGCTATCATCGACACGTCGTTCTTCAATTGCATAAGCTTTGGAAATGGCATAGAGAGCTACAAGATTCGTGACTCCGTAAAGGGCAAGCCTATCACCCTCGGTAACCGCGTTACCACAACTAGCGACGAAAGGTTCTCTGCGGTGCGTCGCTTCGCCGACCTGACGTACAGCGGTGTCATCAACGATGAGACCAACATCAACAAGCTCAATGAGTTCAACCTTGGCCTGCTCAACTTCAAGCCGCTAGAGGACAGCTATGGCCCTGTAGAGAAGCTCTTCGCTAGGCGCACCGACATCCTCACGTTGCAGGAGGATAAGATTAGCTACGTCTTGGCGGGAAAAAATCTCTTGACCGACGCCACGGGGGAAAGCGTGGTGGCGTCTGTCCCGCAGGTCTTAGCCAACCAAGTGGCCCGAGTGGAAGACTTCGGCATCAGCAACAACCCCGAGAGCTTTGCAGAGTGGGGACCGCACAAGTTCTTTACCGACGCTAAGCGCGGCTCTGTCATCCACCTCTATGGCGATGGGCAGAAGGAGCAGCTCACCGTAATCAGCGAGAACGGTATGCGGAGCTGGTTCCGCGATGAGTTTATCGAGAGCTTCAATACGCAGAAGCTCGGTGGCTACGACCCGTATATGAACGAGTATGTGTTAGCAAGTAACGATGTGTTCCTGCCCGGTCAGGAGGACTGCATCGAGTGCAACACCATCCAGACGTTCTTGCTTACGGCAGCGGAGCAGTCGTTCTGTGTGAACCTAGGTAGCGATGTAGGTCCGGTATCTATCAGCTACATCATAGTATCTGCTGACGACGCCGACACGGCCACTATCTCTACCACATACCCGAACGAGACGACTACGACCCCCGTGGTCTCGTCACCCATCAGTAACGGTTCTCAGCCTGCTATCGCAGACGTGAACAAGAACTCGATTACGGACAATACGGTGAAGGTCGACCTCAACTACACGGGCACAAAGCGGTTTGTGTTGCAGGTGCAGGTGAAGTGTCCTAACGCTACTGACCTCAAGGTTAGGCTGATAACCGTAAACAGACCCGACGAAGCGAGGCAATCCATACACAGTCAATTCCAGTGGGCCGCGCCAGCTCCCGACACCTTCGTCTCTCCTTTGAGCAGCACTGCGGTTACGTTCGCCACCGCCGGCTCCGGACCGGTCATCTCGAACTGGCAGGAGTACTCCGTGTCTCAGGGCAGTAGCCTTGGTCCTATCGATGGGAGTACGGTCACTATGGCGTACAATAGGATTGGCACGGACAACTATACGATTCGTACTTCCGACAGGTTCCGATACCTGCGCGTCGACACGAAGTATGAGGAGGCCGACATCGTGGCTCTTTTGGCTGCCGCCAACGCCCTTACCCCTGCTGGAGCACAGCCGGAGTACACGGCAAACTTCACGATGCCGAGCACCGGAGAGTACCTCTACCTAATCTGGGATTATTCTAATGCCTAAATACACGCTGACATATAGCCCACCTGCTGAGGGTTGGCCTTCGTTCTACTCGTATGACCCTGAGTGGATTCAGGGTATGAACCAGTACCTGTATACGTTCAGTGGGGGGAACCTCTTCCGCCACAATACCAACGATGCGCGGAATACTTTCTACGGTAGCTACGTCGCTGCGGAAGACTCTAGCACCATCACGAGTGTCTTCAACGACGAGCCTATCGTAAACAAGATTTTCAAGACCATAGCTCTAGAGGGCAACAGCCCTTGGGCGGCGGAGATGAGCAGCGACCAGCAGGACGGAAGGTTTATTGAGTCTGCGTTCTTTGAAAAGAAAGAGGGCGACTACTTCGCGTTTGTACGTACTGTAAACAACGACCCAGCTCAGCCTGACGACTATGCCTTGCGCTCACTCAATGGCATTGGTGTTAGCCAGACGGTGGTGGGCAACGTCGTAAACTTCCCGCTCACCACGGACATCGGCAGTATCCTCAGCGCGGGAAATGTACCCACCGACCCCAACAGCGGAGACTCGTTCTACTTTGCTCTACCTGTGGGTTCTGAATACCCTGCCATCACCTTCGCGGGATTTGTAACCAACATCGAGGTCGATATCCCCAATGGCATCAACCGCGTTACCCATGACGGCAGCGGCACTGCGCCCGGCATCAACGACCCGCTCTGGCTGGGCATCAAGAACCAAGTGGCGGAGTCCCACGGCCTCCTCGGTCACTACGGTGTATTCAAGCTCACCAACACCGATACCTCTGCTGTAGAGCTGTTCGTTGCCAAGAGCGAGGTCATGAAGTCGTATCCCGGCTAATCCGTACTTTTATAGCTGATGGAAGAGATTCTACATAACATCCATACAGAGACGGGCTTACTCTGGGAATCCATTGAGGATTTGCATAAGGAGCTTGGCAAGTTGGATGAGACTGTAGAGCACCACACCGACGCCATGCAGGAGGCATGTCCGGTTACTCATCACCTTGAGAACGGCTTGTATACGCGCGAGGTATTTATGCCAGCGGGTATGCTCGTCGTGAGCTTCATCCATAAGCAGAACCACCCGTCGTTCTTTATGGAGGGTGAGATGTCTTTGCTGATGGATACTGGCGAGGTCAAGCGCGTCAAGGCACCTATGGTAGTACACACTGAGGTGGGTACGCAAAGGGTGGCATACATCCATGAGGACGTGACGTGGACGTGCGTGTATCGCACCGATGCGGAGAGCGTCGAGGAGGCAGAGAAAGAAGTTTATACCATGGACTTTCGGGAGCTCCCTGAGTCCGTAATCCAAAAGAAAATATGGCAGGTGTCTTAATTGCAACGGCCCTTGGGGCAAGCGCCGCTACGGCTGCGGCTGTTGGTGGTGGAGTAGCGGCGGCTACGGCTATCGGAGGTGGCGTCAAGTCTTTTAGTGAGGCCAGTAAGGCTAAGAAGCGGCAACAGCAAGCCGAGAGAGATGCTCAGAAAGCAATGGATGACGCCCGTAATAGGTTAGGAGTAAACGTATTTGAGCAATTATCTATCCAAAAGGAGCCTTACGAGCTGGCTAGAGAAGCTGCTTTGGTAACCGGAGCCCAAGCGTTGCAGATGGGTCAAGAGGGCGACGAGCGTGGCGCCGCAGCTACGGCAGGTCGGGTCGCTATGGCTCAAGCTGCCGAGCAGGCTAGAATCCGTTCGGCTATGGGTCAGGAGCTTCAAGGCATTCAACAAAAGGTCGTAGCCGAAGAGGGCCGACTTTTAGATACGGGCATGAGTCTCGACCTCGGTGAGGTTGCTGGTCAACAGCAGATGGCCGCTGACGCTCAAAAAGACAGGGCTGCATATATCACTCAGGGTCTTACTGCTTTGCAGCAAGGGGCCGAGCTGGGGCAGCAGATGGCTCCTCTTTATGGTGGCGCCGCCACCCCTAAAGTGGATACGGTGGGAAATCAGAACATTGACTATTCTATGGCTCCATCTGTTGCGCCCCGTCTGGGACAGCCCACGCTTAATCAGAGTCAGTTTAGTGCTCCTAGTCAATTTAACCAGTACCAAAGTGGGGTTTTGCAGTCTATGCCAAATCCCTACGACCAATACCAAGGTTTATTTAGCTCCTTCGGTGGACGAATCCCCATGCCATGACAGCTTATAAGTATGTAGCACGCGATGAGGAGTCGCGAGTCAACTGGGGTGACATCAGCAAGAAGTGGTCAGACGCCATTATTACTGGTGAGGAGACCCGTGAGAAGAAAAGGCAGGATATACAGACAGCTACCGACGAGCTTACCGATTCTATCATCAACGCCCCGATGGGCGAGAACGAAGGCGTCAACGCTTGGTATTCCAATTTCGCTGACCAGTCGTCAGAGTATCTGTTAGACGCCAACCGCCGCCTCAAGTCTGGCGACCTGAAGGTCCGCGACTACAACACCATCATGGCGAATATGACGCAGGGTACGGAGCGCATGACCGGACTTGCTAAGGACTACTCTGACAACTACGCCATCAAGATGGAGCGGTTGCAGAACGATAAATCTCAACAGGCTGAGGTGGCTATGATGGAGCTGGCTGAGGGGTACGCCAACTTCACCAATACCCAAGGCATCGTCAACCCTACCAACGGGATGATTAGCATTGCCAAGAACGGCACCGGAGAGACGGTCACCATCCCGCAGATGCGGGCGTACATCAACATGCAGTACGACAAGTACGACGTTGGTGCCGCCTTGGATGAGGAGGTGGCTAGGCTTGCAGCGGACAAGATGGTCATCATGTCTGGGGATGTAAAGACCCGGGAGTCACAGCTTCGGGCTTGGAATTTGGCTAAAGACAACCTCCTCGATGCGGAGCTGGCTGACGGCCTCCATGTGAGCTCCGTCTTGACGGAAGAGGTGGGTGGATACAACGTGGTTACCGACGCTAATAAGGTGGGTGAGAACGACGTGTTGTTTGTCCTAGACCCCAGCCAGCCTAGCGCAGGTTACCGCGTGCCTTTGTATGGTCTCGACCTCAGCAACATGACCGAGGCCGACCTCGACATGATTTTCAGCGCCGACCTTGACGACGCGAAGCGGACAGCACTTATCAAACAGGCCGAAGAACAGAAGGTTACAGCACGGGACTGGCTCAATACCGACTTCGAGCGCAGGCTTAGCGTGATTGAGACCCCTCGTCAGGAGTTTGCTGCGCCTCCTCCGGCAAAGCTTAGTGCCACTGAGCGTGGGAAATATGCTGAGACACAGTCGGGGCTGGAGTCATTGGCTAAGGTTTTCTATGGCGACAAGAAGCTTAGGCAAGAGGGATTGGATGAGGTGTTTGGTCAGGACGAGACCATTACTTCTTACGGTGTTCGAGAAGGTGCTGATGGACAGCAAGAGATTTTTGTTCAGCAGATGCGTGATGACGGAACCGTTGTTGAGCGCACACCTATCCCCTTGGGCGAAAATTTCAAGCAGTTCGCTAAGCCTGCTGGGACACAGTTCTTTGAATCGGCATACATCGACGATGTGCTTCCCGGGATATTAAAGAAGTACGAGGGTAGAGGGCGTGGTTCAGGGGAGTACACCACCACGCGACAGCCTATCGTTACTGACATCTCTAGTGTTGAGATTGATTACCGAGGCGACAAGAAAACAGTCAAGGCCGCTCTGGCAGAAGCTGGGGGCGTTTCAATGGTGGGTAAAGTCACTGGAAGAAGCGACGCGGAAAAAGAGGCTCAGGTTATACGCTCTGTCCTTGGCGCTCCTGAGATTGGCATCAACGCCACGGTGGCTTCTGTCGACGAGAGAAAAATTGAGGCTGCAAGAGGTGAGGGTTCGTATGAAGGTACTATTGATGCTCCCGGCGTTCAGTTATTTGCCGAGGGAAGGATGGACAAGCCGATTATTATTCCTAACACCGACGCGTCTATGAATGCCTTAATGAGCGTGGTAGATATGTTGGCTAAAAACAGGTTCATCACCGCCGATGAGCTACTGGCATTGTTGCCCGAGGAGGCTAAGGCATACAACACCCCAGAGGTAATCAGTTCTATCTTCACGGAAGAGGTAACGGAGGAGGCTCCGAACTACGACTGGTCAAAAGCAGGACAATAAGACATGGACGAGCAGGCAGTATCTAACCTACACGGTTGGGCTCAGAGTAAGGGATACCCCGGGTCAGTAGAGGAGTTCTCTGTACTCCTACAGTCTGATGATGGCGCCCTTCAAAGCGCGTATTCATACGCTCAAGAGCAGGGCTTCCCGGGAGACATCTCGGCTTTCGAAAACCTTGTTGGCCGAAAAAAAAAAGACGCTACGGAATCCGTATCGGACGATGGTTTATTGGAGTCTCTCCAGCCTGAAGTCGCTGTATCAGAATCTGTTAGCGTTCAAGCTCCGCCTGAGCCGATAGAGCAGCTTGACGAAACTCCGACCCGAGTATTCGGTGAGGAGGTGGTAGAAGAACAGGTTGACGACATGCCTGTTGGGCAGTCCACGGCAGTAGATATTCCCGGTGCTCCCGAGCCTGCCCTTGATTTGAGTACTGGCGATGTAGAGTTCGACAAGTCCATTGAGTTTGTTGACGCCAGCCTCGTCGACCGTGGTGATGAAGGTCAGGTTGCGAGAGAGCTTTCGGCTGAGTTCAAAGATTTTGGTTTCGACTTTGAATCCACGGGCATTGGCGATGCCATTAAGGTCACTGCTCGTAACGGCGAGACCATGGATGTGGACCTCGACCCTGCGTGGTACAACTTCGGTGTTGACGAGGGTGAGGAAGCCAAGAGCCTGCGCAAGTTCCTTACAGACAATAAAGACACGAGCGAGCTTGTCGATGCCGAGGAGGCCTTCAAAGAGGCCGAGGCTATCTATGGAGAATACAAGGCTGAGGAGGCCGAACTCATAGCAGAGTTTGAAGCTAACGCCGCTAAGAGGAAGGCCCTACCTAAGGACGATGTGGAAGGGTACAATAAACTTATCGAGCAACAGGATATGCTTCTTGCTCGAGCACAAAAGCTAGTCCGTGAAAGTGCTGATTCCGAAGACCTAGCTCGGGAGAGCTATGCCAACCTTGAGCGCCTGTCTAAGCCTAAAGAAAAACTCACGGCATTGGAGCGCACGTTTGGTAGGGGTAGCATTACGAACTGGACTTCAGACCTTAGCGTCAGGGCTAAAGACCAAGGGTTGGCTCAGGGCGCAACCATCCGTGAGAACCTCAACCTAGCTATCAACGGCAACAACGTTACTGATGAGGAGCTAGAGGATTTCCGCAGGGCTTTGGCGGCTTCTGCTGAGGCTGGACCATCTGATGAGATGCAGGAGCTAGGCAGGATAGTCGATAAGAAGAGCGAGGGGCTTTCGTATGCCGGAAAGATGCTTGTGGCGCTATCGGAGACGGCGAAGAGGCCGCAGCTCCTACCTGAGTTGGTTGTGTCTTCGGTTGCTATGATGGCTAACAAAGAGGTCGCTGAAGGTGCGCTTGCCGGAGGGGGACTGGGTGCGGGCGGTGCTTTGCTTTATGGCCAGCTGGGCCCTCAAGTGGCATTGCCCGAGGAGTTGTTTACCGTACCTGCTTCGTTCCTTACTGGTGCAGCCGGCGGTGCCGCAACTACGCTTGAGACTGGCCTTTCTTTTGCTGAGTTTATGATGGAGGAGCTGGCTGAGAAGCAGGGCGTCGATATCAACGAGGTGGATATGTCCAACGAGTCATTGCGGGAGGTGCTCAGCGATAGCGAAGCTATGTCTCGATTGCGCAATAGGTCCGCTGGCCGTGGTGTTGCGATGGGACTATTCAATATGGTCACCAAAAACTTTGCTTCGGGTGTTACACGCCGTGTTGTAGGTAGGACGGGTAGCAAGATGAAGGGCATCCTCGCAGCAGGTGCGGTGGACGCACCACTCGAAGGTGCTGGTGAGGCGATAGGAAGGGTAGCGGGACGGCAGGAGATGACTCCTCTTGAGCTCGTTCTGGAAACTGCCGCTGTCGGTCCCGGCTTTGCCATCGGTGTTGCAGAGGGCCTTGTCCGTGCGCCTAAGTACACCCTCAACGGCGAGGCTGTCGGGGGTGGGGAGCTGGCTCGGTTCATTCGGGAAGCTGATGAAGCTGACGTAGCCGGGGCTACCATCGAAATCAAGAACGATAAGGTCTTAGCTGGTCTGGCCAACGACAAGCGGAATACGGCTAGGGAGCGCCAAATCATTGGCAAGCAGCTCCGTGAATCAGGTGTCACCGACGATGCTAAGGTGCAGACCCTAACCGACCTTGAGTTAGAGAAGCGTAAGCTCAAGGGTAACGAGACCACTTCGGGGAAGAAGAAGGCCGAGCGCATACAGCGAGAGATTGACGCCACGCTTGACGGGGACTCATACTTCTTTGAGGAAGAGACTGATGAGAAGGGGAACACCATCTCTAAGGAGGTGCGCGTTACGCGTAGGGAAGCTGTCGATGCGTTGAAGGATGACGACATCATCAACCCTACGGAGAAAGAAATTGAAGCCAAACAGGCCGAGCTCTTCCGGGATGCTATGGCCGAAATCGGAAGAGAAGATGCCGTTCAAGAGTCAAGCACAGAGGAAGTGGATGTGGGCGAACAACCCGCAGATGGCGAGGAAGTGGGAGTCGGAGACACCGAAGAAGAAGTCGTTGCCGAAGAGGAAGAAGCGGTCGTTGATGAGGAGGCGGAAGAGCTCGCCGAAAGGTTAGAGGCCGAGGGTACACCTGACGTTACGGAGCAGGTAGCAGAGAATGTAACGGCAGAGCGCAAGGAAGGAACCACTCTAGGTAAAAAGCAACAGAGGATTGTTGAGCAGGCCAAGAAGCGTGCTGTCTCTTTGGCTAAGTCTGTATCTGGATTGAACGTCAAGCTTTACGAAACCACCGACCAGTATCAGAAGGCAACCAATAAGACTGGTAAGGGCGTGTATTTGAGGGAGGTCGATGAGCAAGGCAACGTCATCGACAAGACCATTCACATCAACCTTGAGACTGCCAACAGCCGTACCGTAGCTCACGAGGCTTTCCATGCCATGTTCTTGGAAAACCTTTCTGAAGCAGAAACTCAGGCTCAAGCCAAGGCTTTGATGAGCACTGTGCGTAAGGCTGTAGCTGGCGACTCTGCTTTGGCAAATCGAATCGACCAGTTCTTGGCGGCATATAACGAGGCTGAGATTGACGAGGAAGCTCTGTCTGAAATCTTTGGTTACATCTCCAATGGATACGGGGAGCTCACGGCTCCTGAGCAAAGCAAGGTTAAGGCTGTCATCAAGGCTTTGATTGAGCGTGTTACGGGCATCAAGCTGGAGAGCGGGTGGAGCGAGGGCGACCAGAACGTGCTCGACCTATTCAATACTCTGGCTGAGAAGATGGAGGCTGGGGAGGAGATTACTGCTGAAGAGGTTGGTGGCCTAAAGGTTTCTGAGGAAAGGGTAGCTGAGGTCGAAGCAGATACTGAGATTGATACCCGTATTGCTGCTGCTCAGGAGAAACTGGCTGGCGCTAGTGAAGCTGTCGGCACCGTTCTTGGTGAGCTATCTAGTTTGCTTGATGAGGTGGAGGATGAGGCGGCAAGTAAGCTTTTGGCTTCGGTCAAGAAGACCATCAGTGCAAAGCAGGTTGGCGCTACGGTCAAGAAGATTCGTGATGTCAAGAAGTCTAAGCGTATGTCTGCTG
>Ga0209337_1002141_pt1 | contig 14529 bp, 17 predicted proteins | sample LinPmetageLP53_FD_184044 | JGI IMG/M metagenome (GOLD analysis project Ga0209337, IMG submission 184044) | Marine viral communities from the Pacific Ocean - LP-53 (SPAdes) (version 2) | ecosystem: Environmental > Aquatic > Marine > Oceanic | place: Pacific Ocean | collected 2010-02-08
CTGATACCAATCAAAATCATTCTTCATCATTCGCTCAATACGAACATCCTTAGTAGGTAAAAAAGGTGCTTTAACAATTATTTGGAACTTTGCAAGATCTCCTTTTAAATCAACACCATATGACATTGAAGGTGATACTAATACGGTAGGATCTGAATCTGTCATATGAGCTTCTAGAATCTCTTCATTTCTAACACCTGGTTCTCTATATAAGAATCTACTACCATGTAAAGTATTCGATATTTTAAGAGTAATTGAGTTATTCTGAGAGTGAATAATGCCTTTATCGTCTTTATGATGCTCACATATCTCACCAATCTGCTTAATAATCCTTGGTAAGTATTTATCCATGGTATGATAGTTAAGTTTATACTTCGGATTACATATGATAGGAGCTTTTTTAGGATCAAAACTCGACTCCGCTTCAACATATTTATAATCTGTAATACCAAGACTCTTACAAAAGTTCTTAGGATCAATAATAGTAGCTGACATTAGGATAACTTTATCAGCGAACTCGAATAATCTATGGGCTAGCTTATCCACTTTCAAAGGCATAAAGGTAATTGTTTGTCTATCCTTCTCAAAGACATATTCTGACTCTTCCCAAGAATCAATAACAAGTTCAACCTTACTATGAATATTAATCAAACGTGTCATCATCGAGGTAAGATCTTGAATAGCTTTCTGATTCTTACTCTTCTTATTAGCAATAATATCTTTTAAGTCTTCAATCTTATCTGTAATATCAACAGCAACACCACTTAACCATTTTACAGCAGAGTTACTACTCATATATGGTTTAATATTAACATCTAACCTACTCAAAAAGTCGTAGTCAATTACACATGTAAACTCTTTAACAAGCTGATCTTCAAGCTCAGATGCTTCATCACATATTAGAAACTGTCTTTTCTTAAGATGATCAGGCAAAGCAAAGAACATATTATAGTTAAGAGTATTGAACTTTGACACTAAAGTCTTATTTCGCTGCTCATAATATGGGCACTTACACTCAGCCCAACACTGACGTTTTAGACTAGGCGCGTGTAAACATGGTGCAATATCTACTGGGTATCGATCATCAATAGCACACTGATAATTAGACTTACCTTTCAAGACCTCTACATCATCAAACAATTCCTTATATTGATCTTGTAGTGCTTTTGTTATGGTTAACGCTGTTGTCCCAAACGCTCTCTCGTTATCGCAATCTTCTTCATAATTATATCCAGTAGAAGAACGCTTGTATGCTAAGTAGCTAGTAACAATATCTCTAAACTCTTTACTACTACTATCTGACGCGTTACCCAGCGTCTTTGATACAAACGACTTACCTGACCCTGTCGGCGCATTGCAAATAACAAACTTATGACCATTATCAAAAGCATCATCTATATTCTTAAGAAGCTTTACCTGTGAGGGGTTAGGATCATAACCTGCAGGGAATTTTTGGAGTAGTCTAGATATCACTAAACTAATTGTAGTCTACTAACTCTATTAATCAACGTCTCTCAGAGGTAGAATATAAACTAATTCATCATACAGTTTTGACTTTTTTGATGAATCTAGTAACTTAACCTGTAAATCCAAATCTTGTATATTTAAAAATATCTTAGTTTTATAGTTAAGTGTTGTTACAGTACCTTCTTTACTAATATCATAAGGATAAGGTATTTCATATATACGAGTACGTTCACCATCCTCTAACGTTAATCTTGCATAGTGCTGCTTAACTTGAAATATTTTAAGTTTACCTTTTCGAATAATTTTTTTATCCGTCTTTATCGCTATAGTTTCTAGCAAATAAGGTTTAATATATTCAGAAAAATTTTCAAGCGATGAAGTCATGAGTTTAAATAACCAGCTTTTTGATCAGCTGACATAGGGTAGATGTTTTCATTAAAGTAAGGCCAAAACTCTGAAGCTGGAATCTCTTTAATTAGATCAACTTGATTACAGTTAATTGTTCTATAATTTTGCATTAAGACATCCCACACTACAAGCAAGTTATCTGCTGCTTCATTAATTTTTTTTGGTCCTTTAGGCGGTCTATAGTTAAGAGTGGTTCTACCATTTACTGAGTTTAAAAGATCATATGATTTGGTGCATAGCATACGTCTTGTAGCACCATCACCCGGTCTTGGATCACGTCTTACAAATCGAACATCGCATACATTATTCAAAAGTATGCTGTCTAGAGCTGACCTTTGAACAATCACTCTTTAAGTGTGCAAATACCAAACAAGCGATCTTCATTTAAAAAGATACCTTTCTTAAGTCGCTTACCATTAATATCTAGGTTAGAAATAGTAACACCTAGGTTGTTAGGAAAGATTACAACATCACCTACTTTAGCATATTCTACTTTTGGCCCGGTAAGAATAACTCTAGCCTTACGCCAGGCTTTTGTAACAGCATTTGTTGGGACAAATATTCCATTACGTTGAACTTCACCCTCGTCATTTTCATCAACATATTCTACTAGTAGAATATCATCAAAGATAAAATTTAATTCGAAATCGTCTGTAAGACCAATATCACCTTCACTATGTGTAGAAAGGTCTATAAGATGTTTCTGAGAGGGTAAACGGTCAATACTTTCATGTGCAGGCATATAGATATTTAGCTAGTGTTTTTTAAAAATCAACTTACATTTCTATATAAGATTTTAACTCTCTTACAGATATATGTTTATTCTTCGCAATAAGTTCCAGATGTTCAACCTCTTCTGTTTTCTCTTTCTTCTTTTTCTTAATATAACTAATACGTTTAAATTGAAGTCTGGGTATTACGTTATAATAGAATCGAAACATTCTTTGTTTATCATCAAATATACTACAGTATTTATTAAGGATATTATTTGTAAATGATACAGTATCTTTACTATACATTGAAAGCCATCTATTAAGTAAGAAAGGTACAAAAGCTTGCTCACCTTCTGAGTCTATATAATCTGGCTGCTTCCTCTTATCAGAGAAGAATAGTTTATTTTGTAATTGAAAGAAGTTCATAGTTTAGAGCAAATATAATCAGCAACTGCCTTAACACTATAACGAGTATTGTAGTCACTATCTTGCTGATCTTTAACTAATTGTAGCATATCAAGATCAGATAGCAAGTCCATAATAACCCCACCAACCTCTTTACCCCAATCATCTACTTGTACGATATAATTATCTTTATAGATTTCATTCTGAGGTAATCTAGGAGATACAACTACTGTACCACTTCTTAAACCTTCATAATGTCTAAATGTTTCTATACTAACATTACCTGCAGGACAAACTACAATTTTAGAATTATGAAGTCTTTCAGAATATTCAGATGGATTAAATCCCATATTAAATCCTTTTGTAATATTAATATCTAGTTTAGGACGCTTACTAGGAGTTAATTGTTCAAAGAACTTAACTACCGGGGTCATGTAATCTACTCGATTTTGAGATGACATATGACCGGAGAAAAATACATCAACTGGTCGTTCCTTAATAGGTCTATTTTTTAGCTTACTATGCTTTTTATTATAACCTAACGGTAGAGGAAAAACATTAGTCTCTACTTGATTAGGTAGTAAGTATGATTTAAATACTAGAACATCATCTCGATTTTTCCATTCATCAGGAATACAATCAGTCATGTATTCATCATGCACAGCAAGTATAACATTACGGGTCGTCTCACTAAGTTCAACTTCATCTCTACGATCCCATTCCGGGGTTACGCTTACAATATGAAGTGTTAGAGTATCAACTTTATCTGTGAGATGTTTGATAATACCTTGCAAGTAATTCCACTCACAAACATTATCTTCTACACCGTAATATTTAATAATCATTATACAATAATTTTTGTAGTAGCTACAAACTGATCCTTGACTTCTGTATTAAAGTAATCAATAACCTCTGTCATAAATGATTGAGCTTCTTCATCTGTAAGATTAGATGAAAAGGCAAATCCTGGAGCTTTATCCCCAGCATCAATATTGATAGCAGTATGACCAACAGCAACGTTCTCAAGGCTATAGGTAATTGAAACACTTACCTTACCTAATTCATGCTCATATCCATCAGAACCAACAAAACTCTGCTGAACCATAATATCATCACCATCCATGACAATAGGAATCTTAATTCGCTTACGCAAAAACTTTGCAATATTTGTATTAAATAAACGTTGAAAAGATACTGCTCCAAGAGGCCCTAAATTAGGAATCTCCCAACAGAAGTTAATAGCATCTGCTGATGCAATATAATCATTGGATAGAGTATCTTCTAAGTCAATTAGATTAGTTGTTACATCCATAGGAGCTCTAAAAGCTACTACATTACCGACTGGTGATACATCCTTTCGAAACTGCTCATAAGCAAAGCGTTTATGGATAAAATCCCCATCATAAATCTCTTGTTCAATTATCATTACTTCTTATTATAGTCTAAATACTCTTAGTATCAACATCTTTATTACGTTTATTAGCTGCTACAAACATCATTTCATCAAGCATAGTCTCAAATGTATATGTTGGCTCCCATCCAAGCTTTGTTCTAAGCTTTGTAGAGTCTCCTTTTAAGTGCTCAAGCTCCTCTGGTCGTTTAAATTTTTCAGATGTCTTTATGTATTTACTAGCATCAAGACCTAATGTTTTAAATGTATAATCTACAAGTTGTTGAATTGTATGAGACGCACCAGTTGCACAAACATAGTTGTCTGGCTCGTCTTGTTGAAGCATTAACCACATTGCATTTACATAATCCTTGGCATGTCCCCAGTCGCGACTCGCTGCAAGATTACCAAGAACAAGATCCTTCTTACGACCTTGCTTAATATCCACTGCACCATTGACAACCTTATTTGTTACAAAGTTCATACCACGTCTTGGTGATTCATGATTGAAAAGAATACCATTACTAATATGCATACCATAACTGTTTTTATAGTTATTACAGATGTTATATGAAAATACTTTTGCACATCCATAGGGACTAACAGGATTAAGTTGTGTAGTCTCTCTCTGAAAACCATCTGCATCAATAGTATTACCAAACATTTCACTCGAAGAAGCTTGGTAGATTCGAGCAGTGGGACAAGTAAGCCTAATTGATTCTAGCAAATTTAAAGTACCAATTCCAGTAGCCTCTGCAGTATAAATAGGTGCATCAAAACTTACGCGTACATGAGACTGTGCAGCAAGATTGTAGATTTCGTTAGGTCTAGATTTTTGCAATACACTTACTAATGATGACATATCCGTCAAGTCAGCGTAGACTAGATTAACCTTATTAAAGATATAATCTATACGCGTTGTATTATATTCTGGTGATGAATTGCGCCGGATTGTTCCCCAAACTTCATATCCTTTATCTAAAAGAAGCTCTGCAAGATAAGATCCATCTTGCCCGTTAATTCCTGTTATCAGCGCTGTTTTCATCCTTTTATTAATTTAACTATATTATGTACATCTTCTTCTGTCATGCCTTGATGATTTGGTACATAGAAGCCATATTTATTGATCATAGTTGATACCGGTATGTTAGTATGCCCTGTACCAAATTTTCGCCACATTGGAGACATCGTCATTGAACCTGCAATAAGTGGTCTACATTCAACTCCATTATCACGAAGACGCTTTACAATTATATCTCTATCATAACTAACGATAGGGTAGCAAAAGCTTGATATAAAGCAGTCCTCCCTATCAACAATATTCAAAAGACTATCTTTTACATCTAAAAGCTCTTGGTATAACTTAAAGTTTTTATTACGTATGGCTGAAAAATTATCAATTTTATCTACTTGACGTAAACCGATTACAGCTTGCAAATCTGTTGATCGTACATTTAATCCTGGTAAATAGAAAGCAAACTGCGCACTAAAATCATCTACTCTATTATTCGTTCGTAGTACAGCTTTACTATTATCATCTAGATCCCTATCCCATCCGTGACTACGAATCATTAGAAGTAACTCATTAATCTCGTCGTAATTAGTGCAAACCATTCCCCCTTCAATAGTAGAAATATGATGACCGTAATACATAGAGTAGAAACTCATGATCCCAAATGTGCCGAGTTTTTTACCTTTATACTCTGAGCCCATACTCTCGCAGACGTCCTCAATAAGAAGAACATCATAAGTATCGCAAAGCTCAACAATCTTTTCCATGTCAGGTACTAGACCTAAAACAGATACTAGAATAAATGCTGATGGATTCTGACGTTTAAAAATCCATTCCAGTCTCTCGAGATCTACTGAGAGATCTTGATCATTAGCATCAATAAGAATAGGATCAAGGCCTAACATTAGAGGTGAACTAACATCAGTAGCCCAACTTAAGTCAGGTACAACAATCTTATTATTCTTTAGCTTACCCCCAAATTTAAGAGCTGCAAGTCCTAATAGAATAGCAGATGATCCAGAGTTAACAAAAACAGAATGTTTAATACCAAGCCAATCTGAAAACTTCGATTCATACTCTTTAGTTATAGGCCCCTTAGTAAGTTGAGGTATTTCTGGTTGATTTAGCCAGTTAATAAGACCACATATATCCTCACGATCAATTGTATCCGATACAAGCTTAACGGGTTTCATACTTATATTATAAGGTTTTTTCCCAGATTGCAAGTGTATGTTCGAAAGGATTTCCTTTAATATTCTTAACTAATGTTAACATATTATCTGCTAACTCTCTAATTTCTTTTTGCGCATGTTCACTATTGCGTAACTTTTGAAAGTTAGCAAAAGAACGCATATTAAACGTTACATCAGCTTGAATTTTCGAATTATATGTCTTAAAAAATCGTGCACTTTCTTTTGCTCTTTTACGTCCTAAAACAGGTTCAAGTTCTTTTATAGCTTCATGATATAAGGTATTACCAGCAGCTGTATAAACTTCTAATTGAACCTTCCAATCAGCAGGCCAATCATCAGGAATAAAAGTTTTATCTTCTTTTAGTTCTTTGTATCTTGCCGACTCAGCATTGATCGAAGCCAATCTATGCTTAAGTAAATGAATATGACTGGCAATATCACAATCAATAAGGAAATGGACTGTACCTTTCTCAAAAGGGGTCTCGTGTCCGTTGCTCCAAAGCATGTCGATAAGCTTCGGAATTCTCTTTTGTTTCTTTTCATTTAAATCTCTACTAGTTGATGTCCATGCACTACAAGCAATAACTTCGTCACTACCGTAATATCCTAAAAGTTCTACTGTATTACTCATTTACTACTGAATTATAAACTGACTCTATACCATTTGCAAATGATTTAAATTGAAATTCTGGAAATAGTTCTCTCATCTTTTTATTACTTGCATCTTTACGAAGTTGACCATCAGGCATTAGTGTATCAAAGTTCAGAATTAGATCCTTGTCTAAAACTTTTAGAGCAATTTCTGCCATCTCTCTAATAGAATGGCATTCATCACCAGTAACATTAAAATCTGTCTTAAGTATTATATCGAGACCTTGCACAATAATATCAGCAAGATCACTTGCATGTATAAATTGTCTTAATGGTTTACCTGTTCCAAATAACTTAAGAACTACCTCGTCATTATCTACACAATTTTGAATCTTCTTAATTAATGCAGTTACAAAATGCGCTTTCTTCTCATTATCAAAATTATCATATTGACTATAAAGATTGCAAGCGTATATAGTAGAATAATCTATATCATATTTCTCCCTATACAGTTCAATTTGCGTACCCATTACTCTTTTAGCCATTGCATAACCGAAGTTAGTTGGCGTGGGAGCCCCGAGATGTAGATAATTTTCCTCTAGAGGGTAATAATCCTCTGGTAAAGCATCAGGATAAACGCAAGTACTTGAAACTCCAATAAGCTTTTTTACTCCATATTTATAAGCTTCATGAATAACATTTGTATTCATGAAGATATTCTGCTCAAGAAACTCAATCGGATAATCAATATTTTCTTGGATGCCTCCTACCCTTGCTGCAGCATGAATCACTGCATCAGGCATTATTTCTTCAAACATTTTACGAACTTGAAATTGTGAAGTAAGATCATAATCATTCGAACCAATAAATATACCCTCATGTGATGAGTTCCAAAGTATATCTTGAATATGACATCCAAGCATACCACGGCCTCCAGTAACAAGAACTTTCATCTACATATATTATAGATGATATTTTAGAATAATCAACTAGTTTAAGGTGTTCTACCCGCTATCAAAGTTCTTACTGCAGTAAGCTTGGTATAGATTCCTCAACTAATCTATAGTTTTTTGCTAATTCAAAATTTGATTTAAGTATATTGTGTTTTGATTCGTAATAACCTACTGTACATTGCTTGAGTAACTCCGGAAGTTCCATAATATCATTAAATATAATCATTCCCTCTGTATCAAAAAACTCTCCTATACTAGGACAACCCCAATATATAGGAATAGTACCTGTAACAAAACAATCAATTAGTTTTTCTGTAAACCAGTAGTCACGTTTAGTGTTTTCTATACAAAAATGGTAACGGTAATCTCTTAAACCGGCAATTTTATTTTCAAGAGGATTATAACCACCTCCAAATACGTCAATATTATTACCAGATCCAGCTATAATCTGATGGCGTAATTTATGACCTGGGTGTTGTCGCTTACCTGAAGCAATAATTGAAAAGTTTTTTGTTTTATTATGAATATCCCAGTCAAAATCGTCGATCCAGCACCCTCCGAGGGGTAACTTAATAGCATTAGGAACTTTTTCAAGTATTACCCTATCATGTGTCCATATTGCTTCAAATTTACTATAATTTTTAATAATAAAATTATATATATGTGGAATATGATCCCAGGGTTCAAATAACCAGGCAATATTCTTACTAGACCTGTATAGTGCGTTAGGTATATCATTATCGGTCCATACAACTATATCTTCGCTAGTAAAGCTATTATTACGAATCCACTCCACCTTATCAGTAAATTGTTTAGGTGGCATTGGATTGTTAGAAAAAATGCAATGTTCAAATACTGAATCTTGTATATATATTTTTAAAGCGTTATCCATCGTTCTGGTATTAAATCTGTTACAATCATTTGCGCGTAAGCTGGACCAAACCATTCTTTTGGCGCAATAATTGTTTTATGTGTTAGTGGGTTATTTTGTTCTCCTATCCATGCAGCCCACCATCCAAAAGTACTATTACATATAATATTATTTAAGCAAAGAGACATATGGTACATAGCTGAAAAGGGATCATCTTCTTCTGAATAAAACATATTATTACTAACACCAAAGGAACTTTTACACCATTTAATATCATCAGAAAATATAATATAATTATCTGTTGCAGCCAGTTTACTAGCTGTTTCATAATATTGTTTGGTTTGTAATGGGTGATATTCTTGTTTATGTACATAATCACCTCTACGTATATGTAGAGAAGTACATTTTTCCGGGTTAGGGTAATAACCACTTGCTATCTTATTATCAACTACCTCTTTTACAGTATCTTTAAATTTAAATTGATTAGCTACTTCTAGTTTAGCATTATCAAAATATTTCTCTGATTGAAAGTAACCACAAATATCTGTAAAGTCTATAATATCTTTTTCAATATATTCCCATGGGTAATAAGATTCACTAAATGATAGTTCGTTTGGATTTAGAATAGGCACATCTAAATTAAATCCATCAAATATAGATGTATTATTGCATTCATAATTTACATCATAGTAAGTTTCATTATAAGGTACAGCATATTTTAAATTATATTTTTTTGCAATACCTATTAATGCAGCAAACTGAAACATACTATTACCGGTATTACCATACCTTCCTATTCTCGTTGAAGTTATCATCCTACTATAATATTTTTATGCCAATCCCACATGTTAATATGCTCTTGTAGCTGCTCTCTATTCATACTCTGAATCTTTAAGCAATAATCTCTATTAAAATTAATATGTGGGTTATGATTAAAAGAAGTATCACCTCTTGCATGTGTAAGGTGCCATAAGGGCCATTGAGTACGCATAATTTTTGTACCTAATGTCTTAAATCGAGCATTAATTTCATTATCTTCGTAACCAACACTCTTAAAATGTTCATTAGCTCCTCCACACTTCCAATAATGTTCCCTATCAAACATAACTACCCCTCCCACAGAGTGAGGATTAAAAAGAATACACTCTTCTAAATTAACATTAGTGAGATCTTTAGTATCATTTATAATATCGAAATATTTCTCCGGAACATCATAAAATTTACCATCATATGGATATACTAATTGAGCTCTTCCGCTTACAATAGCTTCTGTCGCACCAGCTATTTGCTGAGGTCTCAATAAAATATCGGCATCATAGTGAGCAATAACAGGAGTAGTTGCTTCTTTTGCCGCAAGGTTAACTCCTCGCTGCCTATTAAAAAACTCATCAGTTTCAATATAGATATGTCTGCATTTAAATGACTTACACATATCATGTAATTTACTTGAAGTATCTTGCTCACTGATAATAATATCTGCATCAAAGTGATGCCTGAGGTAACTGAGAGTAGAGCGAATATTACGAAGTCTATCATCATGATCTACTTTTGCAGCAATAAGAAATGTTAGTTTGTCTTTAAGATCGTACATTATAAATTGTTTTAAGAGTTTTAACTACTTCCTCTACCGGTGTATCTGGTACTTGAACTGGACTTACCCCATGCTTTTTAATAAAAAACCCGAATGCGTCTTTAATATTAGATTGCCAATCTGATCTAGGTCTAATAGCAGATGAATCTTCCGAACATTTTTGCTCAACTACGAAGTCTAAACTGTTAGAAATATCAGCCCACCACCAATAAGGGGTACTATAGTTACTCTTTGCTAGCATATATGAATGATCAACATGCTCAAACGCATTAGTATAACCTTCGTCGTATAGACCTATCTTCTCTAAAGACTCTTTCGTATAAAAAGTAACAGCACCGACACAATGTTGATTAAGAGCTATTTTATGATCACCATAATCAATAACTTTACGTGGCACTGGCTTACCATAGCTTATACCAGCCTTGTTTGCTGGTCCGTGGTAAGCAAACATAAAGTGATGAATACCAGTTTCTTTATAAGCATTTATATATTCTTTAAATATATTACCTTTAAATTTCATATCATCTTCAACAAGAATAATATAATCACACTCTTTATCTAAAAGGTTCTGAATAGCTGCATTTTTAGCTTTACCAACACCTACACCACCAGCGGTTCGAATTAATTCAGCACCTTTATGACTAAAAGAAGAGTCCTCTTTACCGTCATCTACCACTACTAACTCATCATACCACTCATCACTAAGAGATTTAAAGCAAACATTAAACATATCTACTCGATCACATGTAATAATACCCACTCCTACTTTATCCATACTTAATATTTTAATCTAAAGTATGTTAGAATCAACTGTTATCCCCATAAATATTAGCATGCCTTGCGTTGATAATAAAGATCTCATCTATAATGTAAAAGAACTACCTGAAACGTTCTCTATTGCTTCAGGTGATTTACTTTTAGTAGAGACAGATGAAGGTACAAACATAATGGATTATGATAATCTAGTTATAGGTTTAGACAATACTACTTTCGGTACGACTTTTATTCAACATTCAACTGACATTAATAGTCTTAGTTCTAAAGTTACTACCTTAAGTTCTCTTAGTGCTGCTGTTGTTGAGTCTAACGCTGCGCTTAGTGCACAGGTTGTTGGTAATACCACCAAAGCTATGATTTCGTTATTAAGTGGTGGGGAATTTGGACCATCATTAATTGCAGGTAATAATATTGCATCTATCGAATGGCAAAGTACTGTTGTTAGGTTTAACTTTACAACAAATTTTAACGATACAAACTATATAGTTATACCTTCTGCTTCTATTCTATTTGGAGGTGCGTTAACTCAATTTATAGTATCAGAAAAATCATCCAATTATGTTGATCTATCTGCTGTAGACTCACGCGCTACTCTTGCAGCATTTGCACCAGCCTCTGGTGAACCTATCGGATTTCAAATTCAGACCTTCTAAAACTTAAATTGATTTTGATCAATACCAAACTTCTCAAAAAGTTCTTTATCTTTTTCCTCTTTATCTAGCTGCTCTTTTTGAAGTTGAACAAGATTCTCTAAATCGGATAAATTATCTGGGTTGAGAATAGACTCTTCTTCACCATACATTGTACCTTCTGGTGTTACATATTCTGCAATAAGATCAACCCGAGCTTGACCGTGATTAGGTAATAGAATAACTGTAGGTGAATCTCCTGCAGGGAAGAAAACATCAGATGTTGGATTGGCCATATACTGCATATAAATAGTATAGAAAATATTATCAACCTCTTTAATAAACTCTATATCAGTCTCACGAGTACCATCTTTTTTAGCTTCTACCTTTTGAGAATTATCAAATCGTGATAAAAATATAATATCTATAGAGCGCATTGACTCTTTACACATAGCAATTTGATTTGTAACAAATTCCTTATCGAATCCGTCAAGCTCCTTTTCATGAGCCCATAATGTATACACTAAAGCGTCAATAGGACAACGATCATAAATTACATTATCATCTATTTTGTATCCCTGTACTGTATCAACTAGGTGATCCAGAATAACTGTTTGAGTTTCTGGTGTTGTTCCTTTAGAGTGATCAAGTTCCTTTTCTTTTAGAATATCTCTGTAAGAAGTAGAAGGTGATTCATAATTTCTCCAAGTATGTAAGAAGCTTTTAAGTAAAGTTGTTTTACCACTATGTGCAGTTCCTGAAATTGCCAATCGCATACCCTTATTTAATTTGTTATTGTAATTAATCCACTATACTTTTAAAGCCATATTCCAAACTAGTAGATGAAGTCTTGGTGAGAAGTTAACATGCATTGACTTAGCATACTCAACAACGGCTTCTGCATTTTCAATATGCTCTTCACGTGAACCTGCTACTGGCATAAACCAAATACGATCGCGATCTAAATTAATACCTTTATCATCCTCAACATACTTATCCCAGATCTCTGCAATATCTGCAGCAGGGTCATTAATAACAAATTTAAATCCTGATCCAATATCTTTATGATACTTAAGTACCTCAGGCTTATAGGTTTTCTTTTCTGGATCACCATTCGTAGTTAGCTTCGGTGAAGTCGTAAATGTAGCATTATAAAGCTTCACCCACCTCTCATCTGGCATTAATGTAGCATTAGTTTCGAAATCAATCTTAGGAGTAAAATTATATTTAAGACAAAAAGCCTGTACAAGCTTGAGCAATTGCTTCTGCTGAATAAGAGGCTCACCACCAGTAAGTTTCCAGATAGTACCTCTCATTAGTTTATCAATCCAGTTATTATCCTCCATCATCTGAAAGATCTCATTAAAAGTCATCTTATTCTTAACGGACCAAGATATAAAAGAGTCACATCCATGAGGAGAAGCTTCACTCGCAAATCCTATACAGGTTAAATTACACATGGCCATCCTCATAAATAGAGAGCGTTGACCTACATATTCACCCTCACCTTCAATGGTATAAAAGATCTTATCGTCAGAAAGTATAAGAGTTTCTTTATCTAAATCCATAGTTATGTCCATATTCACTTACTAGTATAACCTAATATCCACGTAGTTCAACTGGTTTACGCAAACTATAGTAACTTATAAACACTAGGTTTTAATGGTTATACACCTAAATACTAATAGATGAGCAGACGTTCTAAGAAACAAGCTGTGGATGTTGAGGACAATAATATTGGAGACGACATCTTTAATGGAGATTGGTTATTGGATTTTACTATTCGGAAACCATTCTACTTCAAACCAAAACATCAAGATTTTTATTACAATATTTGTGATAAAAATACAAATATGACATTGGTTGATGGTCCGGCAGGAACCGCGAAAACATATATAGCAGTATATGCAGCCCTCGAAATGCTTCGTGAGCAAGAAGTAGAGAAAATTATATATATTAGATCTATCGTAGAATCAGCTGATAAAAGTTTAGGCTCTCTACCAGGTGAGATTGATGATAAATTTTCACCCTACATGATGCCTCTTATTGAAAAGGTAACAGAAATTTGCGGGCCTGGTACATGTAGTATGCTTAGGTCAAAAGGCTTAATAGATGCTATACCTGTAAACTTCGTAAGAGGTTTAACTTTCAACAAAACATGTGTTATTGTTGATGAGGCTCAAAACCTTACTAAAGGAGAGCTAATAACTATCATGACTAGATTTGGTCGTAATAGTAAATATATTGTATGCGGTGATTGCATGCAATCTGATATTAGACAATCTGGTTATAAAGATGTCTTTGATAAGCTTAATGATGATGATTGCGATCAACAAGGTATACACACTACAAAATTTGGTTTTGCAGAAATTGTTCGTAGTAAAATATTACGCTTTATTTGCAAGAAGCTAGGTGCTTAATAAAATGGAGCCACAGGTCAGATTTGAACTGACGACAGGCGCATTACAAATGCGCTACTCTACCCCTGAGTTACTGTGGCTAAATTTAACCATATACTGAACCTCCAGA
>Ga0209337_1002143_pt1 | contig 14523 bp, 19 predicted proteins | sample LinPmetageLP53_FD_184044 | JGI IMG/M metagenome (GOLD analysis project Ga0209337, IMG submission 184044) | Marine viral communities from the Pacific Ocean - LP-53 (SPAdes) (version 2) | ecosystem: Environmental > Aquatic > Marine > Oceanic | place: Pacific Ocean | collected 2010-02-08
TTATTTTGATCAGTAGGTTCTTCAGTATGTTTTGTTTTTTGGGGTTTTACGTAGCCATCGCCGGAACTGTCGATGTTAAGTGGAATTTTAGTAACTTCTTTGCCTGTTTGGGCGGCAATTTTCAAAATGCTAGATCTCTGTGTATTGCTAGCTAGTTGATTTAGATCAAAGTGAATTGGGTCATAATTAGTAGTAAATGTGCCGCCCCATCTCATTCCCAAATCTGTCCCTATCTTAACTATTCCAGAGTCGGTCCATTCTTTAACTGAATTGTTGTAAGACTTTCCCAGTTTTTTACCACTTTTCAATGTTGGGTTGAAATCAAAACCGGTGCCTGTATTATGATGACTGGTTCCGGGTTGCGCTGGTTTCGCATGTGTTCTCTTATATTCTGCAGAGCTATTGTTATATGCATCATATAATCTCTGTTGTTCAGCGGAAGATCTGTACGTACTATTGAGCTGAATTTTTACCTCTAAATCTTTCCAGCACTTGTAGATAAATGCTTCAATGTAGGGTTGAAACTGTATGTGAGAAATTGCAATTAGAGGATCATTATTGGATTTGTTTGGCACCTCTGCATCTTGTTTGTATAATACAGATAACTCTGAGACATCTTCGGGTGTGTCAGAATCTGTGGGAAGAAAACTGCTGAGAAAATTTGATGCTCTATCAAGGTAAGAATCTTGTGGTGATGGTCGCGAAACCCTATCATCTTCAAAATCACCAGATTCTTGTAGGATTTTTTCTATCTTATAGACTCCATCAAGATTTACATCAGATACTAAAACTATAGCACCAGGAATGGGGGCAGAATCAAAATAATTATCTTTCTCCAAAAAAGCTTCCGGATGTAAATAAAGGGCCTCATTTTTTTCTTGTATATCGTCAATAAAGTCTGGATCATTTAATCCGAGATTATGTGCAACATCCTCTTCGATAAATCTAATCTTGTAAAATATTGGAGCATTAGAGCCAAAAAAATTATTAAGAAATCGCATGACCAATAAAGAAGTATCACCTGTTTCGTTTCCGGAAACTATTTTTGCTCTAAAATTTGTTTTAGGAGAAGCATAGGAATCATTTTCTAGCATATCATAGAATCTATTCATTGTAAAATCAAAACTTTTTCTAGCGTTATTGTTATAATAAGATGACAGCTTCAATGATCTTTTATTCTTTCTCTTAGACATCAGTCATCCTCTTTTTTGATCATTGAATAAATGTTATCCATATCGTCATCAGTCAATCCTTCGGATTTTTCGTTTTTAGACATAAGGGTAGCAATTTTTACAATCTGCTCATTCGACCTCTGGAGTGTCTCAACATATTTAGCCAAAGTTATGCCGATCTGTTGGTGCCTTGCTTCGTCTTTAGCTACAAACTTGATAGCATCATCTAGAAGTTCACGCGTTATTTTGCGGTCTTCTCGGATGTTATCAAGTGCTTCTTTTAGATGTTCGTCTACTTTTTTGCTCATGTAATAAATAGGACTAGTCAAATATTTGTGTTATCCCAATCGTGCTTGAATAATCTGTATTTTTTACGAAATTTGTTCAATTGAGTAACTATTTGCTTAGTATTCATCCCGGTGATTTCTCGGAGATAAAGATAGATTGCTTTTTTATTAAATATTTCTATCTCTTCAACTGAATTTAGAACAACTCGGATGGCTTCATAAACTTTTTTTTCATTATCGTTCATGTCGTCAGTGCCCCAACCATCCATTTCCAATTCCAGGAGTTCCCAAAATTCTTGTTTTTCTTTGTTCTCGTGGTAAGGGTTGTAGTAAACAATCTGCTCAAAAGACAGCTCTTTAAGTGCATCTTCGTAATCAACTTCTCGTTTGGCTCTCTTCGCTCTCTGCTTAACCTTATGAATAAACCAGTTCTTGGTTATCACACTAAAATAGGAAAAAGCTTTAGATCCTTTGTTTGGATCGTATTTTGCTAATATAGTGGTAAGCCAGATCTTGCAATCTTCTCTTAATTCATCTATATTCGGCAATGTTGTAAACTTATATGTGAATACAATCTTGTCAACCAATTCGCTAAATGCGGGTTGAATAAGCTTAACATAAAGCTCTGTTTTTTCTTTTCTGCAGTCTGATGATGCGTATTTAACTATCGCGTCTTCGTGAACCTGCGTAAAATACATTCTCTTCGTTTTGGATCGTCTGGCCATTAATTTGTTCCTCTTGTGATGGCGGTGCTTCTTCGGACTCTTCCTCAAATTCTTCTAAAAAGAACTCAGGGTCTTCATAGTCTTCCAATAGAGATCCTATGGATCTTGTATGATCCATAAGAAATTGCAGTGTTTCATCCCCATAAAACATCTCCATTGAATAAACAGTCTTCAAATGCACTCTGTAGTTAGCAATTATACCGGACACTTCATTAATATTGTCGTAGATAAACGTCAGTCTAGATGCTAATTGCTTAGAATACCAAACCATAAGAATGTTGAATGACAACGAGAGCGCTAAAACTATTGCTAAAATTATTGTACTACTCATTGTATTCTATCCTTGTTGTTTTTTCGTCTTTTAAGATTCTTTTATTTTCTTCAATATATTCTTTAACTAAATCACCAGTTTGTTGTGAGTCTTTGCTTTCTTTTCTCACAAAGTTGGTGAGTTGTGGGATTCGGGTTAAAACTTGCTTATTATCGCAAACTTCACAGTCCTCAAGGCGTTCCGTCATCCCGTGCCTTACCTCTACCTCACTATCACAAATAGAACATTTATAACAGTATTTAGGCATTATAGAGGACCTTTGATATTAAGGTCAGTTATGACCGTTGATTTTTGCTTCTCAGCTTTAACCATTGGTGGGTTCATTACAACCAACTCTCCTGAATCGTCCACTTGAATTTGAAACTCTTGGAGAACGGGAACGATATCCGTTTGCTCCATAAGAGATTTTTGTAATGCCATCATGATTGCTCCGACGGCTTGATTTGATAATTTATGATCTTTCATTTAATTGCTCCATATTTTAATATTAATATAACACGTTATTCGTTACTTGTCAAGTTTTTTTTTGATACTGCACCTTTTATTCTGTACCAGTCTAAATCTTTGCGTACTTCAAGGTTCTTTTCCCAAGCTGCTTTCAACACTTTTGGGTCCACTCCTAGAGTTTCACTATACTTTATAAACGCACTAATATCCTTTGGGAAACACTTTCCTCCAAAGCCCAATTGGCCGTCTGGGCCTGGGACTTGTGTGTGCATTGGGTTTACCCAACCAGAAAGCAGAAGCCCATCTACAGCTGTTTCCCATGAAATATTGTGTTTCTCTGCTATCTGTTTGAATTCATTCATAAGAGAAACTTTAGCGGCGAAGAAACAGTTTGAAAAATATTTTATAAAACATGCCGTTTTAGCGTCAGTCTCTAATATTTCTATAAGCCTAGATGGAAATACTTTCCTATATATATCTTTTACTTTTCCAACTGATACTTTGCTATCACCTCCGATAACAATTCTACTAGGGTTTTGAAAGTCTTCCACTGCTGTTCTTTCTGTTAAAAACTCTGGATTGAATATTAGACTATGCTTCGGGAAGCAAGTAACCAGTTCTTCTGCGGATGTTGGTGTTATTGTTGATTTGATAATCAAAATTTTACCGGGTGGCAAAGAAGTTATAGCAGAGTTTAATATTGTCACATCAAAACTACCACCATGAGTCATGGGAGTTGGAACACATAAAAAAATTACATCGCACTTTGATGTCTCTTCGTGTGTATGTAATCGTTTATCAATATCTTTATCATAGCAAAACATTCTGAAGTGCTTTTTAAATTCTTGATATATGGCATTGCCGACAAATCCATTTCCTATAATTCCAATATTATTCATCACTACTCCATTTAATGTATTCTTTATAAACATATTCAGGGCTTGGGTGCCATCCATATTCATCTAAAAATAATACTCGTGTATTCAAAGGATTCCAGTTTTCTTCGTATCTTGTTTTATTTCCGCTATATGACCAAACCACATGTGGGCACCCACAGAGACTCGAAAGGTGCATGGGACCTGATGAGGGTCCGAAAACAGCATGAGAATTTCTCATGATATCAAACAAGTCACCTAGTGGAATATTTCTTAAATCGTCAGTACCTTCAATCCATCCGGATGAAGATGTGGTCCCTATACATGCAATCTTTTTGTCTTTAAATTTCTCTTTTAAGACATTCCAGTTATCTATAGACCAATTGTCTTCTGGTCGGATTTCTTTTCTGTTACGGATATGAAAAAGGATATCATATTCTGTGTCGTTATCTCGACCGAATCTTATGTATTCCGGCTTTACTTTATATTTGCCAAAGCTAATTTCTTCAGTCCAGTGTGTAGTTGGTGGCATACCTATTCTTCTAGGCAACAGTAATGTTGTACTCTTGTTTAATAGAAGCTTTGCTTTGTCTATTGTATCTTTAAAACTTTTTTGCATATTTAGTCCATGCATAAAATAGGAATCTTTGGGTCCCGTGACCTCACTAAAAAACAAAAATTCATCCGCAAAATCCAAGTATATCCCCTTGGAGCTTCGTGCGCAGATTATTATTGTCTTATCAAAATTTCTAGAAAGAGATCGGATGTACCCTTGCCATGCTAGCAGTTCCCACCCGAACTCACCGACCCATGGACCAGCAATTAATACTTTATTAAGCTTCATACGAAAATTCCACTATATTTTTTGCCCAGTTAATTCTATTGAGATCTTTTATTTTTCTGCAGCCTGCGGCAGCAATTCTCTCTCTTTGTTCATCGTTCTCAAGATAGTATACTATTTTTTTATTTAATTCTTCTACATTATTAAATATAACACATTCTTGTTCATCTGTCAAGTATTTTTTTCTCCCTTCCCAATCATTTGTCAATAAAAAACCACCAGCAGCCATTATTTTATATACCCTGTCGGACGCTCCATCAGCTGTACAAAAGTTTAAATTGATTCGTGTCTTGGAAACCTCAATTGAGTGGCTTAAACCATATGCTCCACTAATACTTTTTACCTCTCTATCAATTGAGTTAATCATGTCCAATCGATCTCCATATAGATTACCTATAAAACTTACATCATATTCTTTTTTTAAATTATGTGGCTTATCAACATCTTCATCATATCCCTCACATACATGAAAGCTATTGGGGTTGATTTGTTTTGCTATACTTAACACATTCTCTTTATCACAGCAAAAGTATGATACTAACTGTGTTTTTAAATGCATTTCTTTATCATAACTAATCAAAGGATCCATAAACCATAGGCATGTTTTTGTCAGTTCTTTTGTTTTTCTAAACAACTCTAACGAGATACCATTACACTTACTGAAGACAACAAGGTCAAAATTTTCTTTCTCTATTACACCATATAAATGCAAATCTCTTTCTCGGCTTCCTAGTGTTACGGCCCTTTCCCTATAATTGTATCCTATAATTTCATGGTTAAGGCGCTTAAACGATAGTAATTGAGATGTATTTGTTGATCTTCTGTCGCTGTCGAATACTCCTACAAATAAAATTTTCATATATGAAATACCACATTTTCCTCACTAGCCACAAGATGTTTTACTCTGTTATAAACATTTTCACCTCTTCCGAAATAAACAAAATCAATCGGTTTTTTTATAGCATGACAAGCATGATAGAAAACAGAGTCAGGTAAACAAACTGCGGCTGCTTTTCTCATGATTTCAATTTGAACGTTAATATTAAAATCTAAGGCATTAAAATCTTTACCCACCTCAATGAAATACTCAATGTTTTTGTATCTTTTTAAATAATTCTTACCATAACCACTCGGCAAATCTTTCTGTTTAACACCAGTATTAGTCTGAATGAACCCAAAAGGTTTATCGTCAAGGATATTCTTGATGATCTTTTCGGCAAGCTTTTTATCTGATGGTTTTGTATAAACCTCTACACCATATTCTTTCGGATTACGTACCCCAAGGTACTTGAAATTTAATTCTATCTTTTGTACTGGGTGAGCATGCATTGGCATAACTATGCCTCCAAAATCATTTTGTTGCGCAAATAGTTTCCATTCCTTGTAAAGCTCTGAGAAGCCGACCTGGGAGTTTGGATAATCATGCCACGCATCCTTTGTATAAAATATTTTATCAACATATGGATTATTATCAAACAATTTGGCGCTCTTGAACCTTTCCAAAGTCGCTATGTGCACCTTGTTCCCGGTTGCTTTATAAAATTCTCTTATTGCTGGAGTAAGTAAAATACAGTCTCCGAGGCCATGTGGGTATAAAATCAATAAATCTTTCATTTTAATCTCCTATAGATAGCTTTTATAATATCTGCTTTGTGTATGTTTATAACTGAAAGGGCTTCTATGTACTCTGCATTAGGGTTCTTTGGTTGCCAATTCTTAGAAGTACCAGCAACGGGATTATATCCCCAAGCATAAAACCCAACGGCTGGGTGTTGGTATGCCGAGGCCACCCAAGACATTCCTGTGTCGCAAGTAACTAACAAATCTGTCCCTAACAGATTCTTTACGCTATCAAGATATGTCCCATCAATCTTCTTTGCACTTGGGACATCTGGTTCATTTGGTCCATTAAGGTGTATTACTTGAAGGCCCATTTTATTTATTATTTTTACAATGTTGCAAACCCAGTCATATGGGAAAGCCTTCACTCCACCTTGGGGCCAATTAGGAAATAACGATATAGCTACAGTGTTCTTGTGTTGCACAATGCCCTCTGGTCTCGGCAAGTTTATTTGTGTGTCAGTAATTTCTATTCCTTGCATGAGCCCAGCCTCTTTAGCTTGGTGTGTATCTTTAGCCCAATCGGTGACTGGGTGGGTGGGCATAGTTTTGAACATGTGATCAAAACCTTGTTCGTTAATATATTGTTGATCAGCCTTAGTTGGCCATTCATTGTAGCCTTCCCACGACTTAAAGTCTATAATGTTATCGTGATAATTATTAAAAAGTTGTAAGGCTGGGAAATACTTATTGTGACATCCAAGAACAATTTTAGTTTTAGGATTGTCATTAATAAACTTTCTTAAAGCTGGTTCTTGCATAACAATGTCGCCAAATTGCCCATTAATGCCAAAATATACTTTTTTCACAGGTTCACCTGCACATGCGGTGGCTGGCCTTGAAACTTCTCATCGCTTTTGTGCCACTTCATTTTTACTTTATCCCAAGGCTTGTTCTTTAATACTAAAACATTCTGTATAAAGCGAGCAGAGTGTAGTTTTTGTTGCTGCACAGAGAAAGCCATTTGATCAAAAAATTGAATTAAATTTTGTACTGGGTATATCAAGCCGGGGTAAAAGGTGTTATGTTGTGTTACTTCATGGGGCACTGAAAAATATAACAAGCCGTCCTCTTTTAAAACTCTTTTCATTTCATATACAAAATTATAAGGGTTGGTTAGGTGCTCAAACATCTCAAAACTAAAAACTACATCGGCCTGGCCGTGCTTGGAGATAAAATCATCTGCAAATGGTTGATCTAGATTATAACACTCTCTTGTTAGTTCATCCTCCACTTTAAAACCATCAACTGCTATCACTGTATTTGATTCGTGCAAGTTCCTAAGGATGTAGCCGCCACCAGCGCCCAAGTCACAGATTTTGCTGTCTTCAATAGTATTTAATTGAAGATCTGCAATTAGGTGATCCAACCTAGGCTTGTGGTCTTGCTCATATTCTGAAAGATTGTGGACATCCTCTCTTGAATAGTAAGTTTGTATTTCTTTGTATGATTCCATTAATCCCCCTTCTCAATGCGATAGCTGTCGCTGTCAAAATGCTGTGTCGAAAACTCAAATAATTCTGTGTCTTCTAAAGCTTCCATACGGTGCCGCAGGCCAGTGTAAATATGAAAGTTGTCGCCGGGCTCAAGTATTGTAACGTTGGCTTTATCGATGCTGTCTTGATCCGAGTAATAAACAATTATTTTTCCTGATTGTACATAGAATACCTCATCCTTAAGCTTATGGTAATGCCATGAACACTTTTTACCCTTTACGAAGTAAAGCAACTTACCACAATACTTTTCTGAATTATGGAACCACTTTTCAAAGCCCCAGCCTTTGGGGACAAAATTAATTTCTTGTGTTGAAGAAGTCTTCATCTTTTTCTCCTTTGTCATCAACGTATATATTTCCGGAAGGCTTTCCCATAAAAAGCTTATGATATTTTACCCCCCAGTCATCCAATTGTTTTTCTGTTAATTCTCTAAATAATTTTTCTGCTAACAATACATTATTTTTTGTTCTCCCCATGCCTCTAGCGGTTTGAAATAATATAGTGTGACCTTGTTCATAAAGCTCGTTTATTATATCTATTCTTTCATATATCGGTCTTACTAATTTATAATCGCCATCGGATAAAGAACATATTGTACCATCTATATCAAAAACATATGTTAGCTTTTCGTTGGTCGTTATCATGATAAGATTCCTATTTTTTTTATGTCTTCTTGTGTTAGAACGTATGTGCCCATTTTTGATACAGAATAAGAAGCACAGGCATTACCTATTGATATACCTTTTCCTATATCTCCATATTTAAGATATCCAAATACTAATCCAGATAAAAAAACATCCCCTGCGCCACAAACATCGAAAACTTCTGTATTTTTCGTTGGATATATATTGTATTTGTAGAGGGCACCTTTTGAACCCAGTGTAATAATAAAATCAGAATCTTTAGGCATCTTTTTTAAGTTTTTTGACTCTTTTTCATTAATTTTTATAAAACAATTACTAAAACAAGATAAATCTGTTTTCTTTGTATCGACAAAAACCGGTATGTCTACAAACTTTGTGCAAATCTTCTGTATCGTATTGTGTCTAAGTAATCCTTTGTCGTAGTCACTAATCACCACGGCATCAATATTTTCAATAGTGTTTATTCTTTTTTCAAAATTGATCTCTTCTAGAAGGTTTTTTTCCCCAATATCAAATCTTATAAGATGCTGATTGTGTCTACTATCTATCACTCGGTGTTTTTCTAGTGTTTCTTTATTTTTCTCATGAAGTACTTTGATTCCAAATGCTAGCAAATTGTTTTTTACATTACCAGACATTCCTTGTTTTGTTTCTGTTTTTTCTTGTTTAAGGACAGGTACAGCGGCTTCTGGGCTTATTCTTTCGCATACTCCGTAATGGTATATATCCAAACAGTGATCACCTATCAGTAGAATTTTCCAAGATTTTCGTTGTTGAATATCCATCAATCCTCCTAAAATATTTTATATTTTTAATACAATGCTCTCCAACAATTTGTTTACCCTGCCAATCTGATCCTAAGACTCGTATATCAGGCTTTAATATATTAAAAAGATTAATCAAGGCTTCATCACTATCAAAGTCCAAAACCAAATCTACATATTTAATACTTTCTAAAACTTCTTTTCTAATCTCTAGATTGTTAAAAGGTCGACTTATACCCTTTGCTTTTCTTACCTTGTTATCGGTATCGAGAGCTACAATTAGAAAATCACCTTGAGATTTCGCAAACTCTAATAATTTAATATGTCCAATATGAATCACATCAAAACATCCATTAGCAAAAACAATTTTCATTTGGACTCCAAATATTTTAAATATTTCTGAATTCCTTCCTCTAATGTATGATATTCATGTTTAAAAAAACTATTGAATTTTGAATTATCAGATTTAGTAAATTCTTGATAATTCCCTTTAAGAGCATCAGGCATTTCAATTTCTTTTATTGGTACATTGTACTTTTCTCTAAAGACTTCAGCTATTTCTAGAAAGCTTCTTTCTTTGCCTGTTCCAACATTGATAATTCCTTTGAATTGTTTATCTAGATATATCTTGTATATAATATCGCAAACATCTTCTATGTACACAAAATCTCTTAAAAACCGATGGCTATCTTCAAAGAGTTTTACTTCGCCCTCTTTTACCTGATTGAAAAATTTATAAATAACAGAAGACATATGTTCTTTGTGTTCTTCATACTTTCCGTATACATTAAAATATCTTAATCCAACTGTGTCTGATTTAAAACAGGATACATAATCATCAAATAAACATTTAGACATAGCATATAAATTTTTTGGTTTCATGTAGGTTTTTTCATGAAAAGGTCCATCACCATAAACAGAGGCTGAGGATGCATAAATTAACCTAATATTATTTAAGCGACAGTGCTTGAACAAAGATAGATTATAATCAAAATTATGTTTCATCATATATTCTGGATCTGTGCACATTGTGTCAGAACATGCTCCGTTGTGAATTATTGTATGAATATCTTTAAATTTTTTATTGCTTAGATTCTCTAGGAAAATGAATGGATCGATCTCGGATTTAAAATCAACAGTTAAAATCTTTTCTATTGTATTTTTCGCGAAATATTCATATATATTTTTCCCTATAAAACCATCTGTTCCAGTTAATACTAACATACTAGCTTCTCAAAAAACTTAAGTGCTTTTTTATTCCTTTCTTCTATAGAGTCAATTAAGTCTATGCCTTTTAATTTGGAGTTTTCTTCACTAAAGAAGCCGATCATTTTTTTATTGGTCATTATATCCAAGTTCAGCATTTTTGCTTCAGCGCATAATCTAGAGTAGGTTTCCAATACAGTTGGAATGAATAAAAGCCTTTTAAAATAAGAAATTTTCTCAAGGAATTTGTGATGGTTAGGTTCTACCACGCTTTCATAATTAAGACTGTTCTTGATACAATACTCTAGAGTATTTCGGTAGTTTTTGGTAGGATTGTCGCTCTTCACAATACACACATCTTTTATTTTTTTATTTGTATTGGATTCTCTTAAAATTCTTAAAGTCTCATGAGACCAGAGGCTGGAGCCTATATTATGAGTCTTTACTTTAGGTAGATTGAGTCCCAATACTTCTTTACAAATCTTGCTTAACACCACTGTACATTCTGCTGCTTCATAAAACTCTCTATTGATAATTTTTTCTTCTGGGATTGAAAAATTATTAAACTTTGATGGATCTCTAGTAGAGATATATTTGTGATCGTGTTCGTAAATGATATATTTTTTATTTTCTATTAAATATCGTTTGACACCTTCGGCTAGAGATATAAAGTTTCCGACTATAACCACATCTGCTTTTTTTAAAAGAGACATAGATACATTGTTTGCTAGAGATGTCTTAAGATTGTTTGTTTTCTTTAAGTGTTGAATGAGGTTGTGATCATTTGATTCTCCACCACCAGCAACTTGATTCTTAAAGAAATCAGCTAGGAAAACAATTTCTTTCATAAAACTTCTATCTCGGACAATTGTTGCATCCATTCTAATTCTTCTTCAGTAGGATTGTATATTTCTTTGCAAAAACCAGCATACAATTTTTCATCAGAAAATTTATCATTAACAATTATTTGTAATTCTTCCGCTTGTGTTTTTAGATTTTCATGGTCCTTAAAGGCTTTTCGAAGAGCCATCTTATAAGAACCTTGATCTGCAAAGGCCCACATTTGTTCTTTGTCAATAACACCGTTCCAAACAGCTTGTGGCTGAACTGGTCTGAGCGAATAACTCACTTCGTTATAATAATCTTTGCCTTCATGGTGCAAGAAATCAAGCTGCCCAGACCAGCCAATTGTTGTAATTGGTAATCCTTCACGAGCTGCTTCAAACATTGGAAGACCGAAACCTTCACCATGAGCGATGTTAATCATCCCTTTAATCTTTTCATGTTGATATAAACCGGTCATTTGACCAGCAGTAAGATCTCCATGGAGTAGATAGACAGAGCACTTACGATCTTTATATTCCCCAACCAACTGTGACATTCTCTTTTGAAGGTACTCCCAGTCCATAATTGAATTTGAAGCCAAATTTGTCTTGATAACAAGGCCGACTTCTTGATCGATGAATTCTTCCACAAACCATTTCACCATATTATCGAAATTCTTACGGGGGGAGATTTGAGATACAGCAAGAAAGTTAAAGCCATGCTTAAGTTGTATTTCCTTAATAGGCTCTGCTTCTACTCTCGGGGTGTTTTCCCAAACAACCTCAACTGGTTTGTCAATTTTATAGGGAAAAGTTTCCCCAGTTTCTTGATTTTGTACTTCTGCTATCGTATTTATTAAAGATGATTTTGCATGATTAGAAACAACCAATACTTTATCCATGTCATTACATTTTGGCAACCACTGTGGTGAACAAAGATGTGTTTCGATACCAGCAGTATAGCCAATATTAATTGGGGCTATTTTCTCAAACTCATTGGGAATAGTTACCTGAAGAGACATATCAATTTGTAGCTGTTTTGTTTGAATAAGAACTTGTGTTAAAGTAATTTTCTCATCCATCCACTGGCGAAACTCAGAATCTTCCCAAATCCATCCTGTTTGTCCCCATGGCACTGCTACAATATAGATCTCGAATAGTTCTTCTTGAGACCTTAATGCTCTCAGAGCAAAGCGAGATTGCTCTCCATATCCTGATTGTGATAATACAGGACCTCTAATTAAAATTTTCTTTTTCACGCTACCTCCATAAAACGAATTCCATTATAATTTTTCCTTGTTTCCCATGATCCACCTTCTTCAACAATCTTATCAATAAAATTAACCCATGTAGAATTAAAGTCTTTGAAATTGTAATTGGTTTCAACATGCATACGGCCCATTATACCCATCTTACGTCTTTCCTCAGCAGAGATGTTGTAAATCTTCGATAATGCGGAATGGAATTGACCTTTGCCAATACGGTCTTCATAAATATAAGGAACATCTTGAGACCCAATAACAGACTTTGAGGAGGGGAGGAGGGGGATGCCAAACCAATCTTTTCCGTTGGTCACTTGCTCTTGCAATCCACCTGTCATAGTAACTATAATAGGTGTTCCGCAGGACAGTGACTCCAAAGTTGCAAGACCAAAGCCTTCCGCATCTGAAATATTAATCGTACAGTCTGCCATGTTATACATCGCAGCTAAATGTTCGGGGGGAATTTTTTGGGTTGACAAAAGTATTTGTCTGTCATTGAGCTCAAGATGCTCGATAATGTGATTGAGATCTTGACCATGTGGATCTCTGGGGTCTGTATGCATAATAAGTTGCGCCTTTTTATGAAGGCTATTCTTATCAAGCCACTCTTTAAACCAGTAGATCAGGGTTCCTGAATGTTTTCTTCTAGCATTTCTATTATTCCAGAAGAAAATAATCTTTTCTTGATCAGTCTCATGAAGTGAATCTTTTCTAATTTGTTCAATTTGTTCCGGAGTTAAAGGTTTAAAGATTTCTCCATCTACAGCGTGTGGAATGTATTTTCTCTTCACTTCCGGTGCTGCTTGGGATACGATATCGTCAGTTACTTTGGATATCGTAGCAATTGCATCATTAGAAACATAAAATTTTCTGTTAAACATTGGTACGGGATAATTATCCCATACATGATAATATACTATTGGAACAAGAGGTCGTATCTCATTCTCAATTTGCCATAACCAACCCCAAAATCTTGGATCAGTCATAAACCACAAAACGTCCGGCTTCTCTGTACGAAGAACTGAACGAATCATTTCAGGTGTTCCGTAACCATCTACGGGAACTATTTTCCAATCTTCACCATATGGTTCTACCATTTTTGGTCTATAATCTTCATGCTTAATTGCTCCCCCAAAGGAGACAATAGAATACCGTCCGGTGTTTAGAAGTGCTTCACAAAAATACTTTGTTTGGCTTCCGACACCGGACGGGGACAGGGGATGGTCCGATAATGTTAAAATTTTAATTTTCTTAGTCAAGTTTTACCTCTTTAGTTGTTTATGTTATTAATATAACACGTCTAGAAGTTTTTGTCAAGTAAAAAGATTAACTTTTTTTATTTTTTATTTACAATGCTCTGTTTTGTTAAATTCACACCGTGCGCAAGATCGTCTATCTTTAACATGATGTTGCTTGGAAATGTGGATTAAAGCATTTGTAAGAAGCTTTGTGGCATTCTCTGTTTTGCGAGGTCCTGATGTTACGCGGAAGATCTCAACATTATTCTTTTTTGCCGTTCTCTTGAGGAGAGCGAAATGAGTTTCAACTAATGTTGGATCAACTTCATATTTCTCACACCAAAATTTCTTATATAGAGTCAATTGATATGTTATGAACTTGTCTGCTTTCTTCTTAGCATCCCAGCCCCATGAGCAGGTCTTCCAATCAATGATGTGAAACTTGCCGTCATTTGTTCTAATTACAAGATCTATGAAGCCTTTAAACTTGTAGGGCACCTCTCCATCCTTGATGTCTTCGTAAAGCTGTTCTTCGACGGAAAACACCTCATATTCACCAAAAATTTTAGTAAGTTCGGGCATGATCTGAGGAGTAATAACTTGTGCTTGATCTCTCATCTGAGTTATAAGCTTATCTTCTTCCATTCCGATCGAAGCCAATTCTTTCTCAAAGGAAAGATTAAAGAAATCTTCCGGATCATCAACTTTGTCAAAAACAAGGTTCTCGCATAAAAAATGAAGCGCTTTTCCAAACGCTGTAAATTGATTTCCTACGAATTTCTTAACTCTGT
>Ga0209337_1002144_pt1 | contig 14518 bp, 6 predicted proteins | sample LinPmetageLP53_FD_184044 | JGI IMG/M metagenome (GOLD analysis project Ga0209337, IMG submission 184044) | Marine viral communities from the Pacific Ocean - LP-53 (SPAdes) (version 2) | ecosystem: Environmental > Aquatic > Marine > Oceanic | place: Pacific Ocean | collected 2010-02-08
AACCCTTACTCAGCATTCGCTGCTTTCTTAAAAACAGATGAAGGTGTTGAGATCTATAAATCTATAGATAAAAAACTATAAAAACAAGTGATACTATAAAATAGGCGGTTTCGGCCGCCTTTTTAGTATAATAAAAAACTAATATGGCAGTAAGCGTAAATACAGTATACCAAACAGTCTTGTATATATTAAACAAAGAACAAAGAGGATATATAACACCCGCTGAATTTAACAGTCTAGCTGCTCAAGTGCAAGATGAAATATTTCAATCTTATTTTCCAGATGGAAACCAAGTAAATAGACAAAATCAAAATAATACTCAAAACGATACAGAGTTTTTTAACATGTTTAAAGACATAAGTTATAAACTGCATCCTTTTGAAAGAGAATTAATTTTTACATATAATTCAAATGTTGAGTGTTTTTACAACAATACAAATTCTAAATTGTTTAAAATAGGTGAAGTTATAACTAAATACAGTGGTCAACCACAGTACCAATCAATAACTCAACTTGTTAGTAAAAAAGATTTTGACAAAATAACAAGATCAAAACTAACAGCTCCTACTAAAAAATATCCTTTATTTAGAACAACTAGTAGTGATTTATTAGATGCTGCAGTTACTGTAAACAATGGAGGAACAGGATATGTAAATGGTTCTACACATGGTACGACAGGTGGTACTGGAACTGGATTTAATGTAACAGTAGTAGCTGCTACTGGAACTGTCACCTCTGTCACGGTAAATAATTATGGCTCAGGGTATTCAACAGGGGATGTATTAACAATAAGCGGTGGAACTGTTTCTGCACAAATAACTGTAACTCCACTAAACAGATTAGCTTTAAAAATATCACCAAATCCTAGTAGCGCGCTTGATACAGTTAGTGTTAATTGCATATTAAAACCCACAGATCCCGTGTGGGGTTATAATATTGGTAGCGTTGGTCAATATATTTTTACAAACGTAGGTGCCATAGCATCACAATCTGTTGATTTTGAACTAGATGCTTCAGAGCAAACTAATTTAATTATTGGTATATTAAAATATTGCGGAATTATTATAAATGATCCAACTGTAATTCAGTTAGCAGCTCAAGAATCAGCGCAGGTGGAAGCTAATGAAAAATCTTAAATAAATGAGTTTAATAACAGAAACTAACGAACAATATTATCAAGGCGTACAGGCTTTTAGAGGTAACAATGCAGGTGATGCAAACCAAAAGTTTACAACTACATTTGATACAAATTTAGTTTTTGGCAGTTTTGATCCTAATAATGTTGATTACGCTTTAAATAATTTTAAGATATATACTAGTACTACAGGTATGCCTAATCCAGCAAGCTGGACAGAATACGTATTAGCATATACGGTTGATAATAACACTATAAAAATAACAAACCCTATACCAGCCAATGTATATCTAGTTGTACAATTAAAAAGATTAGATGGAGGTAATTATGGTCAAACAGAAGCTGAGAAAGCTTATGGAGATACAGTAGAAGAAAACTACGGTGGATATGAGTACATAAAACTAGACGATGCTATTGATAATTTTATGGTTGGATACGTGGGTGATGGTAAAATACTTCAAAAAGCAAACAAGTCAGATGTATTATTTTTTGCTAAAAGATCTTTACAAGAATTTAGCTATGACACTTTAAAAAGTATACACTCACAAGAATTAACTATACCTCCTAGCTTAAGTGTAATACTTCCTCAAGATTATGTTAATTATGTAAGAGTTTCTTTCATAGATCAGCTTGGCGTTAAAAGAATAATATACCCAGCTAATAATTTAACAATAAGCCCATACGAAACTCCAACTCAAGATAATCTAGGAATACCTACTCAAGACAATTTTGGTGAAAACACGGAAGGAACATCAATAACAACTGAAAGATGGTCTAAAGCTGATGATAGGTTTATAAATCAAAATTTATTTAGAAACTTTGATGAGTTTGCTTATTTAGCAAATGTATACGGTTGGCCAACATCTTTTGGACTTGGTCAACAATATGGCATAGAGCCTCAATATGCTCAAATAAATGGCTGGTTTAATCCTAACTATAGAGATGGTAAAATGTCTTTTTCTAGTAATTTAGTAAATAAATTAATTGTATTAGAATACATATCAGACGGCTTAGCTTATGACGGCGATAGTAAGGTACCTAAATTAGCAGAAGACGCTCTATACGCGTCTATAATGTATAATATAGTATCTGTAAGAGCCAATCAAGACCCTAATACCGTTATGAGACTCAAAAGAGACAAAAGTGCTAAATTAAGAAATTCTAAAATTAGACTATCAAACATTAAACTTGATGAAATAGTACAAGTTATGCGCGGTAAGTCTAAATGGATAAAACACTAAAATTAAATGGCTAAAGCTCAAAATACTTTTCTAGGGTCTAAAATGAATAAAGACATTGACGCTAGGTTATTACAAAACGGCGATTATAGGGACGCTTTAAATGTTCAAATAAGTAGATCAGAAGGAGATGGCGTAGGATCTTTAGAAAATATTTTAGGTAATTCTCTAGCTGTAGATTTTGAAACTTTAACAGGTGTAAGTAATTTAACCTGTATAGGTTTTTTCTCTGATGATATAAATAATATTATATATTTATTTCTAACAGACTACACAGATTTATCACCTGATAATTATATTTATAGCAAAGATGCTAATAATTTTATATACGCATACAACACAGTATCATTAAACGCTACTAAATTAGTTGAAGGTAATTGGCTTAATTTTTCAAAAACAAATTTTATATATGCTGCTAATGTTTTAGAAGATTTTTTATTTTGGACAGATAATAGAAATCAACCTAGAAAAATAAACACAGTATCAGCATTTGGATCTAGCAGTTACTACCAAACAGAAGATCAAATATCAGTTTCTACATACAATCCTTATCAAAGTATACTTCTTTTTAGACAAAGTCTATTAACTACAGGTGATTCCGCATATGAAACAACAATGCTTGATGTTGTAAGTGAATTTTACCCTAATGGTGGATCCGCAACATCTATACAGGGAACATATGCTATTGGCGCGAATGTTCCTATTGCAAGTATAAAAGGTAATATATATGTTGGAGCTACATTAAAATCATCTATAACACCCACTGTAATTCTTGCTTCGACAAAAGTTACTGAAGTTGAAAACGTAAATCCTCCAACTTATGTAAAATTAGACAAAGCGGTAACAATACATCCAGATGATGTTGAAATTGTATTTGAGCCAAATCCATATTATGAACCTTCTTACAATGGTGATCCTAATTATTTAGAAGATAAATTTGTAAGATTTGGATATAGATTTAATTATGTTGATGGAGAAAACTCTATATTCTCACCTTTTACACAACCAGCTTTTATTCCTAAGCAAGACGGTTATTTTATCACAGATAAAACCTCACTTACCACACCCACGCAAGCAGTTGGAGAAGTTTACGCAAGTAGAGAAAAAAATGATCAAAAACTATCTTATCAAAGTACTATAGTTGAATTTATGGAAAATAAAGTAAATAAAATATTACTTTATGTGCCTCTTCCTTTTAATAATTACGACTTACGCGATGCTTTAAAAGTTGACTCTATAGATGTTCTTTATAAAGAATCTAATCAAACTGCGGTAAAGGTTATAGAACAAGTATCTGCAGAAACTATATTTAATTCTGCTGGTGAAGCCAAAGCTACTAACGCGGTAACTAATGCCACCGGTCCTTTTGCAGTTCAAAATGTTAAAGGCGGAATACTTATAGGTTCTCAAGTTACTTTCCCTGGAAATCCACAGTCTGCAATTACAGTTACCGCATGGTCACCAACTAACCCAGCTGTGCCTACATCTGGAAACATAACACTCAGTGATCCTGTAACTTTAGCTCAAGGAGATATAATAACCATAGGAAATCCTAAATTTTACATATACGACTATCAGTCTAGAAAACCTTTTAAGGTTTTACCAGAAGCAGATCTTATTAGAGTATACGATAAAACTCCAGTTAGATCACTGTCTCAGGAGGTTATAAGCAATAGAGTTGTTTATGGTAATTTTCAAAACAAACATACGCCACCCGCTTCTTTGGATTACAATGTTAACACTGGTCCAAAAGTGTCGTTTTTAATAAACACAGGGTCTGCAACTGCTCTCGCTATTGGCACGGATAAAACAAAAGTAAACTTAAACGCTAGTTCTAAAACAGGAACAATATGGGGTAGTAACGGAATTGTTGTAGGCTCTATAGTAACAAGTCCTAGTTCTGGAACTTCTTTTCCAGCTGGTACTGTTGTTCAATTTTACGATCCTTCTACTAATGTTTTAACAGTAACAAATGGTGTAAGTTATTCTGCTGGAGATATAATAGAATTAGCTCCTGCAAGTAATGTTCAAGACGCTACTAGTATAATAGAATATCCTAATCACTCTGTAAAACAAAATAGAAACTATCAAGTAGGCTTTGTGCTTTCAGATAGATACGGTAGACAATCTAGTGTTGTATTGTCAGATAGTTTGAACGCTGTAATATCTAGCGGCGTAGAATTTAAAGGATCTACAATATATTCTTCTTATAACAACAATTCAGTACAACAAGCGAGATGGCCTGGAGATTCATTAAAAATATCTTTCAATAATCCTATAGGACCTGTTAATAAAAACGCGTCTACTGGTTGGCCAGGATTATGGAACGGTGATTCTACTAGTAATAGTTATAATCCTCTTGGTTGGTATTCTTATAAAATAGTTGTAAAACAAACTGAACAAGAATATTATAATGTTTATTTACCAGGTGTAATGGCTGCTTATCCTGAAGATTTAGTTAAAGAATTAGGTAAAACATCACATACTGTTCTTATAAATGACAATATAAATAAAATACCTAGAGATTTAAATGAAGTTGGTCCACAGCAAAAGCAGTTTAGAAGTTCTGTAGAAATTTTTGGTAGAGTTGAAAACAATGTAAACTTTCCTGGTACATATCCTAATTTATCTAAAAATAGTCCTTATTATCCAGGAATTAAACCAGATACAGTTTCTGTTATATCTACACTAAACGATTTATTTGATTTTAGTCCTTTAGTATCTAAAAGACCAGATTTCTTTCCACAGTTTTACGCTTATAACTCAGATCCTCTTATAGCTAGAATATCAACTGAAAATAAGCTAGGTCAAATAGCAAACACTGAATTTGATACAGCTAGTGGAATTGTAGATATACCGCTTACTCCGCCTCCACCAAGCGTTCCTCCTTCCTCTATAGATAATTTCTTGGTTACATTGAAAGACATTAAAGGCACTATTTTACCAGGTATGCTAGTAAGAGGTGGTGGATTAGCTGAAGGCACAAAAGTCGATGCGGTAGCTTTAAGTGTAGTTCAATTAAGTGCGGAGATTGGTTCTAGTGCAGGTAACAGTATATTTTCTCAAGGTGATGTATTGACTTTTTTCAAAAACCCTGAAACAGATCCACCTGGTATACAATACTTAGCTGTATACGAAACAACTCCAGTTGAGAGTCTATTAGATATATTCTGGGAAACTTCTTCTTCTGGACTTATATCTGAATTAAATTTAGCAGTATTAAGTGAAAACTCAGGCGGATTTAATCTTGTTGGATTTAACGATGATTTATTTTTTGAAAATTTAACTTCAGGTAGCGGAATTATACAAGGAACAGTAGCTGCACCTGGTATGACAGTTCAAAATGTTTTTGGAGCCGATTTAGATCCTACTACTTTTACTTTAACACTAGGTTCACCAAGTGGTGATGCTTCTGTTACAGATCTTGCTGGAAATAATAGATCTGATGAATTTGAAATAGAAGAAACAACTCCTGGCTCTGGCTTTTATCAAATTAAAACTACAGCTTTATTTTCTTTTAACGCAGATTCAGCTGAAAGAACTTTTTTCTTTAATATTACAGCAACAAACGTAGGTGATGGGACAAGTTCTCCTTTTTTAGAGCAAGCAACACTTAAAAACAGCCCTCCTGTATTTTTATCACTCAACAATCCGGCTAATAGAGTTTCTATTTTACCCGGTACAGCTTCAACACTTCCAGTACCTTTTGTACCTGATGTTACTATAGAATCATATGAAACTCTAGTAATAAATAAAATAGAAGGTGAAAATGGATCTGCTTTTTTTAGCGATGGAACAACTGGACCTACTGGTAATAAATTTAAAAGCGCAAAAGATCTTAATATTGAAATATTTCGCCAAATACGAGCAAACCAATTGTTAGCCTATAATGGTGCATATCCAGAACAAGATGTTATTCTTGGAGAGAGTGTAAACGCGTTTACGGGTACTACTCAATATTTTGATGAAATTGGAAATGTTTTTGCAGGGGTTTCTTTTGGTCCTGGCTTTGCAACTAATCTAACAACAGCTACTAGTAATTTAGTTAATAACGGAGTTAGTTTTGCCACTTTAACTAAACCCTCTTCAAGTACACCATTTTTCTATGAACCTGATAAACAAAGAGGTTATATAGATGTTGTTGTTTATTTAAAAATAACAGACGCTAGTGGCGTACAGGGTTCTTTAACCTCTCAAGATGCCGCTGGTAATTCCACTTTATGTAGAGTATTTGTTAGAATAAATTACTCTCTTCTTCCAAGTTTTACGCAAACTTTTATAACACCTAGCGAATTAGCCACAGGATCAAACACTTACGTAGACGCAACTGCAGAAATTGCTACAAACGGTGTAATAAGCGCTACTCAGTTAAAATTAATAAATTTATCTGGTGCTAATGTTTTTTATGGCGCACCTTATGCTTTTGGAGTGTCTACCGATAATCCAGCTAGAGGACCTATATGGAACGTAGGTTCTGCTTTAGGTGAACAAGGTCCTAATAGTGATCAAATTTATTCTAGCAATGCTAACCCTTACTTCACTAATGTTGCAAGTGCTCCAACTGGAGCTGTTAATTGGTGGCCGCCTAACGCGCAAATACTAAGAGATGTTGCAGGAGTTTTAACACCTACAGGACTTAGAGTTAAATCTGTAGCTTACACAAACCCACCTGCGTTTGGTACAGCTTTACCTGGTGAATCTATTTATGGAACTGAAGCTACTATTGAAACTTTTGATAATCTACTTGGAGCTGGGTTTCAAGATGGTGATATAATTTCATTTACAAGTGGTAGATGGGTTGTTAGCGCTCCTAATCAAGCAGGAAATCTTATTACTGACGCTGTTTTTCCTAGAAAATTAATAGGAATGAATCTTCCTGTTATATCAGCTACTACAGGAACTAATAATACTCAACAAGAGCTTTGTAATTTAGTTACTAATGCTAGTCCTGCAAAAACAGCTAATTGTAGTTTTGTTGGTAATCCTGTACTTACAGAACCGATTATTCCTGCTAATTGGATAAATGGTAATTTAATATATAATCCAGAGAATTTTATTCCTGGGCATCTTTATGGCTTTATGGTAAGTCCTGGAACTGAAATGGCAGGAACAATTGATGGTTGTCTTGAAACTTGTACACCAAATGAATAGTGTTAAAATAAAAAAAATTAAGTGATAATATAATATGGCAGCAATAATAGAAGTAAAATTCTTTAACACTTTTATTCTTAAAAAGACTAATACAATAGGCGCCACTACTGGCGATGGAGCCGCTATGTGGAATGGTTCTTTTGGTGTGCCTGTGTCTATAGGAGGATATCCAAGAACTTCACCACAATTAGCAGATTTAGATAACGACGCTGGTAATTGGGCTATTGAAGAAGCTAGAATTAAAGGTGGTTATAACAATACATCTACAGATTACGGCGCTAAAGCATATTTAGTAGAAGATAAACCAAATCAGTCAAAAAGAGTAAATACTTTAATATACTCTGGTATATTTAATTCTAGAACAGGTATTAACAATACAAACGTTTTTAGCGTTGGAGAAGATATAACAAAAAGCTTAGATCCAGCAAACGGCTCTATACAGAAATTATACGCGGAAGACACTAATTTAAATATATTTCAAGAACTAAAAGTGAGTAGAGCTTTAATAGATAAAGATGCTATATACTCAGCAGAAGGTGGTGGTACTGTCACTTCTGCTAATTTAGTTATAGGAGCCATACAACCTTATGCTGGCGAATATGGAATATCTACAAATCCAGAAAGTTTTTCCATATACGGGTATAATAAGTATTTTGCAGATGCGAATAAAAATGTTATATTAAGATTGTCTCAAAGTGGTATTGATGAAATATCTTCAGTAGGTATGAAAGATTATTTTAGAGATGAACTAAATAGAATAAAAGTAGCTTTTACACCAGGAAGAATAATAGGTGGATGGGACGTATATACTAGTCAATATTTTGTTTCAACTCAAAAAAACATAGAATTAAATGACCCAAATCCAGCAGACATTAATACTACTGTAGCTTGGGACGAAAGAATAAAAGGGTGGACTAGCTTTTTTAGTTTTACTCCAGATCAAATATTTAGCATTAGAAATAAAATGTACACAACTCAAGATGGAAAACTTTGGTTACATAATTCTAATGAAAATTTAATAACTCAAGCAACAACTTCTAGCAGTGTTAACAATAACGCGGTTATACCTATAGACAACATTCAAGGAGATCTAAGAAAAGGAGATATTGTTTCTGGTATCGGTGTTAATTCTGGAACTTTTATTGTTAATATAACAATAGGTGCTACAACTTCTCTACAAGTTAATGCTCCACAAACATTACAAAACAACGTTTTACTTAGTTTCAGTAGTTTAGCAAGAAATAAATTTTATGGTGTTAATAGTAATTCAAACATAACGTTTGTTTTCAATGACAATGCTAGTGTGTCTAAAAACTTTAAAACTATAGAATACGAAGGCTACAATGGTTGGCAAGTTAATTCTTTTATTTCAGATCCTACTGGAGAAGATGAACTTAATAATTCTTATAGTTTTTCAAATGACTCTACTTCACAAGTTTTAAGCTACGAAGAAGGCCAGTATTCATTAGGTGGACAACGTCTTAGCGCAGGTTTTAATAGAAAAGAAAATAAATATTATGCTTATTTAAAAAACCAAAGCGAACCTGTGGCTGGTGAAATACATTTTGGTGACCAAATGACAGGTATAAAAGGCTTTTATGCAGTAGTTACAATGTCAACAGATCGCTCAACTGACTTTGGAGGAGAAAAACAATTATTTCAGGTAGGAACAGAATACAGTTTTAATAATGGTTTTTATCAAAATGGATAAATTAATTAATAATAAAAATAAAAAATTATGGCAGTTGGAGCAATAATAGGCGGTGTTGCTAGCATAGCTGGCGGTATATTTGGCTCTAGAGCAGCTAAAAAAGCAGCTAGAAGAGCAGCTAGACAAGCTAGAAGATTAGAAAAAAAATTAGCTAAATTAGAGCAAAATAGACAGGCTATAATAGATCCTTATTCTAACGTAACAGATTTGTCTTCAATGATTAAAAATCCTTTTACACAGTTAGGTGTTGCAACAAAAGCTACTGAAATACAAATAGAGCAAGCTGATATATCATTAGCTAACACCTTAGACACTATAAGAGCAACTGGTGCTTCAGCTGGTGGTGCGACTGCGTTAGCTCAAGCCGCGCTGCAAAGTAAACAAGGAGTAGCTGCTAATATAGAGCAACAAGAAGCTAGAAATGAAAAATTAAGAGTTGAAGGCGAAAAACAAAAACAACAAGAGCTTATGTCAGAGCAGCAAAGACAACAGCAAGCTGATGTAGCTGGAGATCAATTTACTTTTCAAGTTAGAGAAGGTAGAGAAATGCAGCAAATGGATAGGGTTTCTAATCAAATAGCTGCTTTAAGAGGTCAAGCTGCGGCGGCTAGAAGAGACAGCACAGCTGCTATAACCGGAGCCATAAGCGGTGTAGCTGGCGCGCTAGGTGGTTTAGGTAAAAAATAACTAAAAAATGGAAAATAAAAACATAATATACAACCTTTCTATACAGCAGGCAAATAAGAGTAATGCTTTAGCTTACAATAAAGATTATGTTGCTAATAACATAGACGCTTCTTTTAAAATATTAGACAATGCCTACGCGGGTACTGGTAAACAGTACGCTAAATTAAAAATGGCAATAGAATCAAGTAAATGTATTGATGAAGGGTGTGATTATGAAATTAATCAAATAACGAGGTTAAACGAAGCTCCTGCTTTATCTATAGAGTTTTTACAACAAGTTGTAGATCAATTGTATATAACAGAAGATGATTACTATGACGTCAATAATGATTATTCTTTTATGGTTGCTAATTGTATTATAACTAACAAACCTGGTTTTTCTAAAACAGAAGGTTATAATGTTTATTTAGAACTGCTTGAAGATGGTTCTCAGGAAATAACATTTGAAGGGCCTTTACTTGAAAATCCTTTAAAAATAAACAGTAGCACTTTAGGAGCTCTTATAGAATCTAATTCTGATTTAGTTATAGAAACTCCTGATATAAATAAAGACATGTTAAGATTATTAGTTGATACTGGTGTTTTAGCAGAAGGATCTGCTGATGAAAATGGTGAACTATTACCAGAAGCGGCTTTAGCTGAAGAGTTTATATTAAAAAATACTGATGGGTCTTTTGATTATGAAATAATAGACATCGGTATGGGTAAAGGTAGAAATATATTAAAGTTTGATATAGATAAAATTATTAGAAAAACAAAACCTTTTATTAATGCAGAAGTTTCAGGTTTACTACAGCAAGAACAAAGTGTAGTTGCAGCTTGGAATGTTTTTATAGCTAGAGGATCTAGCGAAGAAGAAGATGATCAAATGGCTCAAAATGCTAATGCTGGTAGTTTAGCTTGGGACTACAAAGAAGTATTGCCTTTATCTCAAAAAAATAAAGAATTATTTGAAGAAAATTATGCTAAATATTTTGCTAAAAACTATTTAAAGCAATTTATAACAAACAAGCTTCCAGTAGTAGAACAAGATGCTGCTGTATTTGATTTAGAAGAAGCTAAGGAGGCTAAAGCTCAAAAGTTTATACAAGATAATAAATTAAGTTAAATGACATTATTACAATACGTTAGTTCTTTACAAGATCAAGGTCTATCAAGTGACGAAGTTTTTGCTAAAGCTCAAGAGTGGAAAAAACAAAACCAGCCAGAAAAAGTTGAGAAGGAAGAGGTAAAGACAAAAGACTCCCAGAAGGACCCGAGCTCGGAGTCAAGCGACAATACAGGGTCCGAATCGGAAAGTGGATCTTCACAGCAAGCAGAAAACAACGGTAGAACACCAGAGCAGCAGTCTCAGTACGACAAAATAACAGCTATTGCCAAGCCAGAAGAGGTTATAACTAAAAATGGTTATGATCTTAAATATGATACTAATGGTCAATATTATTATAAACCTAAAGGCTCTGATGATGATTCATGGAAAACATATGAAGATAAGCAGAGTGTAGCTAATTTATCTATAGCTAGTCAGTTTGGGCATTCTGATTTTAATCTAGATGAATATAATAAAACAAAAAATGCAATTAAACAAGGCGAAGAGCTTTATATTGGAATTGATGGTGGTTTAAGCATTGGTGAAGCAAATCAAAGAACTTTAAGCCCAGAGCAACTTGAATTAGAAAAACAGTTTATAAAAGAAACCGCTTTAACTGGTGATGACGAAAATAAAATTGAAACAAATACTAATAAGTGGTTTAACAACAGTACTGTAAAAGAAACAAAAAAAGAAAGTTATACTATTACAATACCAGGCGGAGGTGTTCAAACAAGAACTAAAGAGGTACCTACTGGTAATATAATACCAAATCCTGAGTGGGAACAAGCTGAGATGGAATCTAAAAAAGCTTGGGATGCCTTAGATCCTAAACCAGAAAATATTACAGAGCAAGAATGGATTGAAGAAAACATGAAATCTAATCATACTAATTCATTAAAAAAGGAAGCGGAAAAAGAAAAACTAGAAACTTGGATCGAATCTCAGGAGAGTGGTTTTGATTGGAAAAAAGCTGTAGGTTTGTTTGGACTCAATCCTGGAATGGCTGTTACCGAGGCTTTTGACAGAGGCGATAAACAAAAAATGGTTGAAGCTATACAGCAAACTAGAAAACTTAATTTAGATGATGCTTCTAAAAACGCTAACGATTTTGCTGCAGTGGCAAAAGAAACCTTAGAAGGTTTAACATCTCAAATGAAGCTTATTGCGGACGCTAAATACCAAACACCAGAAGAAGCTAGAAAAGGTCAAGCTCTATTAGCTAAGCTAAGTAAAAAAAGATATGAAATTGTAAATTTATACGAAGGCAAAGTTGAAGATCTTAACGAGATGATGCTTAAGCCCGAATATAAAGATCTAGAAACAAGATTAGATTATTTAACTAGAAACTTTAATCCTGTCAGTGTTTACAGTGAAAATGTAAAAGTAGGTATAGCTAATGCTGGCTTAGCTTTGGCAGATTTTGCACATATGGTGGCAGACGCGCCTAACGCTTTTGGGTCAGAAAACAATCCATATTTAAATAAGGCTTATAATATAATTAATCCCGGAGCTGCACTAGCCGCTAAATTTGTACAAACACAGCCATATAAAGAATTTAGAGCAGAAGCTAAAGATCAAGTTTCAAACTATGTTGACCAAACAATGCAAGGTATAGCTCACGCCCAAACCTTAAGCGATTTAAAAGACGGTAGTGATTGGGGTAGATATTTTTCAACAATGCTTGGCAGTCAAACTCTAAACACTGCTGTTATGTTTGGAACTGGTGGTGCTGCTCTACCTATATTAACTGCTCAAGCCGTGGGTTCTAGCTACGGTGAAATGGAAAAAGAAAACAAAGAAAGAGAAGCTTTAGATTTAGAGACGTTTTCACCTTTTCAAGTTTATACAACAGCTATGGGTAATGGTGTTTTAGAGTTTGCTTCTGAAAAAATATCTTTAGGTATAATAGGTAGATCTAGAGCTGCTTTTAACGCTATGGGTCCAAGCGTTAAACAAGGTTTTGCTCAGCAAGTTGGCAGTTTGTTAACAAAAAAAGGAGCTACTAGAGCCGCTAAAGCTACAGGTTATTACGCTTTAGACGTTACTAAAGAAGGTTTGTCTGAAGGCGGTGTTGAATTAGGTAGTAATTTATTTGATAGAATAATACTAGGTAAAGATGTAAATCTTTTTGAAGGAGTTGCAGACGCCACTTTTAGTGGTGCGGTTATGGCTGGTGGTGTTTATAAAGCACCTGCGCTATTTGCTAATATATCTCAAATGGTTCAAGGACCAGATAGTAATACCAAGATAGCAAACAATCAACAAAAAATAAAAGACTTACAAAACACAATAGCTAAAGGTCCTAAAATGTCCAAAGCTAACCTTGCTAGACTAAATAATCAAATAGTTGATCTAGTTAAAGACTCTGGCAGTGAAATCAATAAAACGCTAAATAGATTTACCCAAATGGATAGATCTGAGATAGATGCTTTATCAGATTTAGAGCTAGGTATAAATATAAAAAGAAAAGCTATTGATGATGTCAATTCTGATCCTAACTTTCCCGACAAACCCGCTGAAATAAATAGAATTCAAAATGAAATTCTAGAGCTAGACATAAAGAAAAACAAAATACTAGAACCTTATATACAAGCTGATAGCGACATAGACACTAGTCAAACTGTAGACTTGACACAGAGAGTTCAAGAAGGATCAGATGTTGTAGCTGAACAATTAGGGGATACTGGTATATCTAGGTTTGATACTACAGAAGAGTTTTTGGGTGGTATTGAAACCTTGAAAGCTCAAGGCGTAAAAGTAGAAGTAGCAACTAACGAAGCGGGTGAAACCTTAGATGCTAAAGATCAAGGTTATGGTTTAATCGCTACTTTGCCTGATGGTACTCAGCAAGTTATTATAAATAATGCTTCAAGTGAAGCTGACGGTGTTTTACCTGCGGACAAGCATGAAATACTACATGCTTTTGCTGCTAAAATGGATCCGGCTAAATTAGCTAAAATGGGTATGGACTTGAAAAACAGTCTAGATAGCAACCCTGACATAAAAGTTAGTGCTGAAACTCAATCTTTATTAAATGAGTATGAAGCTGATTTAAACGACGGAAAAATAAATGAAGCCACTTTTTATGAAGAAGTAATGGCTGTTACTAGCGACGCTCTCACTCCAGACGCTAACGGTAATACAGGTATCACAGTAACTAAACCTGGAAAATTAAAAACGTTTTTAAATAATTTCTTAGAAACAATAGGTTGGAAGCAAAGCTTTAAAGATGGTAACCAGGTTTTAGACTTTTTAAAAGGATTTAATTCAGATGTTATGAGCGGTAAAGGTTTGTCTCAACAAACTTTAGATACTGCAGAAGTAGATATGGGATTGGTTACGGAAGTAGATTTAGGTGCTGTTAAAGAGTCTAGAAAACTTACACCCGAGCAAGACCAACAAGCTCAAGCTAAAGTAAAAGAAATACAAGAGCTACAAGAAGAGGCAAATGAGTTAGCTGAAAAATATAAAAGATACAAAAAAGACTCTGAAGGGAACGTCTT
>Ga0209337_1002148_pt1 | contig 14511 bp, 17 predicted proteins | sample LinPmetageLP53_FD_184044 | JGI IMG/M metagenome (GOLD analysis project Ga0209337, IMG submission 184044) | Marine viral communities from the Pacific Ocean - LP-53 (SPAdes) (version 2) | ecosystem: Environmental > Aquatic > Marine > Oceanic | place: Pacific Ocean | collected 2010-02-08
TTTGTTTAGGTACTCTAATTTTTTATTCATAGTTATATTTTATTTGAAGTCGTGTAATCCGTTTATATTAAACAGTCCTACTGAAATTTCCCTTATAAGTCCTACGTTATATTCCATACGTTCACCTCTAGAAGTTACATAATCTAGTCCTAGTTCGTCTACGTCTATACCTATTCTATCAGCTTCTTGTCTTAGCGTTTCTAAATTACCAATAAAGCCGTCCCAGTCTTGTCTTACTTCTTCGCCTAAGTCTATCATTTCTTCACGAATACTGTTTAACTCCCTTGCTTTTGAATTATAACTTTCTATATTTGAAGCTAGCCTATCGTGTATTGCTTCAGTGTCGCTTATTATAGTAAATTTATGCTTCTTAACTTTAGATACTTTATTAAGATATTCTAATTTTTTATTCATTTAATAATTCTTTTAGTGCTGTTAGTATTTTATCGTTTGTAAAGGTATTCTTTTTTTGTAGACTTTCTACACGATCCACAAAGTAGCCTTCTATACTTAAGCCAGAAATTTTATTTTGTTTCACAAGCTCCCAAACTTCAGGGTTGTCTACCTTCATGCTGACGAACCAAGTCCCTATCGGTAACCCTTCATAACCGTATAAGTTAGACTTGTCTTGATCGCCTGCTTTTATCCAGCTTTCTACCGTTAAAATTCCACCTATTCTATCAGTGTGTTCTAAAGTTGCTTTATGGTGATTATTATGTTTTAAGTATAATTCACTGCATTTTTTTACCGTGTCTTTAGAAAAGTAAACGTAGTAGTCCGACTGCGTTTCGTTATCAAATCTATATATAGACTTTGAAGGTATTAAAGCGGGGCTAATAATTGTACGCTTGTCTTCGTCTATTTTAGATAAAGTTAAGTTGTTTTTAGCTTTACTCATATAAACCCAGTTTTGCTCTATAGCGGGTTGCGATACTAAGCTTATACAGTCAATTGCTAGTTCTGTAGCGTCGTCAGCTATAACTAGTTCTACAATTCGTGTATATTTTTTTGGTTTTTTCTTCTTCTTAGCCATATAATATAATAGATATTTTTAGTTATTATTTGATTTTTAGATAGTAGCTCTTCGTCTAATATTTTCTAGCTGATCCTGACTATCACTCATTTCGTCTGTAACTACGTACGCTTTAACTGGTTCGTCCTTTTGTCCTTGCCCTAAGCTGAACCTACCAGCTGAAGGCACCTTGCCCTTTTTAGGATCAGAAGTTTTAGGCGGCGGACTATCACCACCACCACCACCCCCGCCGTCGCCTACGTCTTGTGCATAAATTTTTCTTACGTTAGCTATTCCTGCTAGTACCGCAGCACCCGCAGCAATACCACCCAAAACGGGGCCGACAAAAGGTATAGGTGCTAGAGAAGTAAAGGCTGCTGTAGCTCCTAAATAAGTTTGTATTATTGCTTGTGAAGCTGCAATTGCTTTTTGTCTTTTCTGTAGCTTCTTCTTTTTATCTGCATATTTTTGATCTATTTCTTCAGTTCCTAGTCCTTGCTCTTCAGCTATAGCAATTTCACGGTTCTTAGCGTTTTCGTTTTCGTCCATACGTGCGTCTATATTTGCACTAATTGCGTCAAATAAAGCTGCTTGTGTTTCTATTATAGCATTTTTTACTTCTTCACGTAAAGCTGCCCGTTCTTCTGCAAGTTCAATTTCGTTTAGTTCTAATTGAATTTTAGTTTGTTCGTCTTGCTCCAGTTCCATAGCGTTTACTTCTTCTAACTTAGCTAAGTAAGCGTCTTTTACTTCTTGTGAAACTTCGCCAGCCATAACTTGAACTGCTAATAGTTCTAGCTCTTGCTCTATCTTTTTACGGAAAATTTCTTGACTAGCTAATAAGTCGTCCATTTCTCTATTTTGGCGTTCTGTTATTGTTTCGCCTTGCGCTTCTAAAAGTTCTACTTGTAGTTCTTTAGTTCTACCTGCTAGTTCTTGTTGCGCTTCTAATATTTTGTCGTTAGCTTGTTTATTGAAGTCAGCTACTTTATTTGCAGTTTCTTCAGCTATTTCTTTTCGTCTTGCTGCTAAAGCTTCTTCGGCTTCTAAAAAAAGTGTATTGTATTTCTTTTCAATAAGTAAGCCCATTTCACCGTTACGCTCCTTTTCGCTAAGTGCTTCTAAGTCGTACGCCTTTTGGTGTTCTAATCTTAATAAAGCCTTTTCTTCTTCAAGTTCTAAAGATTGTATTGCAATTTCTTCTTCTAACTTTCTCATTTCAGCTGCGTATTTTTCTGCTGCTGCTGCTGCTTCTTCTGCAGCCTTTTTACGTGCGTCCGAGCCTTTTTTCCTATCAGCTTTTTCCATATTTTGCACGTCAAGTAATAAGCCAGCTTTCTTTTCTTTAAGCCCGTTATGAGCTTTATTCATTTCCTTCATTTTCTTTTCGTGCTCGGCTTCCATTTCGTCAGGATCAAAAATAAGACTTGCCGCACTATCTACCATATCGTCTAACATATCAGCTAGTCCTGCGTCCATACCTAGCCAGCTTGCAGCTTCGTCAATACCTTCTAATAATAAACGTAAAGGTGCTGTTACAAACTCTAGCATACCTTTTAAGATTTTCTTATTCCTTCTAGCTGTAGCAATTTGACTTTTGCCCATATTATCCTGCGCCTCCATTTCTACTTCTGAAGCTTGTATTGCTGCGTCTATACCTTTTATTTTAGCGTCTAAAATTTCACGTTGCGACATACCTTGCAGTTCCATTTGTGCAGTAGAACCTTCTATCATTTCTAGCTCTTCCATTGCTGCGTCCTTTTTAGCTGTAGCACTGTCTACTTGATCTTGCATAGCACTAGATGTACCAAAAGCAAAATTCATTATATCGTCCCAGTATGCGACAAGCATACCTATTCCTACTACAATTAAACCTATTCCAGTTGCTGCAATAGCTATTTTCAAAGCCTTAAAACCTTTACTACTAACATTAGCAGCTACGCCCATCATTGTAGTAGTTCCGACTACAAGCTTTTGAGCTCCTGCCATAGCTAAAGTCCAAACTTTATTTTTAGCAGTTACTAATCCTTTTTTAATTAAGGTTGCTGTAAGTTTGCTTTCAGACATATTACGAACCCCTACAGCTATAGCAATTGCACTTTGAACCTTCTTTTGTATATCACCTAGTTTTTTACTTTCATTACCGAATAGTTGTAAAGCGCCCATACCAATAGCAAAAGCTCCAGTAACAGAATTTGTAACGTCACGGAAGCTAACAGCAGTCTGCGAAGCTACGCCCCTTATTTCATCGTTTATTTTTTTGACTTCGCCTTTAGCGTCCCTTGCAGCTTGCGAAAGTATATCAAAACTTTTACTACCTACTGCTACATTTTCTAAAGCAGTGTTTATATCTTTTAACTGATCTTTTAATTCTTTAAGACTATTACCAGCGCCTCCAGTATCTAAGTCTATTCTAGCTTGTATGTTTTCGTTGCCCATAATTTTATATTGTCGTTGCTGTTTTATTTATATATAAGTGTACTGTAGCACTCCATTGTAAATTTCTATTTGCAGCCCCAGTTACATTTACTACCATACCAGTATCACCAGCGGTTACGTCTATAGCTGCAGTTCCAGTATTACCTGCGCTAGAAATTGCAGTAATAGAACTACTTACTAAAGTTTGTGTATTGGAGTTGTCTTTAAGAATACTACCTAAGTGCTTTTCTGTTTTATAGTGTCCTGCAGTTCCATCAGCACCACCAGTACAAATTACACTTAAATACATTTCATATATGCAAATACTATTTGATGGCGGGTAAACGTGCCCAGTAGCTCCGTCTTCGTCACCTTGCACGTATAAAGCTGTTACTGTAGCGTCTGTAGTTTTATTAGATATTTGTATTTCGGAGTGTTGCAAAAAACCTGCTTCGTCACCACCACCAGCTATTGTTACTTCGCCTTCGTGAGAAGCTTTGCCCATTTTACCTAAGACGGTAGCGTTTTTAATATCACGATCTATAGTATTTTCTTCACCAGTTATAAAGCAGTTTTCATTATTACCAAAAGTTTTATTTTTTATACCACTTACTAAAGTGTCTGAAGTACCTTCGCTTATAGTATGTTTACTTCCTATTAACTGACTAAAATTTTTCTTTTCTACGTCTTGTAAATTACTATATTGAACATCGTAAGCCTTGCAAGCTCCTGAAACACTATCGTATTTATAACCGTAAGCTTCGCAAGTAATTTGATTAGCAAATAGTTTATTAGTCGTACCGTCAGTAAAACGTACCGATCCGTCTACTTGTATTTCATACGGTTTTATCTTAAAGCCTTTTTTATAATTCATTATGATATTAAAATAAATTCTACTTTACTTAATTCGCCTGCCGTATAGTCAATTTTGTTTACTCTATATTCTCTATTTTTTATTCTTATTCTATCAAAGAAGTTAAAGTTAGCTAAGTCAGCTGGCGTTAAAAATACTTTCAGCGTCATAACTTTAGTGTCTGCGTTATATAACTCATCGTAGTATGGTGCCCAATAGACGTTAAATAAATTGTCTACTGGTGCAGCACCTATTGTAGAAATTAGTTGCGACGATCCGAAGTTGTAATCTTTAGAACTATTAGTAGTAGGTATATCAGTTACGTGCGCAAACTGACTAAAGTATTGCTGGTTTTCACTATAATAAGGGTTACCAGTTCCAGTATTGTAGCCATGTTGCGGTATGTAATAAGAAAAACCGTTACCTATATATTTTTTACCGCCTACATTATCAGCAGTAACATCGTATAATATTCTAGGTTTATTTTTAATTCCTTGCGAAGTTCCGTCAGATTTTACTTCGTACATAATAGGTATTGTAAGTAACGGGCTAAAATTATCAAATATAGGTTTAATAAAAGTTGCTGCAAAAGGTTTCGCTTCTACTTTTGTTTCACCTTCTAACATTGTAAAAGAACTAGCGTCTATTTCAGCGTCACCATATTTACTACTTGTAGCACTATAATACGAAGCAGTACCATAATCTTTTTTGTCTTCTTTATACTTAAAAGTTATTTTCTTTTTTAAGTCAATAGACTTTAAGTTTATTTCTGTAGCGTCTACCTTTTCAGTCCAGTCGTGCGTTTTTATATCAGCGTTATCTAAAAATATATTAGTATAAGGTTCTATCACTAACTTTGTAGGATCGTCTTTATCACGCATAACCATTAAGTTAAACATTTTCATTAAACCACTAAAATAGTCCCATTGCTTTAGTTCACCTCTTAAACCATTTATTAAGGTACTTGTCGTAACGTCTTCAATATTTCTAAAAACAGCTATAGGGCAATTACCGCCTGACTGTTTTAACGTACCACCGCCAGTATAAGAAACTTGTATTTCTAAATAATCACCAGCAGTAGGCAAAGTCATAGCTTGATAAGGAAACCAGTGCTGGTTATCGTTAGCTGGTATAGTAAAAGTAGTAGATACTGAAGTTGGTAAAGCAGTTCCTGAAATAACTTCACGAAACCTGCAAGTAACTGTTTTCGGTGCGCTATCCTCGTTTAGAAAAACTAGCATACCAGTAACTTGTATATGGCAATTTGCGAACTGCGCAGTATATCTATTATTAGCATAGTCCCAGTCTGTTAAAGGTACTGAAGGTGGATCGTCAAAAACTACGTTAGAATAACCACCGCCAGAAGTTCCTATTGCAGTATCGTTATCAATATTTATTATTACACTTATTCCATTATCACCAGAAGGCGAACTATCAGAACCCCAATTAAAGTCCATAAATAATTTTGTGAAGTCACTACTATTCAAGAAGGTACTGGAGTATGAAAAACCTGCTTCGCTTATAATTCTATCTACTAAATACTTACAGCGAAGCCATGGACGAAAAGCGTCTTCTAATAAATCTAGTTTTACTTGTCCACTTTGCAAATAAATATTACCGTGCCAATTACAAAAAGGGTACTTCAGAACGTCTGTAGTCGTAGCTCCTGCAGCTCCAGCGTGACTACCAGCTGGCAAAGCTGATATAGGTAAATTGCCGCCCCAGCTAGCTTTTATAGTAGTTTTATTATAGTTGTGTTCTAGTTCCGTAAAACCATTTGCTAAGTCTTTTATTTTCTTTGCTCCTAAAGTATCTTTTAAGGAAACAATATCACTATATAAATTTACGTTATAGCTTAGTTCCTTTTCAGTTTCGTTTATATCTATCATTTTTAAGAAGCCGTCAAATATTGTATATCCGTCTTCTTTTAGTAAAGCCTTTGTTTTTCTATAAGGGTTAAAGGCAAAGCCGTCAGCTTGTGCGGACTTTGTAACATCGTAAAGACAAGTAAATATTTTATTGTTTTTCTTTGTAGAAGGTAAACTAAAAGCTTTAGAATAGCTTTGCGTTTTTTCTGCTACGTTCTTAAAGTTGTCTATAGATAAAGTTAGCGGTATGCTTTCGTCAGTATATAAATCGCATATAACTTGTCCGTCCTTCCATATATCTAACATAGTAGGGTTGTCTGAGCTTTCAGTAATTGAAACACTTTCTATGCAGCAGCCGTTACCCTGATTGCCTAAATAGTGTAAAGAAAATACCATAGTCGTATGCGTAGCTGTAAACGTATGTAAATTTTGTCCGTTAAAAGCAGCGCCCATAGCAATAAGATTAAACGGCATAGAGTGTGCAATACCGCCAGCTGCACTCCACGAACCTAAAGTAGAACCACTAAATAACATATTATCAATTCCAGTCATACCTGAAACGTCTATAAATTGATCGTATTGAAAACCTACCGTTAAACCAGTAACTTCTATATAAATTCCTGAATTAGAGTGTAAAGCCGTGTCTACTCCGAACTCGCCACCGCTTATAGTATCTGTAGAATAAAAGCAAGTTTGCATACCTATCATAGTAGGCTGCGGTGTTACGTGATATATTCCAGTAGTACCCTGATAGTAAGCACTCCACGCTGAAGTAGGCGGGAAACTTGCAGTAACTTCTTCAAATCCAGTAGTGTAGCCACCATGATTAAACGAAGCGGGCTGATTATATACAAAAAAGCCAGACGTAAATTGTGGATCAGGTATGTATTGATTAAACGTAGGTACGCTTACAGAACTATAAATTCCGTTGTAGCTTTGCGGGTAAAGTATTAGTTGTAAACTCATTTATAATTTGTGTGATTTTTTAGTTCTATTTGTTTCTACTTCAAAAGTATATTGTATAAGTTTATCGTTTGCTTTAGTTTTTCTAGTCATTTCTTCTGACGTTATTCTTACGGGCTGTACGTACCTTCTTATAGTTCCAGTAGTAGCTTCACTTAAAGGACTATCAGTAAGCATATAAACATCGTTAGAAATAAATAACTGTTCTAGCCATGAAGCTTCTTCTTCAGTAATATAATCTGTATTCAAAGTAATACTTTCTTTTATTGTAGAGTTATAATTTTTCATACCGCCTACGTGCCCACTTAATTGAAAGTAAGACTTATTCCAAGTACCCGAAAGTTGTTTATATGCTTTTCGTGTAGTCCTTAAATTTCTTATATTCTTTTGCGTGAAATTGTAATAGTCCCAAGTGCCCCACTTATTAAGCCAAGTAAGTCTTACTGTTTCATATCCTTTACAGCTATCTGTCTGTTTATGAAAAGTATAAACTTCTGTAATCCTATTGGCGTTGTCGTCTATCAAATATACCTCGTAGTAAGCCCAGCCCGCTGGTGGCGGTGCTCCTGAATTTCTTTGATTTTGTGTACCTACTCCGAAGTATTGTATTTTAACAAAAGCGTCTTCTATATAACCATAGTGCCCGCCTACAGACGTATCTAAGTCTATTGTTATTGTGCTACTACTAGGCGTTCCGTCAGCATCATAGTAAGATATTTTTACAGCTCTTACTGCTTTCTGTACGCCCCAGCCAGCTACAGTATCAGCAGTGCTAAAGTTAGATATTTCGCTGGCGTTTAATTCAGTAAAGAAAGCTATAGTTGCAAAGTCGTTTTCTCTTATATATTGTGTAGTAGGTGCGTTAGTCAAAAAACTATTATTGGAGGTACTACCACCTACGCCTGTAGGAAACAAATTTTCTTGTGATAAATCATAGCCCCAGCTTCCAGTAGAAGTATTAGCTTGATATATATCAGTATCGTATAATACGCCGTTAAATATTATAAGATCATCTGAAGGCACGTTTTGAGCTAACTCTACTACGTCACTGGTAGTAGTTACAGAATATTCTACAGAAAATTTTATTTTACAATATATTACAGAATTTCTATTAGCAGAAAATTTATCTATTAAGTGTATAGAGTGAGGCGCCTTTTCAGAAAAAGGTATAGTTTTATATTCAGAAAAAGTAACTAAACCTACACCACTACTATAGACGTTCCCGCCTTCATATTCAGGCGAAACATAATTTGAAACAATAGGCGCTATATCAAATATTCCGTGCCCTACATCGTTTGGCGTTACCTTTAATACAGCTACTAAATTTGTAGAAGCTAATATACCTGCTGATTTTTTAGCTATATAAACTCTAGCTACATATTTTATTTTATGTACTGGCGGGACGTGTCCTATTACGTTTACATCATAAACGGAGTGTATTATATGCTCTTGTCCTGCTGGTATTAAAGTGTATTTTGGTTTCTGAATTATTACGCTCATTTCTTTATTCTGTTATATATTTTAGTACGTCAATTTTTAATTCTTTTTGTAGCTCTTCTTTGAAGTGATTAAAACTCCAGCTGATCGGCTGCGTGTAGTAACTTGCTGCTGGTACTCCCTTTTTTTGTATTCCTTTACTAATTGCAAAAGCTAAAGACTTGTCTGTAATAAATCTACCAGTTTCTTTATTACGTCCTTTTAAGCCTCTTGATTTTACCCACTTAAAAATACTTTCTGTAGGCGGCATTTTTGAAGTATAACTATAAGGGCTAGTTTTTCGTTCACCTTTTATAGTAATATAAGTTCTAGTTCCTTCAGTACCCTTTACTCCTTTTTGTACGTAGTCTGCATATTTAGAACCTCTAAATTCTAAAATATAGCCATCGTCAGTAGGATAAAAATTATAGTGTAAACTTGCTGATAGTTCGCCGCTTACGTCTTTACTTTTTAGTCTTTGCCTAGCTTGTCGTAGTATATATTCAGCATAGCTTTTTATATACCGTTCTACTCCTTCAAATTTTACAAGTCCAAAAGCCACTATGCGCTAGCTACAAATATTTCTACACTGCAAGCGGCTGTATTAGCTTGAGCTTCTACACTTACAATATCACCGTTAGGCAGTCCAGCTGCTGCGTTTTCAGTTGCGTTCATAGAACCTACGTGACTATGTAATACAAAAGTTTGCCCTGCATATACTCTATATACAAACTCATCATTATTTTCATTTGTTATTCGTAAGTCTATAAAGTTAGTTCCGTCTAAATTTGTAAACCTCGCATACTTTATTAAGTCTTTATCAAAAGTTGCACCCCCTACAGAAGAAGCGTGAGTAGAATATAAAGTTACTTCAGAAGTAGGTACTGTTACGTTCCTTTCAAATACATCTAATATACTTGCTATAGTTTCGGTATTTGTAGAACCTCTTACAGAACCATTTATTGTAATACTTTCTGTATTTGTAGTTGTTAGTGTTGCCATTTATTTATTTTTTTTTATTGTTATTGAAAAGGGTTTTATTATTATTATATAATTTTTTAGTTTTATTTTGAACACGATACTGTATTGTCTATAGGTATATCGCAGCTATCTAAAACACTTTCTACTATTATAGATATATCGCATACCCAGCCTGAAACATTTGACGAAAACCTTTCAGTGAAAGGTTCAATTAAGAAATCATCGTCTACAAAATATCTTTGCTCTTCACCTAAAGAAAAGTTATAACCGTAAAGTATTTCGCCGTGTTTTAATAGTGCTATTAAGTCTATCATAGTTTGATAGGTGTCGTTCATTACTTCGTCTTCGTTACTAAGATCAGGTTCTACTAAGTCCATTATTAAAACCCTAAAGTTAAATTTCTGTTCAGACAAGCTTACGTTAGCGTTATTTGTTATAACATGCATAAGTGGCCACAAATTATTAGCTTCTAAATTTACTTCCCAAAGATCACCAGTTGTAACGGTTTCAATTTGTTTATGCTGCGTTCCTAAACATTTAAGAGTTTCTAAAGCAGCGTTATAAGTTTTATATCTAATCATTTCTATTTACATTTTTTAAGTTTTCTACGTCTTGCTGATGGCAAAGAAAAGTAAGAACTTCATATAAAGATTTTTCTGTTACCGTGTTTATTTTTAATACGTCTTCGTTTGCCATTGCGTATATCATGCTATACCAGCCCCACTTTTTTGCAAGTGTGCTTGCTTCTTCAGTTCCTTCGTCTTCGTCTTCAGTGTCTTCAAATAGCTGCGCGAACAACTTAAAAGTTCCTTGCCTAAAGCGTAAAAAAAAACCGAAGCTCCGTTAAAGTCCCCTACTGTTAGTTTGTCCTTAAATAATTCAGCCCGTTCTTCACTTGGTTTATAGTCTTCTATTTTATACTTAGAACCCTTTTCTTTTAGTATAGGACGGTATAGTACAGATAGTAGTTTATGCATATTCTTTTCTACTCCGTCTTTTATATAAGCTTCAATATCTACAAACTCACCTAAAGTAATTGAATTAAGCTGCGGGTGAAAACCATACTTAGTACCTTTAATATTTATTTTATATTTTATCTTATCGTTCATAGGTTGCTGAAGTAAACTCATTATATTAGTATTTATTTCTTTTATGTAGTTTACTGGTAGCTGTTCTATTTGTGCTTTAGGTATTCCAGTCAAAGCGTGTATAAGCATTAAAGCAGTATGTAAGTCTTCTTCGTCACCTTTTAACGCTTCAATAGTTTTCATATAAACGCCTAGGCTTACGTTATTCCAGTTCGTAGGTACTGTATAAGTTTTGTTTTTCTTGTCTTTAGTGATTAGTATTTTCATAGTATATAATAGAAATTTTTGATTTTTAGTTTACTCATCGTTTATTGAACATAGTACCTACCGTAGTTACTATCTATTTCATAATAACATCGCATAGCTAAAGCGTCGCTGAAGTCAGGTGATCTACCTATAATTGCTTTAATTGTGTCCTTCGGTACTATCTGTAGTTTATTGTCTTTGTCTGCTTGGTGCATACATACTTGCTCCATTTCTTCAATTATGTATTGTCTTATATTTATATCTTTTGTTTCTACTCCTACTTGTCCTTTGTTTACCAAGTCAGCAAGTTTATAGTAACATTGTGTTTTAAGGTTCTGATAGTTTTCGTTCTTTAGTGGTTTGCTATTATTTACAAAACCTTTACATCGTAGTATATCTTTTACTCCACCGCCTACGCCGTCTTCGTCTACAATTATGTTATGTAGGTTTACGTTGTATTGTGACTGTAAACTTCTTATTTCGTCAGCTACTTCTACTACACTACTTTTATCAAAAGTTCTGATCTTAATTACGTGAAGTCCACTAAATACCATTATTACCGTCTTGTCTTTACCGAACCTTGCGACGTCACAAGTTATATACATTTCACCTTCTTTACCTTTTTGAGTAAATAGGTTTAATATACTATCGTAGTTTATTAAGTTAGTATCGCTTGCGTCGTATTCCCAGTTTCCATATAGTAGTCGTTCTTTACTAAGTCTATCTAATTTTTCTAGTTGTCCTTTATAGTGTTTACTTATATACTGATTATCGTCTACTAAACTTTGTATAAATTTTCGGTGCGGTTCTAAAGTTCCTGCTTTAGCTGGACGGTAGTATTCAGTATAGCACCAGTTCTTTGAAGGGTTACAAGTCAATAACATTTTAGGTATAAGTCCGTGTTCGTCTAACTTATATCTTATTCTACTACTAACTATATTCTTAGCCTTTTCTGTAATCTGATTACTTTCGTCTAGGAAGGCGGCAGTAATTTCTAAGCTTCCCAAACTATCAAAATTACGATCTGAAGGGTAAAGAAATAAATCTTTAAGTATTATTTCAGAACCATTATAAAACGATATTATATTAGTAGAAGCATTAAACGTATAGTGTTTACCAGCTAACAAACTCCACATAGAACAGACTTCAAAAAAAGTATTAAGGGTTGTCTTCTTCAAAGTATCTAACTTACTACGTCCTATTAAGTATCGTGTCTTAGGAAACTTCAAAGCTAATATAATAAGCCAGCTACAGCCGACAAAGCTTTTACCACCACCAGCAGCACCACCAAATAAAACATCGTTTGTAGTATCGTCAAATAAATACTCTATTGCGGTTTCTTGTGTACTGGTAAATATAGGATCAATATTCAACGCCCTTTATATTTATGTTTATCTTAATAGGTTCGTCACCGCTTGTAAGATCAAGTTCTTGCTTCTCTATAAAGCCCCGCTTCTTACCTTTTGTCTTTAAGAAAAATATAGTAGCTGCAGTATTACCGTCAGCTATTAGTTTATGTAGTGTACTTTCTGCAAAGTCTAATACTACGTTCTGTAGTTCGTCTACAGTTGTAGCAAATTCTTTATCGTCTTTACACCATTTGTAGAATTGTGTACGTGATATTTCACTTTCTTCGCAAGCCTTACTTACTATACCTAGACTACCTTCTAAAGCTTTCAATATCCTTTTTTTACTTTCGGTTGTTCGTTTCTGTTCGTTATTCATAGTATATAATAGAATAAATCAATAATTATTTTTTGGTTCTTCTATATCAAAGCTGAACTCACTCATAGCCCATGCTCTTATTTCATTACAGTAATTAGTAAATTCTTCTTTAGTTAGTTCTTTGCTTGTGTCTGTTATAAACATATCCTTTAGTATTTCGTGCATTTCAAACTTATGGTAGCCTAAGTATTTGCCAATAGGTAACACTATACACTTAAAATAGTATTTGTTTTGCTGTTCGGTTCTATTCATTACTGTATTTATCCATACCTTCACCGCTTAGTAAATCGTCTTTTGCGTCACTCCATAGTTTATCGCCGCTAGGCTTACAGTGTTTTGGTTCGTTTCTTACTATAGTCGGAAGTCCTGCGTTTTCTTCAGTGTCTACCGTTTCCATATAATCGTCGCAGCAGTACGCTTGTTTACATACTAAATTGTGATCTATATATGATAGTCTTACTTTATGTAAGTCTTCAGTCTTTTTGCACTTCTTGCAAATGAATTTCATTTAAGTAGTCTATTAGTTGTTGCGGTGTAAATATAGGTAGTTCGTCTGTATAGTCTTTATATATGCAAGTAAATTCTTTAGTGTCTTCGTTAAACGTCCAAAAAGCTTTTACGTTAGCGTCTACTTGTGATCTTAAAATTCGTTTGATATTATTATACTTCACTTCTTTTTACAATTGCAAGAGTTACAGTCTATATTTTTGTCTATTGATTTTTCTATTTGCGTTACTATATACATACCGCTTATTAGTCCTACTGCAAATATCATTATTTCTACCATGTTATTTATTTTTATTACTAAAGTGTTTATCGTATTTTATGTAATAGTCTTCTAAGTCTTGGTTAAACCTTTTTTGTTTTCTTCTGCGTTCAATACTCATACCTATTATTATGAATAACATAAACGCTGTAAATATAGAACCTATTATTATTGCTATTATTATTAGTATTTTCATTTGTTTTTATTTATTATATTACTTAGTCCAGTCCAAATATCTTTTAAGCAGCTGCTGCAGTTAGTACCCTTTTTATATTTTGTATTGTATATAGCGTTATGTAATTCTACAGCTCTAAATTTCCACTCATGGTTTGTTGCTTTCCTATTTTCTATATGTACCCAAATTTCTTTTAATTCTTTTAGTAAGTGTTCAGGTATTTCTTTTGGTTCTTCTACTTCCGTTGTTTTAGTCCAGTAATTTAACGGGCAAAACATACTACCAATACTTGCTTTAATTCTTACGAAGCAGCCGCACTTTTTACAATTACCAGTTGCCCCAAAGTAGTGCGTACAGCTTCTACAAATATCTAAGCGTTCTTTGTAAACTTCTTTATCTACAAAAAACTTATTCACTCAATTTCTTTTTTAAGTAGTTCCTTACATTGTCTATAGTTGTAAATAAACTATTGCGACTTATACCAGTTTTCTTAGCTAAGCTATCTAAAGTTTCACCTTCATAATATAAATAGTAAATTTGTTTATCGTACCAGTAAACATTATCTAAGCACTGATCTACCTTTTCGTACATTTGCCACGTTGCTATTTCTTCTTTATAGCTTTCGTCAGGTATATTTGTTATATGTTTATTGTTAGGCGTTTCGTAAGTTGCTACACTTGCTCCGTCTATTTTTGTGTAGTATTTTCTATACTTATAAAAGTATGCGCTTCGTGGACTATCTAAGCTTCTTCTAAGTGCTACAGCTCCGTATCTTTTTAGTCCTAGTTCGCCGTCTTGCTTATATATTCTTTTCAGTGTTTCAGGGTTCATTTGTAAAAAGTAAAGCATAAGTTCTTGTACTGCGTCGTCTACTACGTTTTTATCATTTGTTAAACCGTAAGCCATCGTTTCAAATTGAGATCGTAACTTTCCTATTATG
>Ga0209337_1002149_pt1 | contig 14507 bp, 20 predicted proteins | sample LinPmetageLP53_FD_184044 | JGI IMG/M metagenome (GOLD analysis project Ga0209337, IMG submission 184044) | Marine viral communities from the Pacific Ocean - LP-53 (SPAdes) (version 2) | ecosystem: Environmental > Aquatic > Marine > Oceanic | place: Pacific Ocean | collected 2010-02-08
GAGATTATCACACTCAACACGCAATCGTTAACGAAGGTGGTTGGAATATTGCTGATGCAGTACAAAGATCATATGACGTTGAAGGTATGCACATAGGTACAGTTGCGGCTGGACGTATTGGCTTGGACGCTTTGAGAAAAATGAAACCATTTGATGTACATCTACATTACTTTGACAGACACAGACTACCTGAAGCAATAGAGCAAGAGTTAAATCTTACTTTCCATGAGTCAGTTGAGTCAATGGTTAAAGTGTGTGACGTTGTGACAATCAACTGCCCACTACACCCAGAGACGGAAAACTTATTTGATGCTGAAATGATAAGCAAGATGAAAAAAGGTGCTTACATTGTTAACACTGCGAGAGGCAAGATCTGTAACAGAGAAGCCATCGCTGACGCATTGAAAAGCGGACAACTGTCTGGTTATGCAGGAGACGTTTGGTTCCCACAACCGGCACCAAATGATCACGTTTGGAGATCAATGCCAAATCATGGCATGACACCACACACATCAGGAACATCACTATCAGCACAGACAAGATATGCTGACGGTGTTAGAGAGATACTGGAATGTATGTTCGATAACACACCAATTAGAGATCAATATCTAATCGTGCAGAACGGTGAACTTGCTGGCATGGGTGCCCACAGTTACAGTAAAGGTACTGCAACAGGTGGATCTGAAGAGGCGGCGAAATATAAAAAATAATATTAAAGGCTTTGTGATGACTAAAAAAGAAATTGAAGAACTTAACAAAAAGATTGATAAACTTCAAAACACTGTTGACAAACTCACACAAAGCCTTTATAAACATATTAAGTTTATCGATTCAACATATGCTGGATTAAAAAATCCAATCGAGGCGGCAAGGAAATGGTTACGTAAATGAAATACAAAAGAATAGTGAAAACTTGTAGTTGGCAACTTCTAGGATTGGGTTGGTTTATGAGTTATGCTCTAGTAACAGGCGGAGACCTATGGTATATATTTGGTCTTTCACTGGCAAGCATTCCTGCAGGAAGTGTGATGTTTTATGGTCACGAATGGATATGGGACAAAATTAAATGAAAGAACTTTGGGTAGAAAAATACAGACCTAAGACTCTGAAAGAATATGTTGTTAGAGATGAGGCACAGCGACAACAAATACAATCTTGGATCACAGACAAAGCGATTCCGCACTTGCTTTTAAGTGGTGCACCAGGTGTGGGTAAGACTACACTGGCAAAAGTTTTGTTTGCGGAACTTGATGTAAGCAGTTATGACATACTAGAAATAAATGCTTCAAGAGAAAATTCCGTAGACACTGTTAGAGAGAAGATTAATAACTTCGTACAGATAATGCCATTTGGTGATTACAAATATGTATTACTAGATGAAGCAGACTACATGAGTCCAAACGGACAGGCGGCATTACGTGGTGTGATGGAGATGTATCACACGTCAGCGAGATTCATATTGACTTGCAACTATCCCAACAGGGTGATACCAGCACTACACAGCAGATGTCAAGGCTTCCATATGGAAACAATCGACAAGACAGAATTCACAGCGAGAGCTTGCGAAATTCTTATTACAGAAAGTATTACGCCGGACATAGAAGTGCTTGACACGTATGTAAAAGCATCGTATCCGGATCTAAGAAAATGTATCAACATGTTACAACAGAATTGCAGAGATGGTAAACTGATGCCACCAGCATCAGGTGATTCAGGGCAACAGGACTACAGACTGCAGATGGTGGAACTATTCAAGCAAGGCAAAATACAAGAAGCAAGAAAACTTGTGTGTGCCCAGGCGAGGCCAGAAGAGTGCGAGGAGATATACAGATGGCTGTATGACAACTTGGAGATCATATCCACAGACGAGGACAATCAAGACAAAGCAGTCTTAATAATCAAACAAGGACTAGTGGATCATTCATTTGTTGCTGATCCTGAAATAAATCTAGCAAGTGTAATGATTAAACTCGCAAGGTTGGGCAATGGGTAGTAAGCACAACAAAAAAAGATATCTGATTGTAAAGTACAGCCTAAACATGCAAGGCACATATGACGAGCTTATAGAACTTTCAAAGAAAAATGTTGGTCCAGGAAAGTTAGTACAATCGGGTGTAGTGCTAGACCTTATCGATAAAGAAGTATTAAAGTGCGTAGTACCCGGTCAGCCAAATCTAGTTGATCATATTTCATACGATACAGTATATAAACATTTTCATAAAACTTATGGAAATATTCTAGATCAGTTTATGAAATAGCCTGACTATACATCCGCTTGAGCATGGCCAGTTGGCTGGCTTTCCACATGCGTGTCAACACTCTACGTCTACGTCTATCCTTTTGCTTTCTTATCCTAAGCCAACTCTGATTCTGCATATACAAGCTCACTCGCTTATCGTACACTCTTTTCTTCCTCATTAGTTTCCATAGTTTCCGTTGGAATAAAGGTCGCATTTGTAGGCCGTTTGATGATAACATAAGGTTCCTCATAGGTTGTGTTTGATTGTGATCTGATGTGTCTTTGTGTCCGACTCATGTATAATTACTTACGATCAAATTTCCAAATAAACTATGCATATTTTACAACACAGATCTTTAAGATAAATAAGAACTATGCACGACGTGTTAGATATAATCAAAAACGTACAATCGTTATACGCAGTAGGCCCTACTTTGAGCACATTGAAGGACTTCGAAAGGGTAATCGACGATTTGGATGTGTATGTTTTCCAGAACTGGCAAGAAGGCGAATTGCTTTCAGGTCCAATCGATTCAAGGCACTTCGTTACCTGTTCATTCATGTGGCCTGCAGACAAGATGCCTGATCCAGCAGGTGGCAAGAGACTGCTTGACAAAGGTTGCAAAGTTTCATATAAAAAAGATGAATTATTCAAACCAAGAGAAATCAAAAGTCCTGCGGACTACAGACCAGGTACTACAAAAGGCAAGATCGACGCACATGATATATGGGTGGTTGAAATCAAAATGCCAAAGACGTTAATCGGAAACATGAAGCACGGTAATGACGAAATCGAAACGCAGGAAGACGCATCTGCAGATTTAGGTAATATAGATGATATTAGTTAATGAAGGATTAAAGGCCGGAGACCTTGATGGAGTCGTTTCAAAACTATTCTCAGTTGACCAATTCAAAAGCAAGATGGGTGAAGACAAGAACATAATGGTACTGGCATTCACAGTCGATGGATCAGCACCAGCAAAAGACCTTGAACGTTTTGCAGAAGTAGGTTATAAGAGTGTGCTTGACGCAGACGCTACACCTGGCACATTGGAAGATGGCAAACACAAAGTATTCATAGAATTTGCGAGAACGCCTGAGGTTGTTGGTCAAATTATAGCATTCCTAGAAGATTTGAAAAAACTAACCAACATCGACGAGTTTACATACACCTACCATAAAGGAGAGAATCCAACTGTGGTTTCTGCGGACACAATGGGAGAAGCAATACCAACAACACCTGAAACATATGAACAAAAAATAAATGAAATGAAAGTAAGTGAGGCAAGACACTTTTTTGACAAATATGATATGCTTGAATGCAAGATATCAGAAAACATAATGACAGTGAAGAAAGCAGGTGCTGGACATGATATTAAATTTGAACTTCATAAGTTTGGTCCAACAAATGAAATAATGAAAGAGGCAAAAGCATTCAAAGTAGATATGGATTCGATTGCGGAATGCACACACCTTACGAAATACTTTGGACCGTATGACATCACAAAAACCAACGAAAACCAATTCATCTTTACGAAAGGTGAAAAGTCTGCTCTAGTAAGCAAAAACGGTTGGTAATATAATATACGCACTTATTGATAAATAAGTGTATGAGATTAAGCACAAACTTCACACTAGCAGAATTTACAAAAAGCCAGACAGCAACACGAAAAGGTCTCGACAACACCCCAGGCGAAGCACACCTGGCCAGTGCCAAAGAACTTTTTTCCAATGTTGTTCAAAAAGTCAGAGAGAACTTTGGTGTGACAGTAATCAATTCAGGATACAGAGGTCCTGCGTTAAACGAAGCGGTGGGTGGTTCGAGCAAGTCACAACACTGCAAAGGCGAAGCAGTGGACATAGAGTGTCCAGGCACAGGCAACTACGATGTAGCCAAATGGATCGAAGAAAACTGTGAATTCGATCAACTGATATTAGAATTCTACACACCAGGCATACCCGATTCAGGGTGGGTACACGTTTCATACAAGTCAGAGGGCAACAGGAAGAGCATCTTGACTGCCATGAAAGAAAACGGTAAAACTGTATACAAGCCTGGTTTGATCCAATAGACAAACAGACTTACAGAATGTATACTAACTATCAGTATGCATAAAAAAATTAATTTAGATGTAGATTATACACATTTCCTGTCACATGAAATACCTAAAGGGACCACATGTATAGCACACCAACTGGTTGAACTCAAAGACATACATGAAAAATTTCCAGGCGGCTTCCCTCAAACATATCAATTGGCCAACACTACCATACATCAGAAGTTCTGGGATAAGGATGAATGCGATTACGATGAGCTAGGAGAAAAACTAGGTATAGAAGCCGTGACAGTCAGCACCATCATGCAACCTCCAGGTAATGTGATACCACTTCACAGAGATACATTCTATAAGATTAAGGTTGCGTATCCTGAAGACAAAAGAACAATAGTGAGATGTAACATATATCTCGAGGATTGGAAAGCAGGACACTACGTCCAGTATCAAGACAACGTAGATATACATTGGACGCAGGGCAGTGGACATATGTGGGACAGTGAAGTATTGCACATAGGTGCCAACGCCGGCATGGAAAACAAGTACACACTGCAAATCAGTGGTTTCCTAAAATAAATGACTACAAGGTATACAGACCTTCCAGACAACAAAGATAAACCGTTCGGAGGAGCCTACAGTGTGCATGATATAGAAACTTGCCAGACAAGGGATGATGCGGTCAAAGAATACATATCCAATCAATCACTGTTGGACAACGAAGAAATCAAGAGCAAATATGTGCAGACATATAAAAAATGGATGTTCGCCACACACCCAAAAATCAAAGGGTGGGAGGACTACAACGAACTGTGTTTCACACAAGGCACAACAGAATCTTTCGCTCAATTTTACTTGCGTTTCAAGGGCTCTAAAAGGCTAAGATTGGCCAAGGGAGAGTATTTCTACAATCAGATGATGAAAGGACTATGGTTCAAGGAAAAATTCGCATGGCTTGATGAGGATGAAATAAGACCCAATGACGTTGTGTTAATAAGCACACCGTTTTCCGACACGGGTGCAGTGCCAGACTATCTAGAAAAGTTATTGACCAAGTGCGACAATAATGATGTACCGGTCATGCTTGATCTTGCCTACGTCAGTCTATCCGTTGATCAAGAAATGGATCTCACACATAAGTGTATAGAATATGTGGTGTCGTCGCTGTCAAAAGTTTTTCCTGTTGAACTACATAGGATCGGAATACGTATGCAGAGGACGAAATTCGAAGATCAACTGTACGTGATCAATGAAAAAAATTACAATTACATCAACGTTATGAGTGCATACGTAGGAACCAAACTCATGGAGAAATATCCTGCTGATTACATATATAAAAAATATAGACAGAAGCAGTTAGACATGTGTAAAAAATTAAATCTAGAAGCATCGCCATGTGTGTACTTTGGCATAGATAAGCACGGGCAGTTTGAGGAATACAATCGTGGAACAGAAACGAACAGACTGTGTTTTTCTAGGATATGGGACGGGAGGATGAAGAATGATAATCAGTAAAGTTTCCGCAAACTTTTTAGACAAAATTTTTGATAATCACACAGATCAAACAGAAATAAATTCAACAAAACGTTTACATCCTACCGCCAGTAGAATAAGACAGGTTTTACGTGAAATGAATATCAAAGGCAAAGATTGTAAATTAATTAGGATAGAGGAAACATCAAATAAACTTGCAGTGCCGCCACACACAGACGCTTCTCAAGGTTATGAGTCTGTGATTGTGCCATTATGCTTCACAGGTAACGTTCACACAATTCTTTTCAAATCGTTGTATCTGGGCAAAGGAACCTCTAAAGGATACAAATATAGACCAACCAAAAACAAATATTATGATAGTGAATGGCTTTCTAGCGACAATGAACTGTGTACTGGTTTGATAGACAAACCATTTACAAACAAAAAATACAAACCACTACTGTCTTATTTGCCAAAAGAAGATCTGTTTGGATTACAAATAGCAAAAATAATTAAGTGGAAGGAAAGAAAAGCATTTAAGTTCGAATCGAACCAGTTGCATAGTGGTTCTAATTTTAAAGGAAAGAAAAGATGGCTGTTGATAATAAAAAAACAATCGTAAGTAGCCACAATGATTGGGATCCTCTTGAGGAATGTTTCGTTGGTACAGCCACCCATGCTAGGTTTCCGACCATGGATCGTAGCACACATTCATTCTGCTTCACCACGGAGAAGTACGAAGATATTAAAGACCTCGAAGGTCCTGTGGCACAGAGAATAATAGACGAATCCAATGAGGATCTAGACAAACTTGCAGACACATTGAAAGGATTAGGGGTAAAGGTCAGACGGCCAACTACACAAGATCATTCTAAGACCTTCGGTACACCAGAATGGAGCACCACTGGATATCAGACCTACTCCTGCAGGGATCTACTGTTACCATTGAATAATTTGATAATAGATTGTGCATCGCCGTTGAGGAGTAGATACTTCGAGACCCGAGCATATAGAGATTTCCTATATGAAGCAATGGAAGGCGGAACAGAATGGATCTCGGCACCCAAACCTATTTTACTTGATGAGATATATCAGACAGAAAATCTATCAGATCCTTCAACACAAAACCATGAAATAGTTTTTGATGCTCCCAATGTTGTGAGGCTAGGTAATGATTTGTTGTTCCAGGTCAGTAACTCCGGCACAGAATTAGGAGCACAATGGTTGAAAACAATATTAGAGCCTAGAGGATATAGGATTCACATGGCAGACAAATTTTATGCATTTGCACATTTTGATAGCACGGTCCTACCGTTGCGTCCTGGACTAGTTTTATTCAACGGAGACAGATTGAATCCAAACAGATATCCAAAAATATTTGAAAAATGGGATAAGATATATTTTCCAGGAGACAAAATTGTTGACGTTGGTTGTGATTTACCAAACGGAGTAACAACCACTTCACCTTACATAGGACTGAATTTCTTCAGCGTCAATGAGAACTTGGTTGTCTGTGATAAGAATCAAACACACCTTCGTAGAGAACTAGATAAGCACGGTATAGAAAGTATAGGTCTCGAGATGAGGCATGCTAGAGCAATGGCCGGAGGCTTCCATTGTGTGACACTAGACACCAAACGTAAAGGATCTCGTCAGGATTATTTCTAATCCTTATTTTAGATTTTGGAATTCCGTAGGCAACTCGTCTATCTGCCTGACTATTTCACTAGAAATATCATTATGTAGATTTTTAGCAAGTTGGAAATTATGAAAAGTATCCTCTCCCTGTAGGTCCTGCCAGGATTGTGCCCAATCCTTGTTCTTTGTCATTTGGGAGTAGAATAGTATCTCTCGACAGTATCTCTTTACAACATCCTGCAGTGACTCATTAGGTCTCCTGTTCATATTATTTTTGAAACGGAATCCCCATTCTTTCATTTGTTGTGCTTCGGCATCTGCCCATATGGGCAACACAGGAGCAGTCGAAGTAAAACATTGGAGATGCTTCTCCGCGATGCCCCAGTGTACATAATGATCATAAAAAACGTCTCGATCCATTGCCACAAAAAAATGACATTTGTTAAGACATTTGTTTAGGATGGATAGATTACGTTTATGATCAAACCTTACATACTCTCCGCCGAGGTGACCTTGGTTCAAATCTTTTATGACCCTGTTTATACCAAGTGCATCATCTGGGTATGTTCTATCATTGGCTTTGATTTCGGGCCTACCATACAAAGCGTTATCCAGAGCTCCAAGCTCTTTCAACATCATCAGTAAATGTGGCCCTGGGCCAATAGGATTGCCGGCCATGATCATGAATGAGTGTTCCATGTCATCGACCTTTCTGTGAAAGACCGGCGCTACTCCGCTCTCACTGAACATCTTGGAATATTGGTAGGCCATTGAATGTGTGTGTATGACTCTGACATTGTCGGGTACCGGCACCACTGATCTTATTTTTTCAAATGTCACTATCAAACGTGGTTTGCCTGTACGAACACAGGCTTGGTATAATTGTTCTATATGGCTGTCTAGAGATCCAGGCCCTAAATAGATGACAGGATTGCTCTCTACTGTATCATTTAATACATCTTTGTTCCAAATATACCAAAGCAAACTACTTGTGGAGGTTAAAAGGGGTCTGGCACCAAATCTAGCGTTGATAAACGGTACCGGATTGGCCCACTTAGGATTAATGTTATCCCATTCTGTTTCCCAAGGTCTCACTTCGAAGGGTTTTTCAAGCCTTTCTACTGCAATATTATTAGGAATGTTCATTAAGCGTAATTATCATCAATAAATACACACATAATGTTTTCAACGATAAAGATGGCGATAGCCATAATGCTGATCACCGGTATAGCGGGTGCTGGTATGTATGTGATGAAATTACGTGCGGACAATGCCACACTGAAGGCAAACCAATTTAAACTGGAAACGGCAATCACAGAACAGAACAAAGTGTTGGAACAACAGAAAGCAGACTTCACAGCAATACTGGAAAGCAACAAGAAACTTAATGTATTGATCAACACATTTAAAAAAGACTTACAAGACCTAGACAAAAGATTTACGAAGAAGAACAGAGACATCGGCAAACTGGCTATCGAAAGAACAGAATCAATTGAGAGAATTGTCAACGGTGGTGGTAAGAATGCGGCAAGATGTATAGAGTTGGCATCAGGTGCAGAACACACTGAAGCAGAACTAAAAGCAACTTTGAAATCAGAAATCAACCCAGAGTGCCCGGCACTTGCAAATCCAAACTATGTACCATTTCAATAAAATATTTGCAATAGCAATGATAGTATTACTAACTGGCTGTAGCATAGGTGGTGAGAAGAAGATCAAGATCTTCTCTGTTGAGGAACCAAGGGAGAAGTTGAACTACGACATGCCAACTCCGTTGCAGATGGAAGAGATCAAGTGGATCATTATCACTTCAGAGAACGCTCAAGAGGTGTTCAAGAAACTGGAAGAGGCGGGCATAGACCCCGTACTGTTTGGAATCACTGACAAGGACTTCCAAGTACTTGCTAGAAACTTCGCTCAGATCAGGCAAAAACTGCAGGAAACCAACAACCTGCTGGAAGAATACAAGAAGTACTACGAAGACACTGGTAATTCCAAATAAATACTACTATAATGAAGATCAGTGATAATACATCTATTTCAATGCCCATGCGGAATTTACTTTCTATCTTGGCCGCAGTCGCGGTTGGGGTTTGGGGATATTTTGGCCTTGTAGAGAGACTAACACTGTTAGAAATGCATAACGCATCGCTGACTAAAGATCTACAACATGCAAAAGAAAAACTTGAAAGTGATATTGAAAAAAACAACGAATTCAGGATCAAGTATCCAAGAGGTGAGTTGGGTCAGAGTTCACAGGACATCGAACAGTTCATGCTGATAGAAGACCTTTACACCACTGTGGAAAGGATGCAGAAGCATCTTGACAGCATGGCCAATAATAAAATCAACATAGAATTCCTTAACAAGCAGATGGAGAAAGCACAGCAGAACATAGAAGCACTCAAAGATGCTGACAGAGAAATTGTATACAAAAACGGTAATGGAGAAGCACACTAATGATAGAAACAGTTATTGCACTATTGATGTTGGTCAATGGTGAGATCAAAGAACACAGGATTCAGGAGTCAATGGCCAAGTGCCTGAGAGGTAAACGTACTGCCGAAAGAGATTATAACGAAAACGTCAAGTACCAATGCATCAAAGCCAAAGCACAGACAGAGATATACATGGGCCAGAAATCAATCAAAGCAATAATACTGGATTAGAAGATGTGGACATACAGATGTAAATTGAGAAGAGTGGTCGACGGAGACACAGTAGACGTTGACATCGACCTAGGCTTTGGAATATGGCAGATGAATGAACGTGTGAGGATAATGGGCATAGACACACCAGAATCAAGAACAAGAGATAAGATAGAAAAGAAATTTGGATTGGCCGCCAAAGCCAAACTGAAATCACTGCTAGGACCAAACCCTGTATTACAGACAACGATTAGTAAAAAAGGCGAGGACATGAAGGGCAAGTTCGGCAGGGTGCTAGGTGACTTCATTGTAGAAGGCAAGCAGGTCACAGAGATCATGTGCAAGACCGGACACGCAGTTCCATACTTCGGTGGTGCAAAAGCGGACACGCAGAAACAACACATGAAGAACAGGCTGAAACTTGTTGCTGAAGGTGTGGTCAAAGGCGCAATAGAATAAATACGTATATTAAAGGGGAACAAACATGGAAATTATAGTAGCACTAGCAATGAAATTTTGGCAATGGACAGTGTTAATCGCTGTCGTGATCATCGCCGCAATCATTAACTGGACAGACAATAGAGTAATAACAAAATTAAAATTTTACTACAAGGGAATGCCTAAGTTACAACCTGTACCGATCGCAACAAAAGGTAAAGGTTTCTGGAAAGGTATAGTTATGTGGTTACTATCAACAAGAAATTGGGTGCTGACAGATGATTGGAAATATAACATAGATGGTACTGAGTATGTGATACCTGCAGGATTCCAATTTGATGGTGCAAGTATTCCTAAGTTCCTTAGAACTTTCTTCTCGCCAGTTGGTGTACTATTAATGGGTGGACTTGTTCATGATTATGCATACAAGTACAAAACACTTCTCAAGAAAAACAAAAAAGACACAATGGGTGAACTTACGCAGAAAAGAGCAGATGAAATTTTCAGAGACATTAACATCATCGTGAACGGATTCTACACAATGAACAGACTTGCATACTGGTCATTGAGAATAGGTGGCTTTGTTGCTTGGAACGGACACAGAAAAAGAAACGCAAAAATCAAAGGTGTGAAATAATGGCTGAGCAATTAAAAGAAGACAAGTTAATAGTAAAAGATAACCTAGTTAAAAAAGGCGCCAAGGACGGTTGGGCATTGATTAAAATAATTTGGTTGTTCCTTAAAGAAGAACTACCACAGTTCTTATCGAACTGGAGAACAGTGCCAAGAATCATGATGGCATTGTACGGACTAGTGTTCTACAACACTATGCAATGGTTCATGATGTTGGACAACCCAAACAACGCACAGGCAGGTTTTGTGTCAGTTGTGGTTGGTGCTGGTGCGGCCTGGTTTGGACTTTACGTTAACGGTAAGAAGACAGAAATCAAAAAATAATTACCACGTATTGACAGTAAATAATTCTGTTATATAATATACATATGAAGAATTATTACGACGTTCTAGGTGTGAATGAACAAAGCACTAGTGCGGACATTACAAAAGCATTCAAGGATCTAGCAAAAAAATACCACCCAGACAGGGGAGGTGATGAATCAAAATTCAAAGAGATCAACGAAGCACACGATACATTAAAAAATTCACAGAAGAGGCATGACTACGATACCATGCGTAAGTTTGGCCGTGCAAATACAGGTGGCGGACAGCATCCATTCTTCAATGAGGACATATTCGGTGATTTTTTCTCGGGGTTCGGCAATGGCGATATGGACTTAGGTGGAAAATTTAATTTTACACAAAATCCTGGAGGTTCGAGGACCTGGCGTACTACAGGAAGGCAAAAAGGAAACAGGAATGTACAGGTGCGTATGTCTTTAAGTATAAAAGATGCAATGATGAACAATGAAAAAACAATCAATTACAAACTGCCAAGCGGCCGGGATGAGTACGCAACAGTGAAAATACCTGCAGGTGTGCAACACGGTGTGACATTCAAATTTACAGGAATGGGCGATGACAGTATAAGGAACATGCCACGTGGAGATCTAATGGTCATGATGAGTGTCCTGGACTCAGATGGCTACACACGTAAGGGTAATGACCTATACACAGACAAGACAATAGATTGTTTCCAAGCCATACGTGGACACGAATTTAACCTCAATACCCTTGAAGATAAAATAATCAAAGTGAAAGTGCCATCAGGCACACAAGCCAACACCATACTACAAGTGAAGGGACAGGGAATGCCTGTACACAAAACAATAGGCATACGTGGAAACTTATATGTGAAAGTACATGTCTTAATACCACAACTGAGTGCCGCTGACTTAAAGAAGATAAAGGACCTATGATTCCAAGCCCGTGTATGAAAATCTGTATATTTGATCAAGATAGTGGATACTGTCTTGGATGTAGTCGTACCGAAGAGGAAATTATAAAATGGAAAGCACCGGAGACAACAGATGAATGGAAAAAAGAAAATTTAAAAGAGTTAAGACAAAGAGAAGGACAATGATACAAGTATTTCAATACCCACACGAAACACTGACCCAGGTAAGTTCAGAATGGAAACATGGCGACACAATACAAGGGTATGATGACACAGAGAAGTTTGAACAAGACATGATCAACTTGATGCTAGAAGAACGTGGAATGGGTCTTGCGGCAAACCAGATAGGCATTACCAAAAGATTTTTTGCAATAGGCCACGAAGCATTTGACACATTTGAAAAACATGCTATAATTTGGAATCCACAGATAATAAACTTCAGCAAAGAAAAAGTTATTGATGTGGAAGGGTGTCTAAGTTTTAAAGACGTGTTTGTAAAAGTAGAAAGACCAAAAACAATTGAAGTACAATATGAAACAACACAAGGTAAGACAGAATTCGCAAAACTCGACGGGATTGAGTCAAAGTGCTTCCAGCATGAACTCGATCACCTTGACGGTATTACATTTAATAAAAGGGTATCTAAACTTAGATGGCAAATGGCAAACAAAGGATAAAAAATGTTAGAAGCAAATGAAGGACTAGAAAACATATTTGAAAACGCAGTAAAGGAAGCCGAGAAGAGAAGACACGAGTATGTGACCATCGAACACGTATTGTTGTCTTTAATTAAAGACAAAAACATCGGTACTGTGTTGCATGATTTTAAGGTAAACGTTGGTGCATTAATTAAGGATGTGGAAGACTACCTCGATACAAAGTGTCACGACATAGTCGCACAGGGAAAAGAACCAATGACTCCTAGGAAGACAGCATCTCTAGAAAGACTAATGAACAGGGCGTTTACACAAGCATTGTTCCAGGGCAGGCAGGACGTCAGTTCAGTAGACATACTGATATCAATATTTTCAGAGAAAAAAAGTTATGCGGCGTTCTTCCTTAAGAAACACCAAGTGAATAAACAGGATTTAATTGACCTTGTGTCTACAGAGACAATATTAGATGAAGGGATGGCTGGCATGGGAGGACCAGGTGAGGCCGGTCCGGAGCAGAAACTTAGACCTAATCAAGCAGATAGGATTTTAAAGAGCTACTGTGAGAACTTGAATCAAAAATACTTTGACAAGAAGATAGACCCTGTAATCGGTAGGGAGCAAGAGACAGAAGATCTAAAACAAATATTGGCGAGAAGGAACAAAAACAATGTACTGATCGTAGGAGATCCAGGTGTTGGTAAGACAGCAGTTGTGGAAGGCCTTGCCAGAAGGATTGCAAAGAACAAAGACGATGTACCAGAATATTTAAAAGACCACATTGTATGGAGCCTAGACGTAAACAGTCTAATAGCAGGAAGTAAATTCAGAGGTGACTTTGAAGAGAGGTTAAAACTGATCGTAAACGCATTGGATCAAAAAGGGAAGTCTATCTTGTTTATTGATGAGGCACACATGATAGTGGGTGCTGGGGCGACAGGACAAGGCAACAACATGGACATGGCAAATATGTTAAAGCCTGCACTCCTTAAAGGTTCGATCAAAGTACTTGCTTCTACAACCTGGGAGGAATACAGGAAGTATTTCGAAAAGGACAGAGCATTGATGCGTAGATTTCAAAGATTACAGGTAGGAGAACCGTCAAAAGAAACATCGGTCAAAATCCTAAAGGGTGTGAAACAATACTATGAAAAGTTCCACGGTTGTACGATCACAGACGAGGCATGTGAGGACGCAGTAGATTACTCAACTAAATTTATTGCTGACAAGAAATTGCCGGACAAAGCAATAGATGTAATAGATGTTGCTTGTGCAAGATTGAGATTAAACGGGACCAAGGACGGCAAGATAGATCACGAAGAAATCATACATGAAATATCAGTAATGACAGGTATCAGCATAGAACAGTTGTCTCAGAAACAAGCAAGTAACTTGAAAACACTAGAAGAGAAAATGAAACTGCAAGTGTACGGACAGGACAAAGCAATAAACAAAATCACAGACAAGATACTGGTTGCACGGGCAGGACTTAAAAGTCTAACGAAACCAGTTGGG
>Ga0209337_1002151_pt1 | contig 14497 bp, 22 predicted proteins | sample LinPmetageLP53_FD_184044 | JGI IMG/M metagenome (GOLD analysis project Ga0209337, IMG submission 184044) | Marine viral communities from the Pacific Ocean - LP-53 (SPAdes) (version 2) | ecosystem: Environmental > Aquatic > Marine > Oceanic | place: Pacific Ocean | collected 2010-02-08
AAAACTAATAAATAAAAAAAATTTATAATTACATTATAAACTATGTTTTGTTTTTTTTATTTATTAGTTTTTGCCCCTCTTAATAGTTATTCATATTTTTTTTCTTAATGTTTTATATTTTTTTTGTCTTTTTGTAGATTATTTCCTCACCCTAAATTATTGTTTTAGGATGGGGTCGGCAAACGAGCGAAGCGAGTTTCATATTTATATGTAATTTTATTTAAATTTTTATTCAGTTTTTAATCAATCCACCGAAGTTCCTCCTCCGTAGGCAACTTCTTCTTCGCACCACTCGCCATCACCTCCGCCGTGGTAGGCAAGGTCATTTCCTCCTCCTCCTCGCTCTCAACCACCACCTCAGCACTTTTTTTTTGTGTGTTGTCCTTCTTCCAAGAGTCTTCCTTCATCTCGGGTGTTCGCCCGATGGGTAGAAAGACACGAGTCATCAAGTTCATCTTGGATGGAGGTGAGTTCTTACATTCACAAGTTTTTCTCAACTCAAACCGCCCACCCCTCTTCCGCCCGTAATGAACGCTCCAGTCATCGGGGTTGCCGTAATGTTTTTTGTTGAGTTCCCCCGCATCCCACATTTTTTTAATTTCATCCATCCGCTTGAATGCGTCTGTAAGGGTATTGTAGCACTCCCGCTTGATAGACGGTTTTGCCCCCCGCTCACGAGTCTTGGGGTCAATCCCCCACGAATCCCGCTGGTAGATGTTGGTCTTCTCGTGTAGGTAGAACCCCCTCGCTTCCAGCAAAGTTTCATCTCGGGCAGACATCACATAGCAGTCCTCAACCGCAACCTTCCCCGCCTTCCTTGGTTTTGTTTTGTGTGTCTCGCCCATCCGCTTCAACCCCCGCTTGTTGTTTGGATTTGTTTTTTGTTTCACCATCTTCTCAAGGTCTTGGAAAATCGTATCCATCTCCATCCCATCGCCATCGTGAGTGAGATGATGTTTTTCAAGAAACTCGGTAAATGATTTTTCAAAATCGGCATTCCTCCGCTTCCGCCGTGCCTCTTGCGTCTCCCACCCTCCACCCTTCTCCTTCTCCTCCTCCTCCTCCTCCTCGCTCTCGCTCTCGCTCTCGCTCTCCACGACGGGTTGCGGATTAATTTTTTTGTAGCATTTTTTACAGAAGAATCCCACTCCCTTCACATTCACAGTTTTTTTCGTTTTTTTGAACTCCTCTCCACACGCCTCGGGGTGCTTATCGCAAGTGAATTTGATGGTAAGAGACATCTTGGTGGGATGTGTGTGTTGTTCGGTTTGAGATGAGATTCAAATCAATTTTTTCTTGGGGTCGGGATTCTTACACAAGTTCAAGACTGGGTAATTGTTGTTTGGTGTCTTGGATTCAAAACCAAATCAATTTTTTCTTGGGGTCGGGATTCTTACACCGAGCAGAGCAGAGGAAAAATTACTAAGAGTCTTAGTAATTCTTCTTAAAACAAAATTGATTTGAATTTATTTACAATATGATTAATAACATATCTTGGAAGATGCCGAAACTCATTATCAAAAAAACACAAGCACAAGCAGAACAAACAAAAATAAAAAAACCAACACTCATCATTAAAAAATTTCCTTGTAGTGGGTATGGGGTGTTAGAGGATGGAGAGTCCGTTGGCGGTGGTTGTGGGTGTGGTTATAAATCTTTCATAACTAAAGAATGTGATGGGTTTGCGAGGGCAATAAAAAATAAAGAATGGTTTTGCGAGGATTGTTGTTCTAACTGGGACGAAGACCTTGAATACCAAGGATATTAAAAACAATAATTAGCGGTGAGGAAGGGTGATAAAATAATATTTTATATTTTGAGATTCATTTTTTTTTTTTTTATTATTTTTACAAATATCCCTACTGCTAATTATTTCTTTTTATTTAGAATTTAAAATTTCTAATGAATTTAATAATATCTTTCTTTTTATAATTAAACAATCGCTTAAATATGATTCTGTTGCTTTTATTTCTGTTTCTTTTAAAAATTGATTATGTTTAGAACTATTTTTTTTAATAAGAGTAATCAGTTCTTCTATTAATGAATCCCTTTCAACCTTTTTAATTTGAATCATATTATTTATATCATCTATTTTTGTTATAGAACATTTATGTTTTTTCATTTGAGAACTAATAGAATCATAATTACCATTTGGTTTGCTACTTAAATATTTATCCAGCGGTCTAATCATATTATATTATTTCTTTTTATTTTTTTTTGGTTTTTTTTTAGTTGAAACAAACATCTCTTTCTGCTTTTTCTTTTTAGGTTTTTTTCTGCTATTCATTATTCCAACTATAGTCTTCATCTGCTTATCCACGCATTTACAATTTTTCATACACATAGTTATAATTGGCGTTTATTTTTTTTAAAATAAAAATAGTTTTAATATATAATGAGTTGTTCTTTTTGTAATGATAATGAGAGGGAATCATACTGGTCGCATTATTGTAAAGACTGTGCTATGCTAAGACGGATGCTGGTGCTTCACGAACCAACTAAATGCGTTGATATATTAAAACGATGTTTGATTAGGAACGCAGACCAAATAGATAATAAAATTAAATTAGAATTGAAAGGTGGAAATGATTTAAATGACTATGATAAACCACTAACAAGAAAACAAAAAAACGACCAAGAGGTAAAGAAATTTATAGAGAAATAAGATTTAAAAAATATAAAAATACCAGTCTTGGATTAGTCGCTAAATCAGTCGCAGAGGATTTCAACTGGACTGTAAATTTTTGATTTCGTAAATCAATAAATTCTTCAAATGATAATCCAATTATTTCACCGTTATTCGCTTTTAAAGTTGCCCCATTCACTTGATTATGGCGACTGTCTGTTAAAGCATTTAATCCCCTTTGTCTCATTTCTTCGTGGTCGTCAATTACATATGTAATATATTTATTTGTCGCATCACTAAATAAATACTGGACTTCATCCAGTCTTGGATATTGTTCTAAAGCATATGAATTTTCACCCACCGCATTATCGTTAGATTGTTTGATAAATGATATTACGACACCATTACACGCTTGGGCGGGAACTTTGACCCCGATATTTGCTTGTTGCGAATTGACTGTTGTTTTGACTGAGACTGCCGAATTCATAATCATTTTGCCTTGCTTTCCACTATCGGGGACACTAATAAATCGCAATTTCACATTAGTTAATTTATAATTAGATGTTGCGACGACATCCCCACCGTGTAAAAACTGATTATTTCTTGCGAGATTACACGACACTCTAACCGAACCATTACGACTGAATGAATAATCATCACCAACCATACTGTTAAAACATATCTTAGGCATTACTGAAAAATTTGCTGGTAAAAATCTATCTGCGTGGGTTGATGACTTGTTGTGTGCTAAAGTTCGCTGTAAAACATATCTACCACCCGCTTCGGTTGGTGTGCGACCCTCTGCTTGATATTTAATGTCGTTCGTGTCGTTCTGTCCTAAAGTGGCGGATGCTACCATATTAACATATCTGGGATAATCAGTTAAATTTTGTAAATTTTGTCCCGCTCCCTCACAAGACCAAGATTCAAATATGCCGTGAAATCCAATCTTATTTTCTAATCCAACTCTGTCTGCGACCACCAAATCAGTCGTTCCAGTTTTATAGACTGTAATGTCCGCTTCAATAACAATACTGTTTTTTAATAGAGAGCGTCCTTCTACCATCAATTCCCAATCAATAGTGTTGAATTCAACAAATCCATCGGGATTATCATTCTGCGGGGCAACTTCGTGGTAAAGAATATTTTGAGACATCTTAATACAATAAAAAAATATTTTATTTTTAAAATTTTAATTTAATTTTATTTTTGTAGATTAATTTTAATCCATTTAATCTTCAATATTCATTTCTTTCATTTTTTCAATCACCAAATCTATAAAATATTTTTTACTTACCCAATCTTTTTTATAATAACACCCACCTATACCCTTACTCATTATTATTTTCCAAATTTCTTCCAAATATTTTAAATAAGTTAGGGCAAAAGTTTCTGCGTGTTGGGGTAAATCCTCTATTGGGTTTTTTTGTTTTCCTTGTGGGGGTGGGGGAAGAGGGGGACGCCACATTTCACTAAATTCGGGCATCTTATTATAATAGTCTTTTACATCGCATTTATCAAATCAATTTTATTTTAATGCGATTAAATATTATAATATTTTACTTCTTCCATATTTAATTTTTTATAACAAAATTTATTATTATTTTTAAAATATTTAATATAGTTTCCATTACTTCTAATACCGACAGAATCTTCGTCTGCTATAATTTTATATTTTTGGGGTTCGTAGGCAAATTTAGTTTGGATTAAATATTTATAACCTAATTCTGCTTCTAATTTCCAGTTAGAGTTTCTTTTTAATCCACCAACAACAGTTATAGTTTTTGGGGTAATTTTAATAACATCAATAACATCTGTTGGATGATTAATATATAAACCCAGTTCTATTCCATAATCACTCATAGTTATTTATAATTAAATTATTATTATTTTTACAAATCAATTTTGTTTTAATATTTATTTCTTTTTTTTATATCCTTTCATTAATTTCTTTTTATCCACTTTGCTAATAGGTTTCGGTTTGGATTTAGCATATTTTAATTTTGTTTTGAGTTTGGGTGGCGAGAAGGTGGCGGGAAGAGATGTGGCGTAAGACGGCATTATATAAATCTAACATAAGATATTATTTTTTGAATTTCTGTTTGATAATAAATTTCATTTTTTAAATTATTTAATGTAATCGCATCGCTACAACTATCCATATGACTCATTAATAGTTTTGGGTCTTTTAGTTTTTTATCTTTATCATAAGAATATAAAGAATGGAATAATGTTTTTTTAATCCACCATCCGCTCTCTATATCATAATCATTTATAAAATTAATTTTATCATTCAATAAAATTTTAAATTTCTTTTCAGTTGTAATTGTAATTATTTCTGCTTGAGTGTCTTCTTGTGCTTGGAATTCATTATATTCTTGGTCGTGGGTCTGCTTCCAATCTTCACTCGCAACTATTATAGTTGTTTCATAATAAATTTTTATTTTATGTTCGTGGGAACAAGACTGATAATCATATATGTCTTTTAATAAATCCATTAATTTTATGTAATGACTGTCTTTAATCGTAGGTCGCAAATCCCACGATTCTTCAATCATATTTTTTGTTATTTCCATTTTATATTTACTAATATTTTTTAATTAATTTTTAATACATAAATTTCAAAAATATCACTACTAAAACTTCGGGTTAAAGAGATTAGGTCTTTTAAATTTTCATCTGCTTCACAACCATTTACATTTGCGACTATATCCAATACACGAATTAAACCATACATACTGGATATGTTTTTTTTTAAATCTTTTATTTCTTCCACCATAACTTCCTTTTCTTCTTGAAATTTATCATATTTTTTTTGTAAATCATTCATCGCTTCCAGGTAATCGTTCTCATTTTCCATATTAAATATATTATATATTATAATATAGATGACTAAACCGCATAAGATTTTAAAAGTTAAAGACCCAACAGATTCTTATACAGTTGAAAATGGGACGCTGTTTGATTTACCCAGCAGAATGCTCTTGGTTGCGAAGTCGGGTATGGGAAAAAATAATTTAGTTTCCAACCTTTTTTTATCGGATAAGTTTCCATATCATAAACAATTTAAGGGCGATAATATTCATATTTTTGCCCCAGCAATTAAAAGTGATTATAAGATGGATTTATTTGTTAATCAGTTTGAGATTCCCGAAGAAAACCTACACGAAGATTATAGCGATGATTTATTATTGGAGGTCTATGATGGTATGGTAGAACAATTTAAAGAAAATTTGGTAGATGAAGAAAAACCCGAACATAAATTATTAATGTTGGATGATTTATCTTTTTCGGGTGCTTTCTCAACCAATCGCTTTAATGCCCTAACCAAAGTGTTCTGTAATGGAAGGAAGTGGTTGGTGTCTTGCTGTGTTCTTTCACAATTTTATACGGCAATTACACCACAGATTAGGCAAAACGCAAACGCAATTTTTATTTTTAATACCCCACTATCCCAGTTGGATAAAATAGAAGCGGAACATAATTTTTTAAAAGACAAAAAAACATTTATCAAAATGTTCCAAGATAATGTAAAAGGAAAGCACGATTTTTTGGCGATTAATTACACCAACGATTTTAAAGATTTATATATGAATACTGAATTTGAATCTATAATGAAACAAAAAGAAGAAATAAAAAATATAGAAGAATAATATAAATGACTAAATTGAAGTGTTTTACCAAAGAGAGAAACGATAAATCATTATATACCACTTGTGTTCAAGGACAAAAAAAACCTAAAGCAAAAGCAAAAGCAAAAGCAAAAGAACCAGCATTTAGTTTCGGTGATGTAATGGGGAAGGTGGGCGGTGGAACAAAAGAAAAAGGATACAGAGAACCAGCAAAACCTAAAGCAAAACCCAAAGTCCCTAAAATTACTATTACTGAAGCACCTAAAAAGAAAAAATTAATTATTAAAGAAGTTGATAAACCAACCCCATATAAACCTACTGTTAAAAAATTAAAAATTGGAAAAGAACCAGCAAAACCTAAAAAAGAACCAGCAAAACCTAAAAAAGAACCCGCCAAACCTAAAGTTAATAAATTTGAGGAAATAGATAAAGAGATGGAATACCAATATCAAAAATATAAAGAACAAAATGAGGAGGATGGCGGTGCTGGTGCTGGTGCTGGTGCTGGTGCGGGAGACGGGGGGAGGGGTGTGGGTAAATATAAAGATTTTCTATTACACGAATTAGGAAATACAACCAGCGGTAGTGGGACTACTTACAGAGCAAGACCAACATACGGTTATCAAACCCGACCTATACCAAAAGGTTATGCTGACGAACTGGTTAAACAAATAATAGATGAAATTAAAAAAAAATTTCCAGTTGGGAGTAAGCAAAAAATTCGGCACGGGCGGACGGGCGATGATGGTAATATAAAATTTACATCTGGAGAACGATTAATTAAAAAATACACCAAAACTGCTTTAGAAGTAGAAGAGAATTATGGTGTTGGGGATGACCGAACCAAAAAAAGAACATTTTTATTTAAAGATATAAAAAAAAGAAAAGGAGAATTCCAACAACTGTTGTTCGCTCCGTAGGATAAGTTTTAAAATCATTTTTAATTTGGTTGATATTATTAATGAGTTCTTATTTTACTGGAGATTGGTTTGCTGATAATTATATTATGACTACTATATTAAATAATATAGACTTTTATTGTGGTGGCGACAGAGTTAGAATGATGACTAAAAATAAAAGGAAAGCAGTCCCTAAAAGTGTTGGCGGTTCTATGTTATATGGATTGACTTGGCGTAGTCGCAACAGCGACACCAAAACAAAAAAATTAGATGAAGAAACTGGATTATTTATAACTAAAATAAAAGAAGAAGAACCCGAACTGGAAAAAATATTTAGAGAATTTGCTTTTTATTATTTTCATAATTTCAAGTGGAGTCAAGTCCAAATAAATAAAAATTATGATTGTCCCCCCCACCGTGATTCGCAAAATATTGGTGAATCTGTTTTATGTTGTTTTGGTGATTTTGAGGGCGGTGAGACTGTAATTGAATATCCCACTAAAACCGCAACCGTAAATGCTATTTATGAACCCATTAAATTTGATGGAAGTAAATACATCCATTATGTTAAACCATTTAAAGGAACAAGATATTCATTAGTTTTTTTTGAAAATTATGATTTAGAAAAACGGAAGAAAAAAAATAAATAATTATATCATATATGGTTAAACTTACTTGTTTTACCAAAGAGAGAAAGGATAAATCATTATATACCACTTGTCTTCAAGGACAAAAAAAACCTAAAAAAAAAATAGAAAAACCTAAAGCAAAAACACCGCTAAAAAAAAAAGAACCAGCATTTAGTTTCGGTGATGTAATGGGGAAGGTAGGAGGTGGAACAAAAGAAAAAGGATACAGAGAACCAGCAAAAGCAAAAGCAAAAGCAACACATAAGATGCCCGATGGGACAGTAATGAGTGGAAAAACACACAGTAAAGACAGCAAACCAGTTAAACCAAAAAGCGTAGAAAAAAGCGTAGAACCACCTAAAAAATCTACGGAAGGTAAAAAAGATGATTTTTTAAATAGAGCAGAAGTAAAAAAATTTATAACAGAAATAAAAGAAAGTGCTTTGGTTTTAACTAAAAAGAAAAAAGACGAATTTTTAAATTCTTTCAAAAAAGATGAACCATCAAAAAGTAAAAATTTTTTTTGGAAAGATACATATAAAATCCCCGAAACCGAAATAAAAAATGTGTTATTAGAATGTTATAAAATACTGGCGAAAAAAGGTGATGTAAGAACCACTACATTAATCAACGATACTAAAAGAAAACTAAAAAAAAATAAAGAAGGATTAAGATTTGAAAAGGTTAGAAAGGGAGATATAATAATTAATTCATTTATTAGAAGTAAAAAAGAAACTGATTTTTTTATTGAAGGTGAAAAGAAACCTAAAAAAACCGACCAACGGAGTAATGAGGAATTGAGGATGACTGGGGAAGGGGACTTCGCACAACAGATGGCGGAATTTTCTGCCCAGTTTGATTTTTACAAAGGTTATGATGGTAAGATGCCTACTACTAATCCCGAAACATTAAACTATAATGATATTATGTATGGGACTGATGGAGAACAACCATATATAGTTAAAACAAAAGGAAGGAATTTAGAAATAAAATTTTGGCACAAAATCGCAAGAAGAAAGTAATCATTTATAAAATGAATTTAATCTTATATTCCATATATTATCTTTTTTTAAATATCGGGACATCGCTTTAGGATATTTATTTATTAAATCTTTTGATATTTCATCGCATATTCTTTTTCGGTTTTCAAGACCACCTTTATCTTCGCATATCCCCCCAATAGGATTATACCATTTACTTTCAACATAAACATCATTAAATCTTATTATTTTTTTATCTCTTTCAAAAACTTTTAGACTATAAAAAAAATCCTCAAATTGGTCTATTGGTGTTATGATTTTTTCTTCTGTAATGATTTCGGCAAAAAAACATCCACAATATTTTAAATTAGTTGAATAACCTTCTTTCATAAAAAAAGTGTTATGGTAAAGACATAAAGAAGCATAATTGGTTTCTTCTTTTTTCATAGTTTCAAACATTAAATAAATAAAATCTTTTAGATTAAAATCATTATTGTCTTTTTGTTTTATAGCATTTATATCATCGTCCAATTGAATGATTTTAGTCCCAACTGGAAAATATGACCTAATGTAATCCCGTGTCGCACCAATACCTACCTTGTGTGTTATAATAAAATTAATATGAACTGAACCCCAGTTATAATTAGGATGATTCGTGTAATCGTCAAAATCTTTCATATCTTTTAAAAAAACATAAATAGGTAATTGTAATTTGCTTATTAAGTTATAAGTGGATGAACTAAAGATTTGAGGTCGCCTATAGGATGGGATACATAATGCGATTTCATTCATTAATATTATAAACCACAATTATTTCATAAAAAAAACGAAGAATAAAATAAAAACTAATATATATGGATTCATCACAATACGCATCTTTAGCACAAAATTTAAATAATTCATCCCACGTCGCTGGATACAGACCACCCGTTTTAGAACAAAAAACACGAGATATTGCCGAATCTGGACGAAGTGCCATAGAAGGAGTTGGTGGTTATTTAACTCAAGAAAGTATGGGTAAATCATTAAAGGCGATGTCTAAATCTAAAAAAATAATGAAAGGTATGGGAGCAACACAAGAAGAGATGGATGGTCTTGCGGAGGCGGGAGCAAGAGGAGATATGAGAGAAGTTGTGGGTCGGGGTTTGAATATGGGAGCGAACCGATTAAAAGAAGCAGTAGGTCGGCAAATCGGTAGAGTAGTGCCTAATGGGGAAGTAGCAAATCCAGCATTTTCATCGGTGGTTAAAGCAGAACCTATCGCCAAAGCAGTTGGAGGAGAAGCAAGTGTCCCCGAAGGATTGTCTAATACAAGTCAAATCCAACCTAATTTAGAGAGTGAGGGAGTTTTTGGTCGTCCCTTTAATGCCCCAAAATTAAATAACGCCAGTTCGCCCGAAAATGTTGGAAGAAATATGATTACATCGGGAAACGATAGTAGTGCCGTAAGCAAAATAAATCCATCAGCAATTGAATCCGCCCCATCACAAGAGGTTTTGACTGGTGGTGAAACTTTAAAATCGGGAGCAAATGTAGGCAGTAATGTTGGAAATTCAGCAACAAAATTAAATGAAGGTGAAGATGTAGTGGATGATTTAAAAACAGCAACAAAAGTGTCGGGCGAAGCAGACGAAGACCCAGTCAATCTCGCCATAACCGCTGGATTAGGTTTAGCAACTATTGTTGGTGGAATGTTTATTAAGACCCACCACGCTGTTAATATAATTCCTAAGAACGACCCATTACCTACAGCAAATTATGGAGTTCAAATGGGAGCATAATTTTTATTTTTTTGTTTAAATTTTTTATATTTTTTTTATATTTAGTTATTATATAAAATGGATGAAGTTTTGAGAATTGATGCGAACCAAGGCAGTTTTGATACAAGTGGAAGCAAGTCTATTGCCGATATTGATATTCCAAGTGGGATGGGTTCTTTAGATTTAAGTAAATCATATATTTCTGTTCGGGTTATTGCGAACGAAGGAACAGTCCAAGCACTTGATGATTATAGCGAAACCACCGCAGCCGCCAGTGGAACACTAACGACTGTTAATGCTGGTAGTGTGGTTGATAAATATGTTGCTTTAAATTTAGATACAGAGGCAGATGGATTCAAAGATATTGTTTATTCAAACACCGCCAGTTTAATAAGAAACGCATCTATGTTTTCGCAAAATCGTGGGAAACTGGAAGACATCCGTCGTGTTGATATGTTAAAAAATACATTATCATCCTATCAAACAAATTTAGAAGAATCCCAACACGACATAGGGCGAATGAGTGGATTAAATAGAGGGGTTCAATTTAATACACAAGAATATGGTAGATTAGTGAATGAGGGGACTGACCCAAGTAGAGAAGAATTACATAAAGATATTGTTATTCCATTAAGTAGTGTTATGAATTGTTGTAAAACTGATAATTATTCCACCGATGCTTATGGACGAACCCGATTACATTTTGAATTTAATTTTGATAAATTAGAAACTCGCATCGGTTCGCAAGATTTATTGGGGAGTGATAAAAAGACATCCGCCAAAAATACTATTGGAGTTGTTGAGGCGGGTGGTGCTGGAGGTAATGAAGCGGACGCTATAAATGATTTAAGAGCGGGACAATTTGAAGACACCACCGCTACTGGAAATGCTGAAAATGTAAATCAATTAATTACAGTAGTTAAATATGTTAATAAATCTAATTCGCCTTTTTATGTTGGGATGCCTTTGGCGTTAAATTTCAAAAATGATGGAACTGCGGGAACATCTAATAATACGATTAGTGCTATTGTTTTTAATGCTAATGGGTCAATTACACTAACATTTAGTTCAGTCATCTCCCAACTCGCAACTACTGGAAAAAAACTAACTGTTTCACGGGCAAGAGTCCCATCCACTATTGTCGCTGGTTCTTCGTCAGTTTCAATTGAAAGAGTTCAGTTAGTCGCCTATATGAATAATTCGGGGGCAAGAGCACCACCCGCCCTCCAATACACTACCTACATATCAAATGAAGACACCTACGCATCGGGCAACAACCAAGTCGCCAATCGTGTTTATCAAATCCCCGAAGCGTGTAAGAATTTTTATATTATGTTTTTTAAAGGTTCTACAGTTGGTTCGGGTGTTAGAAGTGAAATGATTAATTTAAATAAATATCGTTTTACTATTGATAATAAAGAAATAACACCTACCGCAGTAAGTATGGATTCGCCAAAACATTTAGATTTAATATCCCAATTATTTATGAATAACGGCGAACCAATTCATTCTTTAAAAGAGAAACAATTTGTTAGAGATACTGGAAGTAATAAAGCAGTTTTAACGGGTAATGGAAGAACAATAAATAAAAGTTTGGGAATCCCATCAAGACTAATTGGTTGTCCCGTCCCATTCGTTAATCGCCCACAGAATCTACAGATTGAATTAGAACCCACAGATGGAACGGCACTTTCGGGTCGGCATATTATTTATTTTGAATGCTCCCGAGCAAAATAAAATCTTTTTTTACCGACCCTCCTTGTAGCAAATTATATTTTTTTATATATTAAAAATTGATTTAAATAATAAAATACTATTTATTTAAATGAAACTAATGAGAAATTACATAGAAGAACTACAAGAAAAATCCATTACACAATCTAAAATTGATGAACTAAAAGATAAAAAAATGAGTGAATGGTTTGAAAAATTAAAAAACAAAAAAGGAACTAATTTAAAATATGCTTTTGATAATTTAATTAAAAAATATAATAAGATAAGCAACGGTGGATATAAATGCGAAGCGTGTGATTTTAAAACAAATAACAATAGGTCTTGGACTCAACATATAAAGTCATCCATTCATATCGCAAAAATGAATGAAGATGAAATAATAAAATGTAAAGGTTGTGGTCGTGAATTTATCCCCGAAAATTATGAAGACCACATTTTATTTTCTAAATCTTGTTATAGAAAAAATCATCAAATCGCAGAATTAAGAATCCAAATAACCGATAGAAATCGTGAATTAGAATGGAAGGCGATGCGGAAACGAATTTATAATAATGAAAGCAATTCATTTACGGAAACTGAAAGAATATTTTATAATAAATGGTGGAAATATTTTAATGATAATTGGTCTATTTTAAAAAAAGAAGGACTAATTGAAAAAAATTCATATGGATTAATAGTTATTAGAAAAAAAATAGTCGCTTTGGATTTTAGTTAAAAATAATTTATATATTAAATGGCGATTACAAAAAAAGAACAAGAAATAAAAAATAATTATTTAGAATTAGTTATTTTATATTTTAAATATAGAAATGCTTATCATCTTGGATATCAAAAATATTCAGTTTTTAGAAATATGATTAGATTTGTTGCTGATAATACTGACCCATCGTTTTGCCGTGCTATTTTTACTGAATTACAGAACGCCAACCTTTTTGAAAAAAAAATGAAATTAAAATCCATTACATACCGTTTTAATCCTTATCCAAATAAAGAAAGAGTCCAAGAACCTAAAATTTTTGTGCTTGACTATAAATAGCGTTTAATTTTTTTGTTTAAAACATTAGAGAATAATATAATGGGTAATTTCAGTAATGCTAAAATCTATAAAGTGGTTTGTGGCGAGACGGGGGATGTTTATATTGGGGCAACCACGAATGCTTTGTCTTTGCGATTTAATCATCATCGGCATCCTTCCAACCCCACCCGAACTAAAAATTTTATTAATCCTACAATACATTTGGTAGAAAACTATCCGTGCGAAAATTTAATAGAATTGTCTTTAAGAGAAAAAGATTGGATTAAAAAAACCGAATGTGTTAATGTTAAAATACCATTAAGAACCCCAGCAGAATATTATAAAGATAATAGAACATATATTTTAGAACAAAAGAAAAACTACTATCAAACCAATAAGGAATTTATTAAGAAAAAACAAAAAGAATATTATTATAATAATAAGAAAAATTACTAAGAGTCTTATTAAATTCTTGTTAAAACAAAATTGATTTGAAAAAATATGATGTAAAAGATTATTATTAAAACAAGATGAGTGCTACTGGACGCAACGAAACCGTTTATGTTATTCTTCCAGTTGTTGGAAACCCATACATCGCCAAAGATATGAAACTAACTAAAACTAATGGCGATGAAGGTTTGAGAACCGAACAAAAAATAGTGGGTGGTCTTGTTAATTGGATTAATAAAAAAAATGTAAAAGATTCTAAAACTACAATCCATAGAATGTTCCAAGACGCAGAACCCCGCTGGGCGATGGCGAATAAAATCATACACGGAAACAAAGCATATAAATTTATAGTGAATGAAAATGGGATTGAAGAATGCTGTGCTAATATGGCGGTTTTGAAAATGGATTACACTTGGGAAAGAGATAAAGAAAATGGTGGATATAAAAGTGTCCCAACTGGAATTGTCCCTTGGTTTGGAATTATTGGAATTAGAATTAAAGAAGACCATTTGAAAATGCTTGATACTGAAGGTGTCCTACCATATAAAAATTTTATGGAAGAAGATTAAATATTAAATATATTAAATATTAAAATAAAATTGATTTGATAAAATTACATCTATATTTTTTATTAAAGCAAATATGTGTTCCAAACCGAATGAAACCGAAAAAAAATATATGAATATGATGGAAAAAATTGAAGATGAAATCCCCTATATTGATATAAAACCATTCAGTCATAATATTATTAATCTTGAATTAAGAATGATGG
>Ga0209337_1002152_pt1 | contig 14492 bp, 24 predicted proteins | sample LinPmetageLP53_FD_184044 | JGI IMG/M metagenome (GOLD analysis project Ga0209337, IMG submission 184044) | Marine viral communities from the Pacific Ocean - LP-53 (SPAdes) (version 2) | ecosystem: Environmental > Aquatic > Marine > Oceanic | place: Pacific Ocean | collected 2010-02-08
CGTCTTTACTCCAGCCAAGATTAGACTCACTACGAGGTGAGTACATTCTTGTATCTGAACCTGTGCTTGGCATAATTATCAACTCACAATATATCGATTATACTTTCGTCCAGTTCTCCGTCAGCCTGAGAGAGTAGGCTAGCCTTGACACGCTTCCACACATCGGGGCTTTCCTTACCTAGTTCCAACTTTAACACATTGATAGTGTTATTGGCAACATTGGTAGTAGGCTCTGCCCACTTTTCTTGATAAACAGATAAATCCTTGAGTGTTTCACGCACTTCTTTATGGAGTCTAACCATGTCAGAAACTACGCCGTCGTCGTGAATACTTGTCTCGTTCATAAACTGCGCCAACTTACCATTAAGCCCCTCAACATTACCTCTCAAGATTTCAATTTCGTGACCGACTTTGACTGAAACTACAGCAACTGCACTTTTCTTAACGAGTGGTTGGAAGTGGTGCTTCATATGCCTATAGACCAAGTCTTCTGAGCATTCTAACTCTGTAGCGATGTCATCACTAGTACTTTCTCCTTCAAAATAAGCGACCTCCATAACCTTTCGGTCATCGCTTGTACAGACTACGCACGAATGATTTGCACCTGCATGATAGTCTCCAACATGGTTCTTCATATGTCTCTCTGCAGTATTGGCTCTCCAGCCCATATCTTTGTCTAAAGTCTTCACATCTGATATGTCATCAACGATGTTCTGCTCAAGGCTGTCTCGGTCCTCATGCTGGCAAAAGAGACAGGACCTTTTGGTCTGACGCTCGCTGCCCATACCTAGTCGCACATAGTAGTGATGAATAACCCTTTTGAATAAAGAGCCGCAGCATCCCTATATGAAACTGCCAAGAATACAACCCAAAATTATGGGGGTCCCTGTATCTATAGAGACCGCAAAGGGGCTTACCAAGGCCAGTCGAGACATATTCATGAGGAGATTTGTACCTACAGATGTCAAGCAGATAAGAATGGACATCTGTAGAGTATGCCCTAGTTGGGAACATACCAGTAATCGTTGCACCGAATGTGGTTGTCAAATGAGAGTCAAAGCGTCGTTAAAATCTAGCGAATGCCCCCTCAAAAAATGGGGAGTTCACCTAAATAGAAGCGAGGCGGGAGTAAATCCCTCCAAGCATCATGAAGGAGCCGAAGAGTCCGGCGACTAAGTAAGATACAGTGTTACTATCCAGCGTATTTGCACCTGTTACCAGTATGGTTCCAAGAGTAAGGATGATGGAGAGTAACTGTACCATTACCATATCAACGATAACGCTTTTCTTGGGGTTAAAAATAGCCATTGTGCCTTCAGCGAATCCGGCTATAGGTCTGTCTCCTAGCATAATATCACCTCATCCCCATCATTCTGCCCATAAAGTTACCAGCAGCACCGCCAGCCTTGTCTATGAATCCGTCATTCGCCATAGCGGCAGTTAAAGCGCCGCCCATCATGGACTGCTGTGCAAAGGCCATAATTTGTTGCTGCTGCATCTCTGCTTGCTGAATGTTCTGTTGACTTGTAATTTGTAATGCAGTAAAGTTACCTGTTACATTTTCTGCACTCATAGTCTGTAAGTTAGAAGGGAGCGATGTAATGTCAAGTTTCATTGTGCCTTCGTCTTCATTGATTACAAAGGTAGCGTTTTTCAAAATCTCTAATACAGAATAACTGACAAGAGTATTAAGCGTTTCAAGCAACATACTCATTTGGTTACTGGCAATGAACCTGTCAATAGGTGCTAGGCTTTTCATCAAGGCTATTTGTATCTCTGCTTCAGATGGTGGTTGCATAGACTGCTGTTGCATCTGATTCATCTGTTGCTGGTTCATACCCATGCCCCCTGCCATACCTGACATGAACGGATTCTGAGCGGTTTGTTGCATCATTCCGTTCTGAGTTGCAAACGGATTACCGCCAGCACCTAAATTAAGCGCCTGTCCGGTCTGTGGCTGTGCGTTGTTAGTTCCAAATAGTCCCATTTTGCTTCACCTACTGCTGTGGTAATCCCATCTGCTCTGATTGTCCGATGTTAGCCTGATTGATAACGCCATTGGTTAAGTCAGGGTTATTGTTAACAGGGGGCTGCATAATTCCCAAACTACTGATAGCATCAGCCAAAGTGGGTCGCTGTTCTAGCATCTCTTGTTGAAATAACCTCAAGTCAAACACAATCATGGTGACATCATTGATACCTGTTTCAGGGTTTTTGTAATGCAGAAGGCTAATTCCGGGCTGAGACTTAGAGTCTTTGTCTAATTCCACGAAAAAGGGCTCATATTTCTTCAATAAAGCAGGTGTATTGTCCTTTTTCTTGATGATAGATATAGGTACAGCGATAGTACTGACCCCTTTTTTGAGCATTTCTCTCATACCAGTCTTGGTTTTGTTGTGGTCTTTGTCCGATTCGGACTCCCATTTGCACAATAAATGGTACAAATGTAGGTGTTCAGGGCAATAAGTACCCTTCATTAGCCTACCATTAGTGACTTGCTCTCTTGCAACAAAGGCTTCAGGGGTATGAGTGACGGGGTTTTTCCAATAAACCTCCCATAAACTCTTATTTGTCTCCTCATCACATATCTTAGCATACAGATTATCGTACTTAATCAGTTCTTCACAGTCACATCCATCAATAACACAGAGGTTAGTCTGTCGATTATAGCGATATTTGTTACCCCATACCCACCTTAATGGGTTAAATATGTTCCTTTTTGTAGGAGTGAGTAGTCTTCTCGCTTGTCTGATGTCCTGTTTTCTTGCTTTTCTTGGGTCAGCGTGTCGGCTAGGGTAAAAATTAACCTTAGGTACCTCTATATTCTGCTTACCGGCTGCTTCTTTCATACCCTTTTGAGCACTTTGCATCTCCAATAACTGAGCGTGACTAGTATTACCTTGTTGCCCTAATGCCATTAAGTGTGCATCGCTCATATTCGCTAAGTTAACATCATTTCTAGGCACTCTACCTGAGCCGCCGAATCCAAAGTCCATTACCATATCTTATTCCTCCTTATATCTCAAGTATATCAAGCATTGTGCTCTCTACATTCCATCCTATTCTAGTAGCCATCATTCCCCTTTTAGTGGGAACCCCTGCTTTCTGTAAACGCACAAGGTCTTCTCGGAAGGGGTCAAAGACTCTGTGCTCACCAAGTCGCTGTTGCTGCCAAAGAGTATTCGCTTGGTCATCCCACCACAGGTCTGCTTTGTTAGAAACCAGTATTACAACCTTAGGACAGTACTTCTTCCCTTTAAGCCAAGACCTAAGTGTCCTATAACGGAATTGTCTATGAAGAAGGGCATCCACTAGATATTTGAAACCGCCTACTGACTGGATGGCGGCATCTCCTCCTCCCGCAGTTCTGTGGTCAAACATAAAAACCACCGCCTCTACCTGTCTATTTACCATATCGTCAATCCAAAGATTCCAAAAACGCTCCTCTCCAGCAATATCTGAAGAATACACTACTCTCTTTTCTCCTTTCCAACTGACCCTTTTACGAGTGGGTCTAGGTAACATAAAGCGATTCATACCGGGTATTCTAAAGTGCTTAGTACGCTCACCATCAGGTATCTCTTCCATTTCACCCGGAGTGGTCATATACCTATCAAGCGTAGTTTTACCTACCATTGTCGGGCCATAAATGCCTACTCTTCTTGGTATGAAATAATGCCACAACTCACGAGCAAATACCATTCCCCCTACAAGAGCGGAGCCTCCCATCATAGACATAGTATCACCTAGTCGAAAATTGCAGCGGACCACTCTGCTAATTTATTCTTGAGCCAATTACCAGTATCTTCCCAAAGATTCCAGTCACTGTAGTATTCAAATGCACTTACTACAAACGCCGTTAAGCAAGAAAAGAAAATCACCTTTAGCCAACCTACAGTCCTTTCATAAGCAATGTCGACTGAATTGGCTATATGCATACTCCTAAGGGTCTCCTCGACAGCATCGTCACTAGGAGTCTTGAAGATGCGGCCCAAGAAGAATCACTCCTTCTTTTTGTATTTTCCATCAGAGCCACGGACTTTTCCTGACTCGGACTTTTGAGAAAAATCAAGACCTAAACTAAGTGCTTCTTTCGACTCGGTAGTCGGTATAAAGTCAGAAGAGTCAAATGTATCGTTATACAACCTCGCCTCAACCCAAGGCGGAGTTTTGCCGGGGTTTTCTTCCATCCACTTTAGTTCATTTTCCAACTGCGCTTCTTGCATTCGCATTTCCATATCTTGCCGACGGCGGTCAAAAGTAAACTCCATGCTACGGTAACGGGTTCGCCTTTCACGCTCCTGTGATGAAGACCTTGCCTTTTCATCCATACCTTGTTGGAAAAACATCTTGAAAAAGTAATAGGCTAGGCTCTGTACAGCAATTGCCGCCATCGCATAAGTTATAGCATTCATAGTAGGGTCGTCTAATTTTAACCAAAGTCCGGCATCAAATATACCAACTACTAGTCCTATAGACACTGCTTGGGTCAAAATTAAACCCATCAGTCTTATCTCTGCTTGGTCATGCTCACGGCTCGGTTCCACGATACTCCCTCTCATCTATGGGAAGTACAAGACCTACATAAACCAGTAACATGGCCCTTTAAGTGACACTTAATAAAGGGCGGGCCGGAGTTTGCGAGAGGGTTGCCTACCCCGACCCAAACAAGGTCAGGAGGTACTTACCTTCAAGTTCACTCTTCTTTCTTATCTTTTTCAGAGTCAAGTTTTTCCCGCTTTCCATCTTTAGATGGGCCGGGACCGGCCTTTGAGCCGATGACGATGACCATACCATGAGCGGGCTTTTTCCCCTTATGCATATCGCCGCCGTAGCCTTTGCCACAGCCGCACATTTTGCTTACTTTGCCACAGTTAGGGCATTCTTCTGCTTTTTTCTTGTCATCACATTTGCAACCAGCCTTGCCACATTTAGGGCAAACTGCTTTGTACATCATGTTCTCTGCTTGTTTTAACATTCTTTCTCCAATTTTCATATTCTCACCTTTTGCTGTTTGTTGATTAAATTGCCCAGTATTTTCTGTACCACTCCAAATGTCTTGACGGTCAGTTAAGTTACTATTTTGATTATTTACGCCACTGAAATCATCAGCACCGCCGAATCCTCCAGCACCTGCACCTTGTGCACCCATGCCGTATTGACCGCTACCGAAACTAGAAGCACCACCATATCCTCCAAAGCCGGAAGTATTCGGGTCGACTGTAAAGTTATCTGCCATATTTTGTGCTAAAAATGCCCCAGCCACTCCTAATGCGGGGGCTGCTTGCTGAACGCCTCGGCCTAATGTAGCCATGCCTGCACCCATACGGTTTGCTGGAGTATAGCGAGTAGGAGATTGGCCGAACCTTTGTAAGTTTTGACCCACTCGTGTCTGTAAACCCGGAGCCGTGAGGTTTCTCGCTTGCTGAGTGCTGGACCTCAAAGCCGTTTGGCGTTGCATGGCAGGGGTAATCGTTTTGTAGTCAATGGTCTGTATTGGTTTGAAACTAGACAAAGGTGCTACATCGCCTGCAGCCTCTACTGCTGCCGCTCTTCTTCTTGCTGCATCAGCATTTGCACCTCTTGCAGCAAGTCGAGAACCTGCTCCTCTTGCCAACCCTTTAGTGCCCGCAACACCTACTCCTCTTGCTGCTGCACCTGCCCCTCTCACATATGAGAAAGGATTGATTAATTGAGTTGCACCGACTGCTCCACCTAGCGCTCTGTCACTGAATGAACTTCCTAATTCCTTTTCAGCAATAAGGCCCCCAGTAAGCGGGTCCACCATCTTAGCATTGCCGCCCATGTTCAAGTCAAAATTACCTTGGTCATCTGTGAATCTTCCACCAGCGCCCCTATATGCACCATATGCACCTATAGCAGCAGGTATTGCGTATGCAAGAGGAATAAACTTCTCAATCTTGTCAGGGTCGTCATTTTTCAAGACTACCCACGCCGCATCCATCGGTGTTGATGAACTCGACATGTATCACGCCACCGCATTTCTCATGATAAGCCTGTTGGAGAAAGTGAAAGTGGTCTGCTGCTTCCATAAGTAAGGTAATGGCTTCTATAGAGTCATCAGTTGACTCTTCCATACGCATGAGGTTAGAAAGGCTAACTCTCAGCATTTGCTCAAAGAGTGTTTCCCACCAATCTGTTAAATCATCGTCCATAATATCAAATCGGATTGTCTTGCTTCAGTGTACCTTTTCCTTTGAAATGTCTAGCACGATTAGTGTGAGGGTCCTCTGCGACCAACTTGCCGTCTTTCGTGTGACTCATATCAGCACCACCCTTGCCATAGACTCCCCTCTTTCTTCTTTCAGCATTGAGTTCTTCACGATACTCTACACGCTTAGGGTCTTTCTGATATTCACTATCGTACTTCTTCTTGTTAGCAAGCGCCTCAGGTGACTTACGCTCTTTCAGTAACTGAAAAGCAATGTCCATTGGACTCAAAAAACCGCCACCATTTTCTTGACATCTTTGGTTTGTAAATCTAACAACTTGTAACAAGGGCACTTAGGTGACTTAGCCGAGCATTGAGTATCTTTCTTCATACATTCGCAAGGGGTACTTTTAGTAGCACCGCAACAACATTTATCTTTCAACAATTCCACCTCTTTAATGATGCACCTTTAGGAGTGAGTTTGCCCTTTTTACTGGTCGGGCCTTTAACGCCAGTCATACGGGCGCAAAAAGACTTGCGACGACCAGCGGCTTTACCGCCGGGCTTGAGAGAACTGGGCTTTTTAGTTACGGGCTTTTTCAGATTAGCACCTGTCTTACGCTTTGCAGCAGCACGACCTTTGGCATTCAAGCCCCCTTTCTTACTATGCTTGTTTGGATTGTAACCGTGGAATGGCTTCTCACCTTTCGCTGTTATGTCCTTCCACTGGTCTTTACTAGGGTAATCTTCATGTCCGGGCTTGGCGGCTTTCTCGCCACGCTTCTTCTTTGCCCTCATATTGTCAAAAAAGTTATCACCTTTCAAAAAGGCCCAAGCACGGTCTATGGGTTCGCCCATTAACAAGAGGCACGGGGTAACCTATGAAAAGAGTTAGGGTGGCCCGAACCAAAATAGAAATACACGGGAGGTAATTAATGAGCCAAATAAAGAAGGTCCGAGCCGACCTTACCAGCGACTATCATAATATGAAATTATCGCCGTCGTCCCAAGTAAAGTCGTGACACTTTTCGCAAACCCAAGCGACTCCCCTGAATATACCATTCACTTTGATGTAGACTCGCTTGGTAGGGTGATGCTCACAGTGTTTACACACTTTGCTTTTTCTTTTACCAGCCAAGTCACTCACCTTTTTTTTCTGATTCCAAGGCGTTGTAACGAATCACCCTTATCATGGATTTCAAATCTTCCAGTTCCTTTCTTAGTTGACCAACTTCTTTGTACATTATAGCCATCAAAGCAAAGCCTGTCACGAGGCCGAGTCCAGTAATCAAATCCCAAAGCACAGCCCTCGTACAGAGGGGGTATACTTGAACTTTGGTGTCATTTAGAACTCGGCAGCCATAACCTCTTCCCAATCTAATTCATCAACACTAGGTGGTTTAGGAAGGGGTAGGCATCCCCGAATAGTAAAGGTCACTACGCAGCCACAAGGCAATGTAACGGTCTGTCCCATTATGTTAAATGCCAGCAGGTTCGCTTATTTTAACTTTGGTGTCACTTGACACAGAAAAAGATTATTTGTCAAACCGCAAAAAGCGAAGACCCTTGGAGCAATCATCAGACAACTCTTCAGTAGACAAGTCAAAGTCACCAAGTTCGTTCATAAAATCTGCAACTATGTAGAAGCAGGTAAACCAAATCGCAAGCAAGCCAAATACGGATGTAAACACAATCGTTCCAATCATATTCACACGCAAAGCGGTGTAGAAAATAAAGTAGTAGGTGAGTTTAGTAACACTTAGAATCTTTGAAGCATCATTGACTCGCTTTGTATTCTTCACGACCATCATCCAAAGATTGTTGGGATGCACGGGCACCCGCTGTCAGTTCGGGAGACAAGGTAGACTGCCGAGTAGGGACTAAAGCATTAGTCGATGGCGCTCCTCCAGTTCTTGGCATAGGAGGTAACTTCTCAAGTTGCAAAGGAGGCGCTGGTGGCTTTGCTCTTGCCTGTGCGAGAGCCTGTGCCAACTGGCTGTTAGGGTCAGTGTTAGCCTCTAGCGTCTCTTGCAAATCAAAAGGCTCTTCTTTCAGAACTCTCCATGCTGCGTCGATTGGTTTCATGTTATCACTCCCCACGCCTATTCCTTTCATATTCAAGGTACCTTTCTAATGCTGGTCTGTCAACCGAACCATCATATCCTTCAAACATTTGGTCTGTACGATGTCCTTCGTAAATAGTAGGGACATCTTCTATATCCTTACCATGTAATCTCATGTCAGGGTATGCGTCTCCTATCATCGTTGGGTTAAGGTGCCTCAAGGCATATCGGCCCCTTTCAGGTTCCATAGTATCAATGCCCATCCTCCTTCTCAATAATCCCAAAACTGAGGGATGAATTGGGCCAAATCTGTCAACCTGAGGTCTGTCTGCTTCAAAGTCTGCATAATTGTCAGGTGAGCCACCAAACAACTGGTCGTGAGGATTTGCTTTCAACAAAGACCAAGCCTGTTCGAGTGGAGTTGCCATAACTAAACCGAAAGAGTTCGTGGTAAAGAAGGTTCTGCTATACTCAGCGCTATACGCTTAGCCTCTGCAAGGTCGCCTACAGAGATGCCACAGTCGTGACCTTGGAAATCCAACCAGCGTACCAGTGACTCTGTTGACAAATTACCGGGACTCCCTTCTACAAAGGGACAGCCGCCAAGCCCACCGATGCTAGTATCAAACTCGGTGATACCGCACTCAATGCCCTTGCGAACCAAACTAAGCGCACGATTCTCATTGCCAGCACGATGGTGTAGGTGTAAGGCTGCTTTGATTCCTAACTTGTCACAAATGCCCGCACTTGCCTCTATCTCTTGCTCAGTACCAACACCAACTGTATCAGCCAATACCACTGTGTCACCAAAGAGTTTAGCGGCCCGAATAGACTTGGTGCGTTTAGCCATCGACATCTCACCGTCGTAAGGGCAACCAAAGAAACAAGACAAGTAAACTCTGACATTAGCCTTCGGTACACCCTCAAGCATAACCATGTAACGAGCCAACGCCTCCTTGAGTTCACACCCAAGGTTGCGTAAATTAAACCCATTGGATGGGGAGAAAACTATATTGAAGTGAGTGACTCCTGACTTGAGCGCACGGTCCATTCCACGCTGATTCATCACGAGTGCGGCCCCCTGTCCATCAAATACCTCTTCGGCATCTGCCATCTGAGGAACATAAAGTGGATGGGCGAAAGAAACTGTCTCTATAGAAGTTAAGCCCGCCTTTCTAAGAGCGACAATCAGAGCCTTCTTAGTTATAGTAGGTACTAGTTTCTCTATTGTCTGTAAACCATCTCTCGGACCCACTTCGTAAATCCGAATCGATGCCACCTACATCACAGCCTAGTCTTTCCTGTTTTGGGGTCCGGCTTAGGGTACAGGTTTCCTTGACCGCCTCTGAATCGCTTGGACTTCGGTGGTTGTATATTTGCGGACTGTATCATTCCCATACTCTCACCTAACACTTTGTCGTCTGATAGGTCTTCCGCATCCTTATCGCCCATTCCCCTCATAGACCTCAAATCAGGTGTTGGTTTCTTTGCCTCTGCTGCTCTTGCGTCGACTGTCGCTGCGTCAATGTCTGTAGGACTCAAGCCCAATCTTGCAAGTGCTGCTGCATTTGCTTCAGGCGATAACTCTCCACCCATGCCCATTAGTTGTGAATACATCGAATCTTCATCGCCAATCCCCATAGCGGCTAATTCGTCTTGGCCCTGTTTCAAATCAGCGTAACCGCCTGTAGGTTGTAAGTACCCTCTAGTGTCACCTGAGTGAGCGCCTTTGTTTTCGTTGAAAGGCATGTCTGCTTCCCTATCTGCGAATCCCATATCTTCAGGAAGGTTGGCTGCAACACGGTCATACTCAAGTTTCCTTGCGCTTGGTCCGCTTCTAAAGCCGGGTAGTGCTTTCATGCCTCGTCTAAGTTCTGCTGGGTCTACGCCAAGTTCTGCTGCCGCTTCGTTCATACCGTAGTTTGGTACATCACGGATTTTGTTTTGGATTTCCATAGGGATTTCCATAGGAGTGGCGTTTTGAGGAGTCATGTCAATACTAGATTTGAAATCCATACCTGATGATTCGGCCATTGCTTGCAATCGCTGTTGCAATTGCTGCTCAGGAGATAATTTAGGGGGTGGCGCTTCAGGTTCAACTACCTGATTTCTGTTTCGCAACTCTGCTCCTCTAGCGACACCTGTTTGTCCACCTGTTTGGTGGCGTAGTCCTCGCATTCTTTCTCCCATTTGCTGACCACCTACATTTCTGCGAAGGTTAGCGACAAGTTCAGGGTTTGACATAAATGCTTGGCTCGGTGTAAGGAACCCTTCTTCAGGGCCGGGAGTTACTTCTCCACCTTTGAAGTGCGCTGGAGTAACCCTTTGCTCATCTGCAGAAGCGACAACACCAGTGTCAAAGAACTCTTGGTCACTTGTCGGAGTAAAGAAATTATTCCCGTCTTTAGAAGCGCCTAGGCCGGAATCTTCGTGCACAACTTCATCTACGAATTGAGAGTCTTCGCCAAATCGCTGACGAACATCTCTAAGGTTTTCCATTGGTAATGAAACATCTCCAGTTTCTAATCCGCCCGGCCCCTGCGCCGACATTAAATCTTCAGAAAGTCCTTCTCGACCTTGTCTAGCAAGCATGCTCATAATTGCAGGGTGAATAGTTCCCATGCCCGTTCTTCGACCCATGCTGTCCACCATTTGTGCAGCAGGGTCCGCTTTCAAGAGGCTCCATGCCATTTCAAGTGCATAAGACTTCAACTTGAATGGATTGGAAGGAGTGCTTGTATCAAGAGAGTCTTCGTCTGCATCGAACTCTTCTTGCGAAACAGTTCTTAGTTTAGGGTCATCTATAGTGGCACCATTATCTTCTTCCCCTGTAGGGAAGCCCTCTTCTCCTCTAAGTGGATGTTCGCCCGCCATAGAAAAGTCGTAAGTACTATCTTTGTCTTCTCTTTGGTTAGAAGGTACTTTTGGATTAGTAGGGAACTTTTTTGGTCCTCTAGGGCCTCTTCTTGCTAAGTCTATGTCAGACGGACCTGTCTTTGCTGGTCCCATATCTGTTGCAAGCGGTTGACTAAAGTTTCCCTCGCCGAGAGGGGCTTTCAAAAGGCTCCATGCCATTTCAAAAGGGCTGCTCATAAACAAGCGAACCACTGTGTTGACTTTAACCTTGCGGATATTCTAAGCCAAAGTCCTCAAGGTCTTTCTGAGCGTAGTCCGGCCCTCTGCGTCTGCTAGGTAAATCAATAGTCCTTACAGGCAAGCCTCCGGGGTCACTTGACCTGAGGGAGCCATACCCGTCATTGAATATCTGATTGTAGCGCACAGCATCTGATTCACTTGCAGGCTCATAACCAGTCAAACTTTCTAAGTTGCCACCAGCACGAGAATACATATCCATCAGCGCACGATGAGAGCCTTCAGACATTGCGTTTCGCTCAGTAGACACAATCGGAGCACCTATATCACCAGTACTAAGTAAGCCCATCAGTGCTCTTGCGTATAGATTCTGACCTTGGTGTCCCTCGTTAACCCTAGAGTGAATTGGTTTGTAGTCTCCACTCAAAGTGTTCCCTACTCGACTAAGATAAGTCGGGGCCATAGGCATAGTCCCTACTATTTCATCGGTGTCTCCTCGCCTAATTGCATAGCGCCTTGCTGAGCGTGAACTTTCTAAATCTTGCTTAGGTACAGAAACATGATAATCCAAACCAGTGTACTGTTTTGGCCGTGGGTCAGCATAAATATCATCAAGGTGCAAATCGGCGGCTCTGTCAGCAATACTTTGACCAGTGAGAGTAGTTTGCGTGTCCGGCACCATTTGACCGCCGACATCGTATTCTCTCGCTTTGAGCAACTGCCAAGCCTGCTCAAGTGGGCGCATGGGTATCACCGCTCTGTAATCGGTGACCTTGTCCTTGATGAGTTTTGAGGGTCTTGGTTCACTGCGTATTGGTAACGCTCATTCGGGTCTTCAGGGGCATAGAACTGATAGCCCGGCTGATGCAATAAACCTGCACCTGCCATGCCGGGCACCCCCATCTCACGCATTATTTTTTGACGAGCAGCATTCTCTGCATCTCTGTCAACTCGGTCTATTGCACTCATTCCCGCATCTTCAGTGTTGTAAGAATCAAAGTTTTTGTGTTGCATAACCTGTGCTGCATCATCAGGATAATAATTACCTGCTTGTCGCAAAGCCCTACTTAATGACCTGTCGTGGTCGAACTCTTCTGTGTCATAATTATACGCTTTCAAAAAAGTCCAAGCCACATCAATCGGACGCATGTGTATCACCTATACTGTACTAAGTTGTAGTTGCCCGGATTAGGGGGTAAAGGAGGGGGTGCGTTCTGTCTTCCAAAGTTTTTCCAATTCTCTGCAGCGTTATAGTCAAAGGGGTCGTGCCTAAACTCTTCCCGTGGCTGACCTTCGTTTGCAGTCGCTTGCTGAAGTGCTACATCAGAAAGAGTTCGTTCTGTCGCAACAGCAAGCGCTTCATCTTCACTTTCTTGGTCGGGGAACATACCTTGCCGTTGCCAGTGTTTGATTGAATCCGGCATATCGTTCATTCTTTGCCTGACTATAGGGTCATCGAAGTCGGCTTTCAAAAAAGTCCAAGCAATGTCAATTGGTCGCATGTGTATCACCTAAGATTACCTTCTCCGTCAAACATCGTCTGTTCAAAATGCCCTTGAGGAGTTTCTTGCTCATCCGTTGATATACTCGCTGTATGTTTGTTTCTCGCTGCCCATTGAGGAAGGCCAAACATCATCAAACGACCATCCACCCAGCCAGTGTTTTTTTCAGGACTCATCCAAGTAATGTGCGGCAAATCTTGAGTCGCATAGTTGCCGACTTGCATCGGGTTGTCTACATCGAAGTTCTCACCCTCTTCCTTGAGTACTTGCCAAGCAACATCAATCGGGCGCATGTGTATCACTCTACCTCAGGTGGGAACATTCTAGGACTCATAGGGTATTCCTGAGAAGGATAGCCGCCTCTGACCTTTATATCTGTGCGAGGCTGTGAGCGTCTGCTATACCTACCTTTGAAATCTGTAATTTCGCCCGGTGAAGAATAATTGGGCCTTTGGCCTTCTAGTCGATGTTTCACTTCTCCTACTTCCGGCCCGTCTATTCTCTTACCATAAATGGCTTCTCTAAGGTCCTCATCTGCGAGTATCTCTGCTACATTTATAGGGATGTCCGCTTGAATAGGCATACGCCCCGGAGTAAGAGGGTCGGGATTATCTCGTGACAGAGGTTCCCAAAGGTTGGCTTGGCTCCTCATTTCGTCCGCCACACCTTCGTCAGCAAAGTCTGCTGCTTTCAATAGACTCCATGCAACATCAATCGGGCGCATACCTAAGCCCAAAGCAACATAGGACAAAAGGCTATCGCCAGTTTAGGTATACCAAGAGTTATCTCTATCTTTGATAGAAACTAAGCGGTCCTTCCTTGTATTGACCGAAGTCATTGAGAGGCCACTCTGTCTCCTCGCCAGCAGTTTGCTGAGCGTGGTCTTTTTCAAAACACGCTTGACACATCCCAGTTTGCATAATAGATGAGGCGTTCTCTTTCAATTGGTTATAGGTATCGGGTGCTTGCAATTGCAGGTCTAGGCTAGGATAGCCAAAGTAATTTCCACAACTTTTGCATCTAGCAGAGCCTCCCTTATACGGGTGTGCTTTCAGTATAGACCAAGCCTTTTCAAATGCGCCCATTAGTAAACCGAAAGGTCAACTACCCAAAAGGCTACCGGCAGTTTAGGTATACCAAAACTTTCTAAAAATTATTTTTGCTGGAGCGCTGTGCGTGGTTAAAGAAGTCTAAACCGGGGTCTAAACTGCATGCCTCCGGCGAAGGGTTCGTCTAAACCGCTGGTCTAAACCGCAGTGGCACGGTCTATAGTTCGCTGTACTGCGTCCCATCTAAACCGCTGGCTCTCACGGGCGCTCGCCTGTCATGCGTAGGCGCCCCGCCTGTATGCGTAAGCCTTGGCTGTGCTTCTCATGCGCCCCGCTCGTGTGCGTAAGGCCAGCCGTCCCTCTCACACATGCGTGCAGGGTGGCTGTCTCTCGTGTGCGTACATTACAGGCAGGGCCGCTCGTAACGCTAGTGCGTATCGCCTGTCGTGGGTGTCGTGGGTGGTGGGGGCAAGCCCCTGCAACCCCACTCATATGGGTGGACTGACATCATTCCTACTTCTTCATACACGCACCTAAACGCACACCTAAACCCATACGCACACACACACGAAGAGAACATCCTAAACGCTGTACTGCATACTTTTGGTTATAA
>Ga0209337_1002153_pt1 | contig 14492 bp, 6 predicted proteins | sample LinPmetageLP53_FD_184044 | JGI IMG/M metagenome (GOLD analysis project Ga0209337, IMG submission 184044) | Marine viral communities from the Pacific Ocean - LP-53 (SPAdes) (version 2) | ecosystem: Environmental > Aquatic > Marine > Oceanic | place: Pacific Ocean | collected 2010-02-08
GAATGCCTTTTACTTTAGTTCCAATGTATTCGTTTAGATTGTTATCTGCGATATACTGCAAAGTTTTGTTTTCATACCAGCCTTGAAATTGAGATTGTAAGTCCGCACTATTCCTGTATTGATCGTTGGAGAAGGACTGATCAGTATCTTTTTTAAAGTCTTCTAAGGTATCGGGCATAGCTTGAGACGCACCTAATGCACCCGTTCTTTTATTCTCAGCATCCAACTCTCCTCCAAAACTCTCCGTTCCAAAAAGAGATTCCCTGTATTCGCTTACACCGCCCTCATTAAAACGTTGCACAATACCTTGTGGATCTGGCCCGCTTCGCGGGGGCGGTCCAGAGGCTTCACCGCCGCTGGCAAATCCTGCAAGTCCCTTCGGGCCGCGGTTCATGTCTCGTGCTATGGAGCTCAATGGACCAATGCCCACGTTTTCGGTAGCTTCGCCGCCGTTCGCCATGCTAAAGGGAGTACCGTATTGTTTTTCTAATATACGCTTGAGTGTACTCAGGTTTGTATCAATAGTTGCTTGGTCGTCACCCCTATCCATGCCTTCGTTAAATGCGTCTACTAAAGCCAAGCGTATAAGTTCGCGATGCCTATCGCCTTGCTGTCTTACTACCTGATCTTTTAAGGATTCAGCCATTTACGCCTCACACAATTTCTTCTGAAGGATATATTTCATCATAGTAATCTAAATACTTTTCAAACGTCAAAGGTTTAGATTTCTCATATGATGCAGGAAGTTTAATATTACTCGTTCCCACACCCTGTAATGGAAGCAAAGAAGCTGGCGTGTAACTCGTAGAGCTAGTCGGAAGAATGTTCTGATAAACAGGAGAAGCTGCCGCGTCTTGCGAACCGCCGCCTTGATAGTTACTCATTTGACTCAATTGCTCAGACATTGTATTAAACTGTCCTAACAGATCGCTGTAGTTTCCTTGTAAAAGTCCCAGTTGATCCGTTAAATCCGTTATCTGTCCGGAGTAATCTGTGCCGGGTATTACTTCTTCAAGAGAATCTTCAGCAATAGAATCTTCAGCAATAGAATCTGAACCTATTTGACTATAATGCTCCCCACGCTGATAAAGCGACCATGCACTAGAATCATTCGATTCCAAACCCATCGCAGCACGATTCTCTTGAACCTGCTTCGAATACGCAACGTCCGCAGGCAAATCTTGCTCACCATACGTCGAACCATACGAATACTGCTCATTCTCACCACTCTCTACATTACGAATAGTGTATGTCTTAGACTCAGGGTCAAATACATTTATAATGGGTGCTTCTACATCTGTGCCGGGTACTACTACATCTGTGCCGGATACTACATCTGTGCCGGGTACTACTACATCTTCGCTCACACCAGTGATGATGTCCGAAGGCCGCGAATCTCTGTTATTGGATAGCATATTTAGGTTAGCGGCTTCTGCGGCGGCTAGTCTACCGGGCAGTCTATCTGTATACCCCTGTGTTACATCACCGTATCCAAAATCCGTTTTTAAATCAGCAATGCCCGTGGACAGATTACTTTTTAAATCGGACAAAGCGTTTCCGCTGGTGATGTAATTGTAATCCTTTTTGATGTCACTTAAAACGGTTCCAAAAGGACTTCCAGTGGCTGCTATACCCGCCGCTGCTCCCGCTGCCATTCGATCCTGTTGCGCTTGCGTAAATGCGCTACCGCCCGGATTAGTTGGTTCCTTTTCTCGTTGTCTTTGCAACACCGCGAACGCATCTTCTCCCATCTCAGACCGTTGTTGAATCGCTGTCATTCCTCTCTCAGCATCCGCCCGTTCGCTGCCCGAAAGACCAGAAGTATCTAAGGTTCCACCTATCATGGATAAAACACGAGCTTTGTTTCTGTTGAAATCGGCCATCTCGCTTGGATCAACACCTCGTATATTTCCAAACGCATCTTCTACATAAACATTAGGCATACTGTTATCTCCTTAAACTAGCTATGCCACCTTGGGCAAAGGGTCGAAAAATAGTATCGTTTGGAAACAGGGCCTGCGCCCTCCTCAGATCAACAGGCCCAGAGGACGAGGCTTGGTTCGGAGGAGGGGCTGCCTGCGCCCGTGGGGTGGGAGGGACCACGGGCGGAGTTGCTTGAGACCGTCTATTGTTTAAAATTTGTTGTGCGCGGTCTAATAAAAGTTCATTAGAAGAAGGTCTTAAAAAATCAGAAGGTACGTTCTGATTTCGAACAGGTGGATTTCTTTTAAGTTCCATAGCCGCTTCGCGAGCTCTAATTCTAGCCGCAGAAGCTTCCGCGGCTTCGCGAATTGCAAGAGGGTCAGGCAAATCCTCTGCCTCTTCAGAAGTAACTTCTTCTATAGAAGTTCCTATTCCACGCGTAGTCGTTTCTTTTACAAGAGGGTTTTTAAGACTAATCGCGGCTTTTCCCGTGCCCTTTACAAAATTAGATAAAGTTCTAATGATAGAAGTCTTTTCTTCATCTGACCTAGGCGTCCGCAAAGCAAGCATAAGTTTTTCTGGATCAAGCATGATTTTTTGAAAAGCATGCTGTTCTTGTAAAAACGGTATTTCTTGAGTTAGTTGTTGCACATACTTAGAACCCGCGCTTTCCTCCACTAAGCCTTGACTTCTTCCACCCGGAAGAATACTCCCCGCAAACTGCCCTAATCTTGCGCCCGCTATTCTTGTATACAAATCATAAATAGCTGGAACATCAATTCCGTGTAAATCTGCACCAGTAGCCGCACTTTGAGCCTGCAATGAAATAATTCTTTCTAAAGCGCTTTTCATTGTCTTAGCTTGAGATTTATTTAAAGAGCCCTGCGCCTCCAAAAAACCCGCCATTGTTTGAGAGTCTCTAGCCGCGTTAGGAATTTTAGTGTACAATAAGGTGTAAAGCGTACCCGCGTCAAAAAGTTGCCTCTTAGGGTCTCCGGCGGCTTTAGTAGCTTGAGAAAAAGCGTAATCCATCGTAACTGCTAACAAGCCTTCTTTAGCTTGCTCTGGAGTAATAACCCCGTTTTCAGGAAACTCTCTGCCTAATTCTGAATATACTTTTCTTGCGACTTCTTCTGTAGGTAAAGTATTTAAGTTTTTAGCTAGCATAGCAAGTTGTTCGGACGGATTTGGGCTATTATAGATTTTGTTGATTATTTCCATAGGATTTTCAGAAGATATCCCATTTCTTCCCGCATTAGATTGTTTAAATGCTTCAAAAGATTTTAAAGTTAAATCCATCCTAGCCACCTCATCCTTAACTTCATTTATAAAGTTTTGAGGGTCTTTAATGTTGTCTAACGATTTTTTTACAGATGGAAAAAACTTTATAACGGGCTGCATTTTAAAAGCCCAATCACGAATGTTTTGTAACTGACGTTGCTTTATAGTTAAATCATCGAGAGCCGCTTTTTCTTCTACTGCTGAAGTGTTTCTCTCTATAAGAAGTTTAAAAGCTCCATTTAAGAGGTCCGTTTGAGTGCCTAAATTATCGTCAATGGATTTAATAAGTTCGGGAGAGGCCCCTAAATTTTCGGCTTGTTCTTTTAATTGTTGGTTCAATTTTTCAATTTGGTTAAGGCGGAGAGCAGTGGCGCTAGGTCTTCCATTAAACAACTTATCAAAACTTAATTCGGGATGTACAACGGGTCTTCCACGAGAATCTTTCTGTATAACGTCTTGACCGAAAGTTTTTTTAAAGTACTGATTAAATGCTACTGAAGAATCTATAGCGTTTTGATACGCAATTCCCGCATCACCGTAACCCATTAAATCATCAAGAGCCGCGGACCGTAGGTCGTTTGTAAGACGCGCATAATTATCGTCTCCACCCGGACCATTATATTTTGTTTGCATCCTTCTCAAAGTTTTTCTAAGACCTATAAGTTCACTGGCCGCTAAAGGAACTATTTCCGAAACAGGCGCTTCATTTAATCGGCGTTGTTCCGCAATTAAAGCTTTTTTCTGAGAATTTAGCAAAGCGGCTAAAGGTCCTGCGGGAGCCGCGGCTTCCACTCTTCCAGAATCCTCATTGGCCTGTTTTTTAAGCATGTCCGCTAAATATTCACGACGAGCGTCTAAAGCTTTTTTCCTAAGTTTTCCTGTAGAACCTTGTTGGTCTAAACCTAGTGCAGCTTGATTAAGAGCTTCTATAACCGCTTCTGTCGTACCAGTAGCTTGAGGTTCAATTCCAATAGATACGGCTTGAGAGCTTCGATTAGAGTCTAATTCAAGAAGCCTTTCTAAACCGTTTGCAAGAGCGTCGTTTGCAGGGCTACTATCGCGAAGTTCTTCTATTTCGTCGCGTATCTGTGCTATGGTAGCTTCTTTTGAACGCAAAGCAGAACCTTCCGGAGCATCCAAAGCTTCAGCAAGTTCATTTAACCGACGAACCCCCGGTGTCTTTACGTTATCTAAATTAGCGTTACCACTTGTACCCAAATCTGCTCTGGCAATATCTCTCCTACTTTGATCCAAACCAAACATTTCCATAAGAGGAGTAAAAGGCTCGTCGGAAGGAGGGGTCGCCGCCGTGTTATCCGGATTTAATATAGACCTTTCAATGTTAATGGCTTCATCAGAATAAGGCTGTCCAAACACATTGTTCTTGCCCGAAAGCTTGTTTACTGCCGACTCATACGCTTTAAGTAATTTGTTAGGGCGTTGTTCTTGAACAAGCGCTGCTATCTTAACAATATTTTCTTGTGTGGGTAAGATTACGCCATTTTCTGTTTTAAGATCAGCGCTTCCAATTATTGTATCAAAATTATCTCTCCAAGCATCACCTTCCGCTTCAGAATAAGCTTTTCTAAAAGCCAAAACGGCGGGTGGCGGCTCTGCAAAAACGCTAGAACCCATAGAAAGACCTAATTGCGCTTTATACTTGCGAATAGTCTCGTCTATTGTTTTAAAGTCTCGTTCTTGCAATATTGATATTAAACCAGAGGTATCCTCCTGCATTTCAGCCATAATGGAGTCCCAAGCTTCTACCACATTAGGAACAACTGAATCGCTGTCCGGGGTTATTTGATCAGTATCAGGGTCTATTCTAGGAAAGACTGTCCTAGACACTCTTCCATCCACGTTTTTCCAATTATCTCCTTCTATGGACCTAAAAATACTTTTCTGACGTTTTATAACATCGAATAATTTTAGGCCTAATAATTCCGACGCTTCTTCTCCACCTTCGGGATATATTTTTTCTACGGCTTCTATAGCGGTTTCTAAAGCTTGAGCCATACGAGTTTGCATTAAAAGTTCTATTTTTGATTGTTGAATTTGATTTGCAATTTTAACTAGTTCTGGGTCTCCCGTGCTACGCAATTCATCTATTAGGGCTGTTTGCATAGTCATGCTTTTTTCAAAAGACTTGTTTCTTACAGAACTCATTTCACCCATGTTTTTTAACACTTGGTTACTTAAAGCAGTTAAAGCAGGACTTTCTACAAAATCACTGGAAAGAGTTTCAGATGTTACGGTTCTACCTTTTTTATCTTTTGTTTGAAACTGAGGTTTTATTTTTCCGTTTTCATCTAAAAACGCTTCTTCCATTGCAGCTAAAAGAGCTTCTGGATTTTCTCCTTTTTCTTCAATAAACCCCAATATTTTTTGTATTTCTTTACGATCAACTTTGCGTTGACGCCCTAAAACATCATAAGTACCCGTAGCTTCTTTGGTAGCTCTTTTTTCTGCAACATATGTTCTTAAAGCGGTAGATAAGTTTGGCAGGTGTTTTAAAAGAACAAGATTAGGTGCTAACCCCGCCGCTATCTCAGATGAAATAATCATTCCTTCTCGACGAGGACCATAATTTTCTGTGACAAGGCTCGTTAATCCTAGCGTAGCTGGAACAGCCAATGATTCAGCCGCTATAATTCCCGATTTACCTATTTTTCCTGCCTCATCAAATTGTCTTCCACCTTTTATCAAAAGGTCTTCGGCCCAAGCAACTGATCTTGGAAGGCGCAATTTTTTACCCTCTAAATAACTTTTTATAAAAGGATTTTCAAAATCAGCTTTAGTTAAAGGTCCTATTTTACTTTTTGAAGGAAGATTTCTAACAAGATGAGCCATCGTAACATTTGAAGTGGGAAGTGTTAAAGGGCTAAGAACAAATGGAACAGCGCTTCCCGTAGCTCCCCACGTTTTTAAAGAACTTTCAGTACTAGGGGTTAAAGGTTTTTCTGGATCAATTTGTGTCATCGTTAAATCGCCAGCGGTATCACCTGTTAATCCTCCTATTATCGATCCCCCTATAAACCCAATTGTGCCCAAAACCACGCTTCCTAGAAGGGGGTTAGGAAGAAACTTTGAACCTAACTGTACGCCGTATTTCCCCCCTTTCATTCCACCGTACATTGCCCCACCCGCTTCTAAAACACCGGAAGCAGCGGCTTCTGTTCTAGTAGGAACGCCGGGGTCTCCAAACTGTTTTAAGTTTGTAAAATAACGTAAAACCTGTTCATTACTTAATCCTTTGCCTTTTTCAGATTGGGGTAAAGGAATGTATTTTAATCCTTCTGCTCGACCGGATGTAATTTCCGGACGATTAAACTCCCCTAAAAAGTTTCCACGGTTATTTAATATCTCTAAAGTAGCGTCTGCTAAGTAATTAGCTACTTTCTTCTTAGCGCCGGGACCTTTGTAAGCGTCATAAAGAGTAGAAAGCTCTTCTGGAGACCACTCTACAAAAGCTCCCGCATCAATAAGAGCTTGTTTGTGATCAGGCGTTGCATCTGGGTCTATTGTTTCCGTTAATCCCGGTTGAACAGGTTCAAAAGGAACCTCTAAAGTAGCTCTAGCGCGGTCAATGTTTTCACTCATGTTTATTACCTTTTTGCACCAAGGCGACGCTTAACTTCGGATTGTACAGCCGCATCATCTACAAGCCCTTTTTCAGGCAACGCTTGCATAAGACTAAAGAAAGTTTCAATTGCAAAATTTTGACCTTTTGCTTGTTGCTCTTTACTAGTAGACATAGTTCCCGCTGCCAACGCTATCAGATTTTTTTCATATTCAATAGCTAAACGTTTTCTGGCTACCATAGCCAGAGTTAATCCAGCTCTAGGGTTCTCTAAGAATCTGTCTGTAGAGGGAAGCCCTATGTTTAATCGAACTTGCTCACCTTCTGCTAAACGAGGATTAGAAGCTAGAGCTACTCGTAAGGAGATGTTTAAAGCATCAACATAAGCCATAGCTTCGACAGTTTCTAATCCTAACTCTTGAAACCCCCATGATTTCGGAGTCACCCCTGCAAGCCTGTTACCAAGGCGTCTTACTTGAGCCCACGGTCCTACGCCGTTTTCAATTGCGGAAGCAAGATCAACAGTAGAGGCTGCGGAATTAGCGGTTATTCCAACATCTACAGACTTTCCATCTAAGTCTTCGAAAAGTATTTTGTTACCCCCTTGAAACCTTGGACCGTCTACTGTGTCTCGTAAATATTGTTTTCTCCATAACCCAAGTCTTTGAGAAGCTTCAGCTTGTGATTTTGCTTTTTTAGCCGTTTCAAAAGAATTGTTTTCTCCTAATATTTGAGCGTCTTTGTATTCAGCCGAATCAAGGTTAATATAATTCCCATCGGGTCCGTAGAAGTTTCCACCCGTAATTGTAACAACAAGTGTTTCCCCGCCTTTTTTCATAAGAGTTTTTGCAACACCCGTCAGTTGACGACGAACTGCGGAGGGGTCCGCAAGATTTTCTAGTTGAGTAGGATTAAGCTCAACAAATACACCTTTTGAAATCTCTTGCCCATCTACCACAATAGGCTTTGTAGTAACAAAGCCCGTTGTTTTTTCTGTAACAGGGACCTCATAACTACCGGACTCTATATAGCCGTCGTCAATCAAAGCTTGAACTACGGCTCGACCATCTTTAGTGCTTACATCTACCGTTTTTTGATCACCCTTTTCAGAATTTGTAAATGTGGCATATTTAACTACAGGGTTGTCAATATTGAGTATCTGCTCTACTTGCCATGTAGCTAAAGACTCCCATTTGTCTTTGGTCATACCAAATTTATCAAAATAATCTTTATTTGTTAACGAAGGTAGACCTCTAATAAATTTGTACGTCTCAAGGTCTTGTTTTTGATACATTTTTATCTCAGAAGGCAAGAACCCTGTTTTAAGATAAACATCTTTGTTACTAATAAAGTCCTTACTAATAACCTGCGTATCAAGGGCCTGAATAGCTATTATATCATTCTCGTTAAGAAGTTGAATGCCTTTAGGATAAAAGATGCCATTTACCTCAATTCCTCTGTCTAATTCGACTTCTTGGAAGGTTCCTTCACGATCAAGTAAGAGATCATCTGTTTTAACCGCTCTAGCTAGAATCGCGTCCCTTAGTGTTGGATCAGAGGTCCACTTACTATACCCCTCTTCAGCCTCCTTTTTCAGAAGAGCGTTATAAGCGCTGGCCGCGGCCGTCGTACCAACGGGCATTTCTTTTTGCATAACTCTTTGTTCACCCGTTTCGGAGTCTGTAAAAGTTCTGAAAACTATTTTTGTCTCAGTAGAACGCCCTTCTCCGCGTGTTTCTACTCTTTGTGTCATTTTATCTTGAAGAAGTTGTTTAGCCTCTTCGTTTTCTGCAAGGTAACCTAGTTCTAGTAACTCATCCGCCCTTTCTAGTCCTTTAGGTGTACTAGCGTCAACTTGTTCCGTAATAACGCTTTCGTCCGCATTTACCAATTGCATAGTTATCAAATTCATTTCTGGTCGCGTTAAACTCCAACCTTCGCCAAGAGCTTTTAGTTCTTTTTCAAAATTTGGACCTCTAATAAATATTTTAGGCGGCTGGCCCCTTTTAAAGACCTCTACTAATGGCGCGTTTGGATCATAAGTCGTAACAGGAAATGTTTCTATCTGAAGATCGTTAAGAGGTACAACTTCCCCTGCTCCAACATAGCGTTCATTTTCTTTACCTTTTCTAAGTGTAAAAGGGCTAAGAGCTTTTACAAACTTAGTAGGGCGTCCTGTAACAGACAGTTTTTCGGTTTCTTTAATCGCTGCAAAAAGAGGTTCTGCGGCTTCTTTCGATTTAGCCCCTTTTTCAGTTAAAGCTGTTTGATAATCCTTAAGCCCCTTTTCAGTATTAACATTAAAAGGTTCAGTTTTATTAAACTGGTTGTTGGTGCCAAAGAAATGAACTTCTTTGATGCTTGCCGCTAAAGGCTTTCCTTCCGTTCCTACTTCAAATATGGGTAAAGTAGGATTATCTATTCCATATTTTTTAAACTCTTCATAGTTATTAGCTACATCAAATGCTTTTAAATTTCCGTCCTTTAATTTATAGTAATACATGCTAGGTTTAACGGAGGCGCGTTTAGCCGCCGCCAATGCTCTAGCTTCTTCAGCGGTTAGCTGTCGAGTACTTTCGCCTATCGCGCCTGTCAACGCCGCCATGTTAAGCTGACGCTCTTCAGCCTTCTGTGCCTGCTTTGCTTGCAATTGGCCCGCGGCCCGTTGACCGATCTTATCAAAAAGTTGAGTCTGAGATGCCGCATTTGCTAAACGCTCCGCGGCCGTCGAACCCTGAGTGTTTCCTGCAAAGTTTAAAGCCGTTCCCGCAATATCAAACAACATCTGAGCTTGAGTAAGACGCTTTTGTTCATCTAACTGCGCAGCGCGTTCCGCGGGGTCTCCTAAAATACCCGCATATAAGTCTTTCATCTGAGGATATAAAGACTTTGTTCTAGCGGCTAAATTACCTTCAGCGGGCGTACCATTCTTAAAGTTCCGGACCTCTACAGGCCCGCCATCTCTAAAATTTACGGGTGGAGTGTTGCCCGCCCCCGCTGCCATAAGAGAACCAACACCCTCTTCCATAGGACCAGACATCTCCGTCTCGCCACTCAACCCCTGTATCAACTCGCCTATGCCGCTGTCCATCGCACCCTGCTCCGTTAGCATAATCGTCGGCTGCGTTAGAGTTAAAACAGACTCTGGCGTCGCCATCGCATCCTGCTCGCCAACCATGCCCGCAAGCTCCTGATATCGAGCTTCTATAGGCATTTGATTACCCCGTATTCCGTCAATCAAAGCCTCGTAATCTTGTGCGCCATCAATGTTCTGCATAGTTTGGTCCGCGGCCCGCATTCCCATCTGCTCGCCAGACATCTCTGCCTCTTGCAACGCGGCTATACCCATGTTGCCCGCGGGCGGCGGTGGAGGAGCCATCGGCGGGGGAGCCTGCATTGCCATATCTTGAGGCATTGGAGCCGCAGGACCACCCATTTGTCTAAACAAAGGACGTTGCATTACTGCTCCGCCGTCGGCCTTATTTTCTCGTGGGTACTTAGGCATGCGGCCGGGAATCATGTTGCCTTCATCATCGTAAGGAAGGCCCAACGCGTTTGCGGCACGATCAAAACCCATGCCTTTGGCAATGTACGGAGCTAATGTATAGCCGCCAACAGTCTGAGCGGCTTTGCCAACGGCTGAACCTATGTTCTGTATCATTTCGGAAGCGCCCTCTCGCGCGGATGACCCCATTGCAGCGCCACCGGGCCCAAGACCTCCTAGCATCTGAATGACCTTCATTATAGAAGATTCTGAAGCATCTCCAAAAAGTTCAACAGCTTTGTTAATTATCTGTTGGCTACGGGATTCCGCCTCACCGCCGTTTTCGTATTTACGAGCCAGCGACGGGTCCATCTTCTGTTGTACATTCTCAGGCAAACGAGAAAAACCTTTGTACCTATTTGGAACGTTCATTTAAAGTAACCCCGCTCTTTGTGCGCCTGATGCCGCGCTAAGTCCTGCTATGCCCAAGCCTAATGCGCTCTGGAATGGTGAAGTTTGTGGTGCAGATGTCGCCGTTATAGTCGAAGATGAAGTAGGTATACCAGAATAAATATCAGACAAGAAACCATACTGCTGATAAGGCTGCGAATATGCTTGCAAGTTGCTCATGCGTAACGCGTCTAATCCGGCTTGATCTACGCCGCGCTTCAAAGCGCCCGTTGACATTAAGTTTTGAAGGTCCTGAGAACCCAAGCCCGTTCGAAGCTCGCCAAGTCCAGCCTGTTGAATACCAAGTTGACCCAACCGTCCGCCTAAACCGCCAATACCCTCACCAATACTACCATACAACTGAGACGCTTGCTGCGTTCTACCCTTTGCACGTTCAAAAGCATCTTGTGCGCGGGCCGCGGCATCCGTATATCCTTGTAGACGTAAATTGGCTACGGTACTTGCTACGTTTCGGTCAAACTCTTCTTGCATTGGAATAAGGGTCTGATCGTCTGCTCGACGACGACCTGCTTCTCCGGAAAAAGCCCCTCTTGCAACCGCTTCGGCAGCAAGCCTATTACGAGTTTGTGCCTCACGTCGATTCTGTGTTCGTTCCAGATCAGCTATCGAACTTTCTATAACATCTTCCGTGAAAGGATTCATGTAAGCAGCAATACCGCTAGGATCAAACTGATCCGCCGATCCAGACAAGGCTGCAATACCTTGCTGCATATAAGGCAGAGCCGAATCGGCTATAGCTCCTGTACCCGCCTGCAAAGACTGAGAACCACTAGTTAAGTAAGGCTGATAAGCGCCAATATCCTTGGCCGCCATGCCAATGGCTGCTTTTTCACTGTCTGTAAGTTCTTGTACTTGATAATCGGGTGGCGAATATATTTGATCAGTAGTAACCCCTTGAATAAGGTCCATTTGTGGGCCTACAGGTGCAACATAATTTTCGTCACCTACCTCCCCAACTTGAGCAACGCTGCCTAGTCTTTCAAATATTTCTTCGTCGGTGTAGGGCAGGTTTGTGACAGGATTTAAAACACCTTCTCTTTTAAGGTCTTGAACAGACTGACCAAACATCTGGTCTCTAGTAAGACCGCGAGCATCGCTTAACAAACCCAGACGATATGCTTCTATAGCGGGGTCTTGGCGAGATTCCATAATTTGTTTTGTTGTTGTTGTACTCATGCTACGGCACCCCCTTCAAAAGCTCGCATCATATCATACATCCTACGAACCCCCTTTTCTCGACTCCCGTTTCCCGCACCGCGTACAGCGCGAGCATTCATAACAAACTCACCATCAGACAACATAGCCGGAATACTATCAGAAGTCTCTGTTCCCGGCCCGCCTATATATCCCGTGCGTCGTGGAAAATCTTCCATCTCACCGCCTTTAGCCGCAAAACGAGGATAAGAAACATTAACATCTTCCATAGTACGCTTTCTAATTGGAAAATTTCCCGACATGTATTTATTAGGATACTGATCAAGCAAGCCTTGACTAGTCACACCTTCAAAGGGCCCCTCTAATTCTTCAGCGGGAATTGGATCAAAAGCGCCAAGGCCCGCGGCCGCCGCAGTGCCCGCTACGGCCAAAGGTGCGTATTGAGAAAACAGGTTGGGTTTTAATGCTTTAGAGGTTAGTTCAAACGCTTTACCTTTTTCAAAACCCTGATTTAGAAAGGCTTTATACTCGTCGCTGTCCATGATCTGATCAGGAGTTAAAACATTTCTACTTGGAGAAAGAAACTTATCATACGGGTCTTTAACATATTTTTCAAAAAAGCCTTTATCTGCCGCGTTAGAATCTGCGCCCGACGTTAATTTTTCAATTATATTTTCTTGAGCCTTATTAATATTCACTCCAGAGCCCTTTAGAGTAGAGCCTTTAAGACCTTCTTTAAATCCTTCAAAACCTTTTCCAGCCTCGGCCTGACTGTAACCTTGAAAACCCTTGGCTATACCGCCCATGACTCCGCCAGTAAGTGCGCCTTCTAAGGCGTCTTTAGCCCCTCCACCCTGAACTAAAGCGTTTATACCGCCCGTCGCGGCACCTTGCATAACTGCACTCAAACCACTAAAAGCTCCACCCGTGAGCAAATTAAGACCAAAAGGTATTATGATAGGCGCAACAGCTTTAAGAACTTTTTTAATACTTTTTATAAAACGCTTCAAAAAGAACTCTGCTTGACCTGTCATAGGGTTAATAGAATTGGCCTCATTACCCACAACATAACGGCTTAAATCTACATTGGAGTTCTTAAACGCATTCGCCATCTCTAACGCTAATCTAGGGTTTTCCTCCAATATTTCAGGAGAAACCATAACCTCGTTCTGCCTAGCGTGAACCATCCGTGTATCGCCGTTTCGACCCATTTTAGCCATCTTTTCAGCAACATTTGTCATCGAATTTATGCCGTTTTGAGCCCCGTATAAGAGCCTGCTATCGTCCATTTCGTCCAAATTTGAAGACAAAAAGGAGGCTATTCCACCGTCAGGAAACCGCGTTCCTTGAGGAATTTCCGCATTTGAGTTGTATAAAGCCATTACAAAGCCTCTTTTTTAGCTATCTTAACAGAAGATTTTAATACTTTCCATGTAATAATTATCATGTGGTCACCGTAACAGATCCAACAGCACCCGTCCCCACTATTCCCGGTAAATTTACCTGATCCGTAGAAGTTATTCGAACCACACCACTTAATCCCGCCGCATCTCTGTATTTAAACAAAGCTCCAACCTCTAAACCTTGGTCACTATCCGGCAAATTAGTCAAAGTAAGCTGCGTATGACGCCCCTCACCCGGATTTTGCATCTGCTCTAAGTACAAAGCAAACGATTGCACCAAAGTCGCCATATATTGCTGATCATACTCCGCCGGAGGTCTAGCAAAAAACGGCTTTATTAGATTTCTTGACATTATCGTCTTCCGTCAGGTCTTATGTCAACCCTTGGACTGCCTAAACGCCAACCAACACCTTCCGCAGTAGACTCCAGCTTTAACGAAAAGGCCCTGCCCCGTAAACGAAGATTTACCTGTTCTGTCCATTGCTCTATTGGGGCCGTTGCGGTCCTAGTTACAGATTTTGACTGAGACTGAAGATATAAACCACCCGGATAATTTCTAGCCTGCAACGTTATATTCGCAGAAGGCGACTCCGCAGAAGAATCCACAAAGGTTAAATCAGGGATCAATCGGCTCATAAAGATAAACTGCTCCCCGTCGCCCATGTCTATCTGGCTGCTTTCTATATTAGCCGCTATTGCCGTCGCCGGATTTGTACTACCATCATCAAAACCAAACTCGTGGTTGTAGTTATAATGATCCGTGCCCGCGGCTAACGGCAAGTTAAATATTCCACGGTCTAACCAAGCTGTTCTGGCTAGGTTTCCATAATACCACACCTGCTCCATGTAATTGTAAATCACATATCGGTCATTTTCTTGGCTACTGGAAGAAGGATAAAACCACCATATCTCGCCAAAAGCCGTATTTGATCCCGCGCTTATCTTCTCTAACTGATCTGAGTTTATGTCGTCAAAAACATAATCCCGAACAGTGCAAGGCATTCTTTGAACAGAGCCTGAATAAGCGTAAAACTCGTTGCTACCCATCCAAAACACCGTGTCTTCCACGTTTATGGCAGCGAGAGGGCCAGCAATCGTAATGTTTTCTGACACCACGTTTATACCGAATGTAAATGGTGGCCCTAAAAACTGCATCGCGTGTAAGGATACGTCTGTAAACACTAAGACTTGCTGT
>Ga0209337_1002155_pt1 | contig 14481 bp, 14 predicted proteins | sample LinPmetageLP53_FD_184044 | JGI IMG/M metagenome (GOLD analysis project Ga0209337, IMG submission 184044) | Marine viral communities from the Pacific Ocean - LP-53 (SPAdes) (version 2) | ecosystem: Environmental > Aquatic > Marine > Oceanic | place: Pacific Ocean | collected 2010-02-08
CTCCGGGGACGAGTCTGGCGCCTGAAGCAGGGGCAAGCACGACAATGGCCGCTCTGTTTTCCGGATCGGCAGCTGGCGTAACCGCCAATACCCGAGCGGAGATTTCACCCTCGGGCGTTTCGACCGTGGCCGCTGCTCCAGTGCTGATCTTGCGCGCATCTTCCGCAGGAACTGCCGCCTCAATTTGAATAAGGTTCGGATTGGCGATACGGAAAAGCTCATCCTGAGCGGTCACGTAGGAGCCCAGAATTGCCGGGCTTGACGTTATCCGGCCGCCAATCGGTGAACGCACAGCAATAAATCGTCCGCTGACACCTGACGCAGTGGCCGCCTGGCTTGCCCTTCTTGCTTCTGCGGCAGCCTGTTGATTTTCTGCTCTCGCCGTTTCAAGATCTGCCCGTGCGGTGATTTTCTCATCGTAGAGGCGCTGCTCCCGGTTCATCTGCGACCGGGCAAGCGCGGCCCGCGAAGCTGCCGATGTAACTTCGGAACTAATTGCGGCGGCTTCGCGGCTCTCTATGGTAGCCACTGTCTCGCCGCGCCGAACCGCATCTCCCAACCTCTTTTTGATGCTCGTGACCCTGCCTTCAGCGCCCGCACTCAATATGGCCTGCCCTTGAGGAGACGGTGCAACGCTACCCTGCGCAATAATCTCGGCATCAAGCGAGCTTGGAGCCACATCGAATATTCCGATTTCAGAGGCGCGCAGCTGTTCTTTTGTCATTTCGACAACGCCTTCTTCTTCGGAATGATTTTCTTCTACGGTGTTGGCAGCGCCCTGATTTTCAGAACTACCGCCGGTTGAGCCATTGAAAATTACTCCCAGCACAACCGCAAACGCGATGGCCAGGCCAGTGATTATGATCCATTTCTTGTTGTTCATTTTATAGATCCTTGTTCAAATTTAGTGACCGAAGGTGGGTCAAATGCTTGTTGTTCGGAAAGGAGCTGTCACCTGGAATACTGGATCCAGTAGGACCACAGTCAGAGACCGCTGCTGAGATGGATGTCACCATGAATAAACCAGCGAGAGCGACCAGCAGGACCAGAATTCCAGCTACTATTATCGCGCGATCTGTTTTCAGTATTTTCATCTATTTGGCAGCCAATCTCAGCAGCGATATCACTGCTTCCGCTCGTGCGACTTTGGCTTCCAACAGGCCGAGTTCGGCAGTGTCTCTTGCCGCCGCTGCGTCCAGGACATCCAGCAGGGTAAACTTCCCGTATTGATATCCCAGTTGGGCCAGTCTTGATGCTTCCTCAGCCTGCGGCAGTGTCTGGCTTTCCAGAGTTTCCACCCGGCTTTGCGTTGCCTCCAGTTGATTGCTGGCAATATTATATTCCCGGTTGATCTCTACCAAACGCAGCGCGCGCCGTGCCTCAGCTCCGCGAACGCTTGCTTCTGCCGCCTGAATGCTGCCCTGATTGCGATTTCCAAACGGTATGGCAATCGAAGCACCTACGATGAACGCAGTATCCCCGCTTTCTTCAAAACGTCTGGCGCCGCCGCTCAGCGTTAAATCCGGAACAGCATTTGCGCGTTCGCGCGTGACAATGGCACTGGCAGCGTCCCGGTTCGCTTCCACGGCCTTGATCTGCAGCGATTGGGACAGGTCAGCCTCAAATTCTACGTCGCCGCCACTAAGCCAGACCGGTTCAACTTTCTGAGGTGGTGTTTGCGAGCCCCAAAGCGATGCAAGTAGTAATCTGGCGGAATATTCCTCTGCCCTTGCGGCTTCCAGTGCTGCTTCCGCTTCGCCAAGCGCAGCGTCAGCGCGCAATGCTCTGAGCGGCGGGTCACGGCCAGTTTCAACGAGGATGCTGGCAATCCTTGCCAGTTCCCGGTTGCGACTGACCACGCGCGTTGCAAAGTCAAGGCGGCTCTGAGCGGCGACAGCTTCTGTATATGCCAGACGCACGGAGCTGGCCAATTCCGCTTGAGAAATTGCAGCTTCTATTTCCGCGAGGCTTGTCTGCGCTCGCGCCGCACGTGTTCTGGCACCGCGTTTACCGCCGAGCTCCAATCGTTGCCCAACAGAAACTGTATATTCGGTTGAACGCAGGCCATTGAAAACGCCGCTCCCGGCGACGTTTTCAACGTCTACCGAGACCTCGGGATTTGGTCCGAGGCTGGCTTGTTTTTGGTTCCCGCGCGCGATATCAATCTCTGCTTGGGAAACTTGCACGGCAGGCGATTCAGTTCCAGCGCGCACTAAGGCCTCATTTAAACTAACACTCTGACCCTCCGCCAGAGCGGCAGTGGCAGGGCTCGCGGCAAATATCATTGCCGCACAGAGGCGCAGACGCGCCATTTTCTTCAACATTTTTGAGAAATCCTCGCTTAACTAATTGAAATAACGCCTTAAGTCTGGCGCAAGTCAGAATTAGTTCAGACGCGAGGTGGTCGTTTTAAACGGGATGAATGCGCAGACAGCGCAAATTGATCAGTTTCACCGTGGAAACGGGCATTTGTCAAACTAGCCGACATATCGCAATTTACTACCCGGGCAGCGGTGACACTGCCGTTGTGGCAATGGCCATGCGGACAAACGCCGTGTTTGCTCTGCTCTTCTGGAGCAGGAATATTATCGGATGTTTGGGTTCCATTTGCCATCTCGGTAACTTCGCTTTCCGAAGCATCGGGTGCGCACTCAGCTGCATCCGCGAAGTTCATCCCCATGACAAGCAGCATGAAGGCTAACGCCATGCCGCGAATCATTGCTGATCCTTTAGATAGAGATAGACGCCGGGCAATCATGCCGCTTCTACTGTAAGATGATCTCGTTCAAAGCAAGACAATTTTAAAAATCTGTCACTATTCTAAAGGGTTGCGTGTAATAGTATAACATATTCATATCGTTCTATTCCGAGTGAAATACCAAAATCCGAAATGAAACGGCCCTTGTGTTAGAGCACGAAAGTTCACGCCTTAACCAAAAATTGCCCCATCATTCCGGCATCTTCATGTTCGAGAATATGACAATGATACATGTAGGGTAGTTCTGAATCGGTATATTCTTCAAAGCGCAATAGTACTCGAACGACTTCACGCGGCGCAACCACCACTGTATCTTTCAGCCCTCGATCCTGCGGACCTGGTTGACGACCATCGCGGTCCAGCACACGAAACTGCACATCATGAATGTGAAAGGGATGCGCCATCATCGAAGCATTCTCTATCTGCCAGATTTCTGTCGTGTTGACTTTTACCGTCTCGTCGATGCGCTGCATATCCATGGATTTGCCGTTGATCGTAAAGCCGCCACCGCGCATCATGTTCATACCCATGCCCATTTGAAGCATAAATCGTCGCGTCTTGATGGCAGTTTCCGGTTCAACCGGTGCCAGTGCAATCAGTCGGCTTGGCATTACGATGGCCTGCCGTCTTTGAGCTGCAGGCCGAATGTTAAGCACGGTGAAGCGTCGTCGTTCATCCATCATGCCTTCCCGGCGCCCGCCGCTTCCTCCCATCCGGTCGCCACTATCGCGCATACCGCGGTTTCCCATACCGCCGCCCATCATCCCCATCATTCCCATGGTTTCAAGGCTATCTGCACGGAGGATAGTTGGCCTGCCATCGCTCAGATCGACGACAATTTGCGCTCGCTCACCCGGGGCGAGGACGACATTGTTTGTACGATAAGGCTGTTCGAAGAGACCGCCATCGCTTCCGATCTGCATGAAAGGACGCCCATCATCAAATCCAAAGCGATAGAACCGCGCGTTCGAGCCATTGAGAAGGCGTATCCGCAACAAGTCGCTGCGGGCTTCGAAAACCGGATCGACGATCCCGTTCACAAGCAGAGTATCACCCATCATCCCCATCATGACATCGCGCATCGATGTAGAATAAGCAAAACTGCCATCGCGGTTGAAGGCGCGGTCCTGAACGATCAGTGGAATATCATCGACGCCATAGTCATTCGGCAGGTCGAGCCGCTCGCTTTCGTCATCGCGAACATAGATGGCCCCGGCCAGTCCCTGATAGACCTGCGGACCGGACCGACGGTGCGCGTGGGAATGATACCAGAACATTGATGCCCGCTGCTTCACCACGAAGCTTGGCGACCATGTGCTGCCGGGCGCTATCGGTTGATGCGGCCCGCCATCGGCACGGGCAGGCAAGTGAAAGCCGTGCCAATGCACGGTAGCCGTTTCGGAAAGGTCACTACTGACGTTCATGCGAACGGTTTCCCCGGCATACATTTCAAGTGTTGGGCCGAGATAGGATTGGTTGATGCCTATCGTCGGAGTTTGCACACCTTCGAGAAACTGAGAAACACCGCGTTGCAGTTTCAGATCGAATACGCGGATGCCATTTTCCCGTTCTCCCGAGTAAAGCGGCGGTATAAGTAAAGAGCGACCTGAAGTCGCTCGCACAGATGCGGCCCCCTGGCCTCCGATGAATTGGCGGGTCGCCATGCCTCCAATTGCAATAACTCCACCGCCAAGCACAGCGGCACCAATCACAGACCGTCTATTCACCATGTTAAACATTCCTAATAATAATGTTATCGGCTTGAAGGGCATTCATACCGTATGCCTATCCTTTGGCCGCTCACCATCATGTCCCTTGCCGATCAACCAGAATCCCAGACCAATAACAGCGACAACCAAAACCTGAGCCAAAATGGGCTGGAGTGCTGGATAGATGCCAAGCATCGATATTCGCGGAAAATCCTTAAGCGGCGTAACATCAAGCATACCGGCTTCCTGCAAAGCTCCGACGCCTTTTCCGGTCAACACCACGGTTAGCACAATCATCAGAGCCGAGCTATAAGCGAAGAATTTTCTAATCTGCAGTTTGCGACTGTAGCGCAGCATGGCCCAGGCGATAGCAGCAAGCAGCAGTACGGCTGCTCCCGAACCGGCAATAATTGGTACACCAGTGTCATCGCTCCAAAGCGCCGCGAAAAACAGGATTGTTTCAAAGACTTCGCGGTAGACAACCAGAAATGCAAGACCAAATAGGAACCAGGCCGAGCCTCGAGACAGAGCCTTGTTCATCGTTTCGCGGATATAGCGCTGCCATTCATCAACTCGCGATTTGCCGTGCATCCAGAGCCCGACGAACAGAAGGATGGCAGCAGCAAAAAGCGATCCAAAACCTTCGGTGAGCTCTCTGCTGGCTCCGCTTATCCCGATGACGTAGGTTGCGGCAAACCAGGTTATTCCGCCAGCAATGAGGGCCGTGATCCACCCCCCGTGAACATAGTGCATGACTTCTGGGCGTTCGGCCTTGCGAAGAAATGCTATCATGGCGACAATGATGAGGATCGCTTCCAGTCCCTCACGCAGCAAGATGGTGAATGCCCCGACAAAGGCCGATACTCCGCTTGCATTGTCAGGAACAAGGATAGCCTCCGCCTGTGTAAATTGCACTTTAAGGGTTTTGATCTGATTTTCGACGTCGGACACGGGCCGGTTTTTATCGATGGCATTGCGAAGCTGGGCCATTGATCGTTCTATACTGCTCAGCAAGTCTGCATCGCGCGTGCCGAGTAAGGCCTCAAATGGCTCGAACCCATCCAAATAGGCAGAAAGAGCCAAATCGTTCGCCGCTTCCTTTTTTCCAGCGCGGTAAGCGGCAAGGCTTTCGTTCAATTTTGTGCGAGCAAGGTCCAGCGATCCACCGAAAGCCTTTGCAATCGCCTCGGGATGGCTGCGCAAGAATGCGAAAACAGCGTCGGCCTTGTCCGGCCCGATCTTGCGCGCAAGCGTAGCAGGAGTCATGCTCGACCATGCTGTTAAATCAGGAAATTGCGCGCGAAGGGAGGCATCGCTTTCCCAGAGCTTTTCTCCTCGCGCGATATCCCCGAACGCAAAGCTGCCAGTATATGCCGCCAGGTCCCAACGGTCCTGCGCGGGCAGATCGGAAAAGCTTTGCATTGCTGTTCCATCGAGGCCCTGTCCGATCACCTGATACAAACCAAATAGACTGCGCTGACGCGCGCGTTCTGCATCCGTGAAATCAATTGGTGCTGGATCAAGGCCCTGCGCATCAGGTCCTTGCCCGTTGCCCGACAGTCCATGACAGCTGGCGCAGTTTTGGGCGTATAATCGTGCACCATTCTGCAAGTCAGGGGCATTGTGAGGTGCCAGCGGAACGGGATAGCCGCGTAACAAATTATTCGCCAGCAAGCGGGCATCTTGCGCAACCTTGGTCGCTGGTGCCTTGTCGGCAATGGCAATTTTCATGTCATTGGCTTGTGCGATCAACGCAGCACGATCGCTTGCCGCTGGTAACTCCGCAATACGCTTGGCAGCCGATTCTGAGAACTCGATCATCTCGGCATATTCCGCCTCACTAATCACCTTTCCATCTTCGACTGCGCCGGGATAATCAACGGCGATATAGTCCAACAGGCGCCATATGGTTTGGACATCTCCCGCTTTGGCTTGGGCAGAAGCTGGCAGGCAGGCAGCAAATAGAAACAGCAAGGACAAAGTAGCGATTCGAAGATTGAAAAGATACATCACGCCGGATGGTCCGCCGACGTCTTATGTTCTTGGAGCTCAATTAATGCATTTTTCAAAATCTGATAAGCGGAATGGAGGAAAACGACCGCGATGATCCCGGCCACTGCAATATCAGGCCACGATTTTCCAGTCCACGCCACAAGAGCCGCCGCACAGATCACTGCGACATTTGCAATCGCGTCATTTCGGCTGAAAAGCCAGACTGCCTGGACATTCGCATCGCCCTCGCGAAAGCGCGAAAGAACAAAGGCGGACACCACATTTATGCCAAGCGCTAAAAACCCCAACGCTCCCATAATTCCGGCCTCGGGAACCCCCGGGTCTATCGCTCGCAAGATGGCAAAACCGATGACGCCGACACCCAAAAGGGCAAGAAAAATTCCTTGAATCAATGCCACGCGTGACCGTATTACCGCAGTCCAGCCAAGGGCAAACAATCCAACAAGGGTAATCGACCCATCGCCTAGAAAATCAAGCGCATCGGCCTTCAGAGCTTGGCTGTCAGCGATAAATCCCCCGACAATCTCGAACAGGCCGAAGCCGATATTGAGGATAATGACAATCCATAATGCCCGCCGATATGCCGGGTCATCCTGTGCTCTTTTTGGATCGCCTGTGCAGCCGCATTCATCTGTTTCTTCCATGCTCATGAGCTTGCCTTACAACCTCCAGTTACTGTAGAAGCAAGCATTAATTTAAATAGGCCGTATAAGGAAAATGATTTGACCAATATGATGATCGGTGACCTAGCGCAAAAAACCAGCACCAAGGTAAACACAGTACGCTATTACGAAGATATAGGACTGTTACCCGAACCTGCACGAACGGCATCGGGTAGGCGGACATATGCGGAAAGCGATGTTCGGAGATTGTCATTCGTCCGTCACAGTCGCGGATTTGGGTTTTCTATTGATGAAATACGATCACTTCTGGAAATATCAGATAGCCCAAAACAAGACTGCGAAGCGGCCGCAAAAATTGCGCAAGAGCATTTGGAAAAGATTGATACCCAAATAGTTCAACTGACATCGCTACGGGATGCTCTTAAGTTGTTTGCAACCTCATGCTCGGGAGGTTCTGCCGAGCATTGTGAAATCATAGGTGCGCTAAATCGCTTGAACCCGCCGGTCGGTTAGATGGCAGGCGAAGGTGCGTTTTATCGATCCACTTAAATGCAAGACTATGCCCCAACTGTTTCTCCGCAGCGGCGACCGCATAGCGCTTTGGCCGACTTCCTTGAATCTCACCGCCAAATCATATGCTGCGCATAAGGAATATGACCATAAGAATAATCGTTTTTTCAACAGCTATCGTTAAGAGAAGTGCGCAGCATGAAAATCTGTCCAGCCAACGACAAATGTTCGCATACTCATAATAACATCAAACAGACAGATTCAATCGAGTTTTGAACTGATCCATGAATCAATATCGGCCTCCAACCAAGCAACAACATACCCACCAAGCGTATGCGGCCTTGGAAACTTTCCTTCATCCATCCAACGATAGATGGTGGAACGCCCGAGCCCAACGCGGTGCTGCACTTCTTTAAGCCGGATGAGCCGCATAACCGGCTGCCTCGAAACTTTATTCAATCCGGCATCAAGCATCTCCAACTCCATTTTTCCGATCAAAGCCATCACCCAAGAGAGCGTCCTTTTGAGCAAGATAGTCGATATGCTCAGCGAGCAATCGCGCTACACGTTTGGCAGTTCCCTTCGCCCAACGTGGTTTGACATCATGGAGGTGATCACCGAACTGGGCTTCCAAGGCATCGGGTAAATGACGGACCAGTTGTTCAAAAAACAAAGCAAGGTCGGTTTGCATCCACAGCGAGGCTCTGTCCTGATCGGCAACCAGATAAAGAAGCAAATGGGCATGCGGCGAGGCGCCCGTACCATATAATATACGCAAGGCCTCACTCACGGTGGCTTCGCGCTTCCCCGCAAGGATGCGCCGCATTGTGCCCCGATCGATTTCGGCATCGCGTGCAATGCACACTTGAGAGCGGCCTGACGTAGAAGCAGCCTCATGAAGTAGCTTCGATACACCGGCCTTAATTTGCGCCTCGGAAATTCCATCGGGTTCAGTCATGTCATTCATCCTGTCATTAAGAGAACGAATCACCTGATATCTTGAACAATCACCTGTAGGAAAATGAAAAGAACATAAAAAGAACAAATAGGAAATTGCGAATCACCGAATCCGGGTTTCCTGTTCTGTTGAAAACAGCTTCTGTTCAAACGAGAACAACTCCTGCGCTGGCCTGAACAGTTCCTGCGCGAACGAGCGCATCGGCTGGTCAACACTACCCAACTCACCTCCAGAATATCGCTTTTTGCTTGGAAGGCACCTAATTTCCGATTTCCTGTTTTCCTACAGGCGGGTCAATCGCGCACTTAGAACATACAGCGAACACATGCTGTTTCATGTTTCTCAAGCGAAAGTGATTTTCCATGATCAATACTACCCAAACAAACCGCCGCGCATCGGATTACCTCATTCCGGCAGCTGTAGCGCTTCTCTGTGCCACGGCCGCCTACGCAGGCGCAGACAATACTTTTGATCCTGCGCTCGCAAAATTTACCGATTTTCTGGAAGGTTCTGGTGGTAAGATCATTACCGTTCTTAGCCTGGCAGCCGGTCTCATTGGATTGGCGTCCGGGCGTTTCTCGCTCGGACAAATCGCTGTTCCCGTTGGCGTCGGCATCGGCGTCGGGACAGGCGTTCCCATCGTCACCTCTGTTGTCACGGCAGTCATTTAACGACTGCGATCGGCAAGGAGGGCGGCATCATGGCTGACAGATATCTTTTACCCCGGCGGCTTGATGATCCCGAACTCATCGGATTTTGGACGATCGACGAGTTTCTCGGTCTGATCATTCCGTTCGCCTGGGGCATATTAGCGCAGCATATTTTTATTGGAATCGCCTTAGCATTTATTGCCTGGTTCGCTCTTCGAAAAGCAAAATCCGGCGGTGCGAGCGCGCAGCTCCTCCATGCTGTCTATTGGTATCTACCCGGATCGTTTCTGGGATTGAAAGCCACGCCGCCCTCCCACTGCCGACTTTTGGCCGGTTGAAGGAGGGCAAGATGGAAGCACATATTGCACATCAGTCAGCGCAGCGCCTGCTGCGGCAACGCAACTGGCTGGCCCTCCTAGCTGCGGGGCTAGCAGTGACGAGCCTGGCGGCCATTGCAGCTGGATCAACGCAGTCGCGTGAAATCGTGCTGGTGCCGGTGACCGGACAATCGCTCACCCTGTCAAGCGCAGGCGTTGCCCATGAATATTTGGAGTTCGTCACCCGCGATACCGCTCTCATGCTGCTCAACCGCAGTCCTGAAAGGCTTGATTACTGGATGGAGCAGATTCTCAAACTGGCCGATCCCAGCGCCCATGGGCGCCTCAAATCAGAATTGGTCAAAATCGTTTCCGAACAACGCGGCTCCGATATAGCCCAGGCTTTTGTCATCCGTTCGCTTGTCATCGATCTGAAAGAACTCAAGTCTGAGGTAACCGGAACGCTCAAAACGTTTGTCGGCGCGCAGGTAATCGCCAGCGAGGAGCGTAAATTTGTCTTCAGCTGGACCTACACAGGTCTTCGGCTTGCGCTGACTGGCTTTAAGCAAATCCCGACCGAGCGTGATCAACAAATTCAGCAAAAATCAATCGAAAAGGATGCCTCGTCATGAGCAGCATATTAACATCCCTGCCCGCCTGTCTTGTGGGCGGCGGCATGGCGAGCATCAGCTGGGGCGTTACGCGGCTTCCCGATACAGGGTTCAAAACTCTTGGCTTGGCATTACTTGTTACCGCACTTTCGGTCAGCGCATCACCCGCTTTGGCGGACCAGTTCGTCGAGGCGGCGGACAATGCAAAGATTGACTGCACATTATCGCGCGATGAACTCACGCGCATAGCGCTGGTTGGTGACGAATTTTCCAGCGTCTCCAAAATCGCTTCTGGCTATCCTTATAATGATTTCGGGGTAACGCACGAACCGGTGCGCGGCGATATCTATATTTCCGTGCCGCCCAGCTTCGCCAGCGACAGCGTTAGCTTCTTCGCCACCAGCAAACAGGGTTTTGTCTATAAATTTGCCTGCCATACCGCCCCTGTTGAAGCGCATCAGCTTTTTATAACCAATCCCGCCCTTGCAAAACCGGCGGCGGAGACATGGGAAAACGAAAGAAGCGAAGAACAGACCATTATCGCTTTAGTGAAAGCAATTGCGGAGGGCACAGCGCCTCCCGGTTATAGCGCGCGCCAGCGGATGACGCGCCCGGTTCGAACCGGATCCATCGAAGTCCAGCTCATCGCAGAATATCGCGGCGCCAATTACAACGCGCAACAATTCATTCTCACCAATCGCGGGAAAACCGCAGTCGAGCTTAATGAAGAAGCGCTCGCACCCAAATCCGCGCGCGCAATTTCCTTTGCCCAAAACACACTGGGGGCCGGAACAACCACATCCGCCTTTGTTGTCACCGCGACCCGGGGGGCAGACCAATGAGCGAGGTCAAAACGGCAACCCATGTTCCGGACACAGAAGCAGAGCATGGCCATGCGCGCGCTGGTCTCAACAAGCAGATCGCGCGGCGGCAAAATTTGCTGCTTGCCGGTATTGGCAGTCTCGCGCTTATCGCAGGCGCCTGGTTTCTATTTGCCGGTGACGGTGATGATGCAGCTCAAGACGATAACGGCATAGTTACAATTGACGCTGGCAGTCTGGTTAACCGCAATCTCTCCCAGCGCGAGTTTGTCGCGGCTTATGAAAACCGGCTTAATAAACTCACGCAAGATCAAAAGGCGCTCAAAGAAGCACAGCTCCCAACTGACAAAATTGAAGACCAAATCGAAGCTCTTCGGCTTGAAAACAGCGAAATGCGAACCAATGGGCAAGCCGCCATCGATGCGATTTCAGCGGAAAATGCGGGACTCAAATCACAGCTCGAAGAGAAAGCCGCGACACCGCCGCCAGCAATCCCACCGGCCTATGGTCCGCAAGGCGGAGATTTTAACCGCCAGTCTGCATCGCTTGGATCGCCCGATGGGACAGAAATTTCACCCGATGGTTCTCCATCCGGCGCAGTAAGAATTCTCAACTTCGGTAGCGCAGAGCAGGGATCGAAATCACCGAAGAAACGCACATCGGAAATATCACCGCTGCTGGTTGAAGACAGTCCGGAATATCTACCGCCCAACAGCTATGCACCGGCAAAAGTCATTGTTGGCGTTGATGCCTCGGTCGGGGTGGCCAGCCAAAGCGATCCGCTTCCGGTGGTATTGCGCATCACTGGCCCTGCCCGTTCGGTGGTCAAAAACGGCAAATTGCTTACGACAAATATCACCGGTTGCATTGTCAACGGCGCGGCGCGCGGCGATCTGTCGTCAGAGAAAGTCTATGTGAAGCTGGCGCGTATGACCTGCGATCAGCCCGGCGGGCGTGTCGCCGTCAGCGAGGTCAAAGGATTTATCAGCTTTGCCGGTAAATCCGGCGTGCGCGGACGCGTTGTCAGCCGCGAAGGCAGTCTTGTCAGCCAAGCGCTGCTTGCCGGGATTGTCGGCGGGTTCGGGCGCGGCTTTTCGGCCAACGCGAACGGCATTTTTTCCGGTCAGATTGGCACGGACGGGAAACGCGATAGCCTCTCGGGCGCCGACATATTGACCGGCGGCCTTGGCCAGGGCGCAGGAGATGCCGCCGATACCGTTTCCAAATATCTCATCGAACGAGCCGAACAATATCAACCTGTCGTCGAGATGCCGACCGGTATCGATGTCGAGATCGTCTTTCTCGACGGCGTCCATGTAAGGAGTGAAAAAAAGTGAATTTCAAATATCAGAAAGTAGGCAGGAACCTAAAATCAAAGGCGGCAGCCATTGCGCTTGCTGTTGCAAGCGGCGGGATGGTTTCCGGCCTCGTTGCTGCCAGCTTTATCTCTGCTCCAGCCAATGCCGCAGGCGTACTCCAAGATGTGCGCACGGCTATCCAGCTACGTCTCCCGAAAACACCCATTACCAGCCTCACCTGCAAGGGGTTTGGCGGTCTGTGCGAGGTCGTATCGGAAAAGACATTATTCTATATTGATGAACGCGCGCGTTATCTATTTGTCGGGCGTCTATACGATATGGAAAGCCGTGCGGATCTGACGGCCGCAAAACTGCTCGAGCTTAATCCACAGCTGCTGGTCGCAGGAGCAGCAGGCGCAAATTCCAGCGGACCAACTGCCGCACGGCAGCCCGCCAATAAACGCGCGTCCAAAGTTCCCGTCGCGGACTTGATGCCATCAGGAGCAATCCATTGGGGATCCAAATCCGGACCCAAGCTCATAGTTTTTTCCGATTTCAATTGCAGCTATTGCAAGCGGCTGATCGCGGAGCTCAAAAAGGCGCGCATGCGCGTTGAAGAGCGGCCGATATCCATCTTTGGCGAAAAAAGCAGGAAGCTGGCTGAAGCCGTGATCTGTTCGCGGGATCCTGCAAAAGCGCTGCACCAGGCCTATTCCGGCGAAACACCGAAGAAACAAAAGTCGTGCAACACCTCAGGTCTTGATGCCAATGAGGCCTTTGCACGCAGCCACGGTTTTTCCGGAACGCCGGTCATGGTGCGCGCAAGTGACGGCGCGGTGCTCGAAGGATATCGCGGCGCAGCCGAAATCCGCGCCTTCCTGAGCTCCAATCCAAAAGGTGCAAAATGACGCGCGCGCACTTTCCATTGGGGATGCTCGCGCTTTCATGCGTCTCACTATCGTCTTGCGCTAGTCTGGGCAGCAATATCAGCGGCAGTTTTGATTGCAAGGCGCCGGGCGGTAGCTGCGCGCCGACATCGCAAATTGATGCGGCGGCGAATGCACCAATGCTCGAGCAAACTCAGCCAAGTGGCAGGCGAAACCTGATATCGGCGGCGCAAACTGCGCGGACAGGCGAGCGTGTGCTCAAGATTGTCTTTCCCGGATTTGTCGATGCGTCGGGCAATTTGCATGAAGCGCGTAGCGTGCATGTAGTTGCGCGCACTCCCGACTGGGCTGCCACATTGACTGGGCAAGAAACAAATATCGCTCGGCAAATGGCGCGCGATATAGCAGATCAAGCCAAGCTAGCATCCAAAGACCATTCCGGCGACCCTTTTGGCGCAGACGATAACGCCAGCGAAACGCCGTCAGAATCGATTGAAGCCGCTGACCCATTTCTCAAAAGTTCTTATAATTTGCCCTCGCGTGGTTCGTACCCCTTGACCGTGCGAGAGGCAATTGCCGGTGCAAACATACCGGCAATCGAGGGGTTCGATGGGCTCCCTCCCCCAGCAAGTCGAACCCCTCACCTTGTTTTGAAAGCATTCCCGAATGATGGTCTTCCGAGTATTGAGGCCATCGAAGCCGCCAAGATACGCGAGAGCAACAGATTGCCCAGCGAGGAGAAAGGACAATGACCTTCTCCATAACTGGCGCGCGCGCCAAACTATTGTCGGGTCTGTTTGGTGATACCCAGACCGCTGACCAAGCAAAACCGAGCATCGCGCTCGACATGCTGTCAGATTGGCTGCCGTACCGGGTTTTTGATTCAGGACCGCGGTTGTATCGCAACGCGCGCTCCAAAGGATTTATATTATCCGCCGCGCCGCTGATTGGCGCGGATGAACGCACCGGTGAAATATTGGGTCAGTTTTTCTCCGAAGGTGTGCCCGAAGGCGCGTGCCTGCAGATATTACATTTTGCCAGCCCGCGCATTGGCCGGGTAGTCGCCCCATGGTTTGCCAAGCGCTACGCACAGGGCGGTGTCTATGAGGCAATGGCGCGCCACAGATCAAAACGGCTTTATGATCTGGTCTGGGAAAGCGGGTCTGCCCATGCGCCGTTTCATGCCCGCTGCCATAATCTGGTTATCTCGCTGGGCGTTCCAGACACCGCAAACATTGATGACAATGAACTTGCGCAGTGCCGCGACGGGCTTGTCGGCGTACTGACGTCTCTTGGCATTGATGCGGGTGAAATGGAACCGCAGGA
>Ga0209337_1002157_pt1 | contig 14478 bp, 22 predicted proteins | sample LinPmetageLP53_FD_184044 | JGI IMG/M metagenome (GOLD analysis project Ga0209337, IMG submission 184044) | Marine viral communities from the Pacific Ocean - LP-53 (SPAdes) (version 2) | ecosystem: Environmental > Aquatic > Marine > Oceanic | place: Pacific Ocean | collected 2010-02-08
CTACTATAAAAGTCTATGTCTTTTCTAAGTAGATTACTTCTATGAGAAGCATGTATTCTATTATCACCTAACCAATGTGGCATCTCTATAGATGTAGGTAGTATTACCCATTCCATAGTATTTCTATAACCTCTATTAAGCCACTCTTCTATCATCTTGTTTTTGTAGAGCAGTAACGCATCTACATAGCCATCCCACATTAGAACTGCAGGATGATTTAACCAACCTGTGTACGGCTTACCTTTCTTAGTAAGATTACCTACTAAAACATTGTATATCTGTAACGCTTCTACCCTTTGCTTACCTAGTCTTTGTCTATCTAGTATAGAAGCAGATATAGTAAAGTCTTTATCTGGTAGGAATGTTTGCATCTACTTACTCTCCTCATCTATCCACTTATCTATCTCTAGTTCTACTTCTACTTTCTTAGCGTATCTCTTAGCGTCAAGTATAGTAAGAGCCATGAACCTAGTACCATCTACTAGATAATAGGCTTTGTACTTAGAAAATTGTGCTTCTTTTGTAATCATCTACTACTCCTTATTTAGTTAATAATATTACTACAATTATCCAGACTAGATAAAACCATGCTAGAATCAATACTATATTAGCAAATATCTCTATTCTACTATGCACTTTCTCTAAGAATTTATCTATCGGATTCATAGACTTTATACTTATTAGCTATAGTATTATTAATTATATACAAAGCTGTTTCTACTACTATTGCACTAGTACTAGGAACTTCTCTTAACAACATTTCTCTAGCATCTTTAAAAGCATCAGTTAGATTTTCTCTACTACTAAACAAACTAGCATCTTTAAACACTACTTCTTTTTTCATGTACTACTCCTTTATCTATTGTTATTAAATCTATACTCCACGACCAGTAGAAGAGGCGTATCTAGTGCGGTCAAATACTCTAGTATCTATCTTCTTAGTACGCTTTCTATAAGGCGTATCTACTACCATACGTCTACGTATATTAACTGCTCTCTTAGCTTGTTTCTCTACTGCTTCAGCTATCTCTTGTTGATTAAGAGAATCAAGTATAGAGATATGCTTAAAAGATGTCTTTTTATCTACATCATAAACATCTACAGACTTATTATCTTTATACGCTTTTCTCCTATATATTTCTACTACTTGCCAATTCTTTAGCATAGAACTACTACAATTTTCTAATACCATAGAATGATTAGTAGAAGTATCTTTTATCTCTAAAGTATAACTACTATTTTTACCTCTAGAAATATAAATAGCTACAATACCATTACTCTTAAACCTATGTAGGTCTATCGGAGTAGGTGATTTCATATCTACTATTAATCTATCTCTATTCATTTTGTACCTACTATTTAATGTTCTACAAAATTCGCATCTACACTTTAAGGTTATAGAAGCGAAGTCTATAGATGAGTTTAAGCAGGTGGGGCAATAAGTCCTATTGCATGAAGACCATATTACCCCTATCTACTATTCTCTATCTACTTTTTACAGTTAAGGTCTACTTTACTTATAGAACCTGCAGGTAGTGAGTTATTCCAATCTTGTAGCCATACTTCTACTATACTTTGGAAGTCATCCCAAGCGTTCTGTACTTCGACCGGTGCATACTGTAACTTACCTACTCTGCTTTGAGCTACACCTAAGGTACTAGCCATCATGTCAGCGGTTTCCTTGCCCTGTAGTTCTACTATCGTTCTATACTGTTTTCCTGTGAGTTTCATTTTATTTCCTTTTGTTTCGCTATCTACACTCTTTCGACCTATTGAACATTCAGTAGATGAATGAGCGTTTTGAGCGTTTGTTTGTTTTTCGTTTATCATAACGAAAGATAGTAAGCATAATATACGACAAATGCAAGAACTCATTTAATTTATTTTAAGGGCTTAAACCTGTGATTTTCCTATAAGAAATAAATAGGGCAAGTCAAGTGTTTTCTTTTGTAGTGTGACGTACATCACAGCTAAAAAAAGAGTGCTAGGAATTCTCGTTAATTATCGCTATAGGAAATTTATTCTACTTTTCGAATGACCATTCGAGAAATCGAACATAGATTCGAAATTTCGAACGGAAAAGGGGGGCGGGGGTATCACGCATATAAGGCTCACACGCAATCTAAGGCTATTTTTTAGGAATAGGAGTGTATATTCCCTGTAAAGTCCTGTATATCTATGATTTCTAGGTTTTCTGCATTTTTTAGCCTACTTACTATTTCTGCTAAATCGTGCCTAGTTTTACTAGTAGGGTCTATTATGTCTATTATATTAATATTTTTAGCTAATTCGATGGATTTATTGATATTATCGTAGTTACTATCGTCACTCCATTCATTGTTCATTGCCTTATCTAGTCTAGTCTTCATTTTTTCAACCTTTTGATTACTTTAATTTACTTAACCTAGGGTAGTGTAAACAAGTGTTTTGCGAATATATTGTAAAATTTTTTTAAGATGTGCAAGTGTGTAGTATAGCAATACCTCTATTTGGCTGTATTTTGTATCTATATGGCTTTAAAATGTAATATACGGGTATACTATCGCATTTGGTTGTTTTGTAACCGTTTTGACGATTTTAGACGTGTTTTACTACTTTTCTTATAATACAAGTATTTAAGTATCTCTCTTTCTGCTTCGTCACCCCGTACACCAGCCACTGCAGTGACGTTATCTACGTGTTGTATATCTTCCTTGGCTACATTCTCTATTTCTACCCACTCTTGGTCATCCCATATGCTATCAAGCTCTGTATCGGGAGTCTGCAAGACAAACAGTAAAGATAAAACCTTTATAGCTTTCTTTGACTTCTTAAATATCTTTTCATAGTTCTTCCTATATTTTTCCTTATCGGAAGTCCTATCCTTATCACCTTTACCATTCATCCTAATTCTTTTGCATAATACGTTAGTATTATGTTTTATTTGTTTTTACTTAGTAAACTTAGTAACTTCTGGCTTCGTTAGCCATATAATTTACAAAGGAAATGTTAATTATACAAGTGTTTATTAAAAATAATTATATTTATTATTAAAAAAAGACTTGCACCGTTATATCCTTTATTAATATATTTATAGTAAGATTATGGCAAATATACGAAACATTGCAATGCAACACTGTTCTAATTGGAATTCTGGTAAATGTATAGGATGCATGGTTGTTAAGAAGAATGGTAGAATTAAATTCTTTATTGATTCCACTATGAGTGATAAGGACTGTATTGTTGAGAGTGGTTGTGATTATTTCGAATCTATTGTTGTACCGGGTATAGCTGATGATAAAACGAGAGAGTCAGCTAAGTTATTTAAAAAGTTATAAGGAGAGAATATGAATATAGGCGGACATGAGTATAGGGTAATGCTAAAAACAGAAAAGTTGATGAAGGTAAAGGGTAATGTACTATTTGGTTTTCATGACTCTAAGAGTTGTACGATATCAATAAATAACAGTGCTACTGACTCTAGGAAGAAAGAAACACTGATTCATGAGACATTGCATGCTATTCTAACAAATGCTGGCTTTGAAGAGCAGGATGAGCATTATATTGACACAATATCAAATGGTTTACTACAATTGGGTGTTGGTGAGTTGCTTTGGAAACAATCGGGAGTTAAGTAATGAGAGCTGCAGTAGCTGTGTTGGCTATGATTTCAGGAAAGCTCTACTTCTTTATTGAGGCGTTGTTCGTTATTTGTATGATTAAAATAATAAAGGAAGTAATAAAGTGAAAAGAGCTATTGTCACACCAGATAAACATTTCCCATTTGAGGACAAGAAAGCAATAAAGGTTCTATGCAAGGCTATAGAACTTGTAAAACCAGATATATACATAGACTTAGGGGATACGGGTGAATGGGAATCCGTATCTCACTGGCAATGGAAAAAGAAAAAGAGACCACCCTTAGAGTATCAGCTTCCATTTGTACATAAGGAGATAAAAGCTGTTAATAAAGGAATGGACATAATAGACAAGTCTCTCGATAAAGCAGGGACTAGAGAAAGACACTTTTGTGAGGGGAACCATGAAGATTGGCTTAATAGATTCGTTGAAGAAAATCCATACTTGGCTAAGGAAATGCTCGTTGAATATGCTCTCAAGCTTAAAGAGCGTGGTTATAAGTACCATAGAATCGGAAAGATGCTTAAGATTGGTAAAATACATTTTTATCATGGGCACCATTTTGCAGGAATTAATCATACTCGCAATCATCTTATTAGGCTCGGTGGTAATGTTATGTATGGTCATCATCATGACATCCAGCAAAGCTCTGTTACGCACATTGATGGAGTGAAGTCAGCTTGGTCTATAGGATGTTTAAAAGATATGAGCTCTGAGGCTAATGAGTGGCTTGCCAACAGAAGACATAACTGGCAACATGCCTTTGCAATAGTAGACTTTCACAATAATGGAAACTTTAACGTGACTATTCATCAGATTGTTGATGGAGTAAGCACGGTTGATGGAAAAGTTTTAAGGGCGAAGTGAAAACCAGAACGATAAAAAAGAAAGAGCACGTACTCTTTGAAGATAAAAAAGAATTTAACCACTACATGCCTAATACTCCTTTAGTAACGGATTGGAGAAATGGGAATGAAGATGATTGGGTGCTATGTGATGATGGTCAAATATGTATGGTTTTAAAAAAAGGAGGACTAAAGAATGGAAGTAATAGTGAAAATATTTACAAATACTACATTAGAACAATTATTGGCTCATTCGTATGCAAAAAAAGTAATTCGATGGAAGGCGATATGCGTAAAAACATTTACACATTTGGTGCAACAGATAAAACATCATACCAAATAGTAAAAGAAAGGAAAAAGCCCACTAATAAAGAGTTTTTGTTTGCAAAGTATGTAGCAAAGGGTGATGATACAGTAGACGCTTTTATGAAGGTATACCCTGCTAAAAGCATGGACTATGCAAAAAGTGAAGCTAATTTATTAATGAGCACAAAAAGGGTACAGAGTTTGATACGTGAAGAAATAGAAAAGGTAATGAATGAGGCGGACATAACGCCTCTTTACATACTAGAAAGAATGAAAGATATCATTGAGTCTGATTTGGCTAGGGATAGTGACAAGGTTTCTGTGTTAAAGGAGCTTGTTGCAATAGCGGGAATGCGTGATACAGAGAAGAAGTCAGAATCTGTAACGTTATTTCAGGGGTTTTCTCCAGAACAGCTTGATGCTATAGGTAATAATAATGTCAAGAAACTAGCAAGTGCTAAAAAGGAAATAGAAAAGTGAACTTATTTGAAGTATGCTTAGAGGTCTTAGAACATGCTGATGAGATTGAAATGAACCTAGATGATGAAATATGTAGGGAAACTATTGCTAATGAAATATATGATTTATTTTATGAGCATCAAGTTTACTCTCCGTATTTTGATACAGGATATATGGGTGATTTGAAAGATTATTGGGAATATAGAAAAGACTTTGATGAGGACGAATAAACTAGCAGTATACGGAACTCTTAGGAATGGTAAGCGTGACACTTGGAAAGTGGATGGATACAGCTTAGTGTTTCCCGGTCACAGGAGTTACCCTGCTGCATTAATTAATGACGATGCTAAAGACATGGTTGTAGAGGTTATGGACGTTGATAGAGGTGACATAATGGGATATGATATATATGAAGGTATAAGCACTGGATTATATGAAAGGCGAATAGTAAACGCTTATAACGATGATGAGGATATTGAAGCTTGGATGTATACCATAGGGCCCGCCTTATTGCAATACAACAAGGTATTTGAAATGGTTCCAAAAAAGGATTGGTTATCCGAAGAATGTCAAAAGCTAAGAAAATAAACATAAATAAGAATAACGTATCTGAAAAAGAACGTGTCTTAGAACTAGCTAAAAAAGATATAGTTGCATTTGGGCAGCTTTTTTTGCCAGAAGACTTTATGAAGTCTACTCCGGCACCATATCACTATGAGTTAAATAATCTATTACTAGACCCAGATAAAAAAAGAAACTGTATTATTCTTCCACGTGGGCATAGCAAATCCACAATGGCTAAGACAGCTCTTTTATATCATCTTTATTTTAATCCAGAGGGTAAAAAAGAATTTATAGCATGGGTAGCCGAAGAACAATCTCAAGCTATTGACCATATAAAGTATATGCAAAACCATATAGAGATTAACCCAGCTCTTAACTACTACTTCGGTGATATACAAGGAACTAAATGGACTGAAAAGGAGTTTACTACTAGTAAGGGTGATAGGGTTATCGCAAAGGGGACATCTCAAAGATTACGTGGTCGTTCTCAATTAGGTCTTAGATATACTAAGATTGTTCTTGACGACTTTGAATCTGAGTTAAATACCAAGACTCCAGCCAGAAGAAAAGAGATTAAAGAGTGGGTTATGTCTACTGTTGAACCAGCTCTTGAAAACTCTGCAGGAAACGAGGGCTCCATATGGTTAATTGGGACTATAGTTCATTATGATTCGTTCTTACAAAGTATATATGATGGATACACAGAAGCTTCAAGAGATAATCGTAAATACGCATGGGACGTGATGTATCATAAAGCTATTAGTGATAATGGTGACGTACTTTGGCCTAGTTATTTTTCTAAAGAAAAACTAGATGATATAAGAAGTAGATTTGAAGATGTAGGACTATCTCATAAATTTGCACAAGAATATTTAAATGAGGCTAGGGATTTACAAAATGCTAAGTTTAAAACAGATAGATTAGAGTACTATGACCATGAATTTGAAAGTCGTGATGGATATTGCTACATAGTTAATAGTAAAGAAGCTATTCCCGTAAATGTGTATATAGGAGTTGATTTAGCTTACGAAGCTACTCAATCAAGCGATTTCCAAATAATAATGGTAATAGGAATAGATAGTGATAGAAATATATATGTTATTGACTATATGCGTGAACATATACCATTATACGATATGCCAGACCAAATATTTGAGTACGCTAGAGAATACTCTCCTGTAAAGCGTGTAAATGTTGAACATGTTGGTGCTCAGGGTATAGTGAAGGACGCAGTTAATAAGATGACTGGACAAGACAGGAAGGTGGCCCCCGGTATAGCGTTAGGAGTTAGACCTCCATCTGGAATAAAAAAAGAAGATAGGCTAGAGTCCTTAATAGCTCCAATAGTTAATAGAGGCAAGATGTTTATAAAAAGGAAACATACTACATTGGTCGATGAAATGTTTCAATTTCCAAAAGGAAGGAACGATGACATACTTGATGGGCTTTGGTATGCAATAAATAAGGCGAGACCTCCAGTTAGTAAAAAGTTTGAAGCATCTGAGTTTCTTGAAAATAATATAAAAAAGCCTAAGATGCAAAGTGCAAAACGTGTTATCTCTTGGGTTACTGGACAAAAACTATAAAAACCCCTTGTATAATTAAACTTTTTGTTATAAATTAATATATATAAACTATAGGTATAATTATTTCTAGTATACGAGAGTTAGAAAAGAATGAGGTAAAGCACTCTGAGGTTAATAGACAGCTTTGGAGAATGTGGAGGGATGCAAGAGCTGATTGGGACTTAGAGGCTAGGGATTCCGTAGATTTCTTTTTAGGTAATCATTATTCACAAGAAGAGTCCGATGCATTACGTGCAGTAGGGCAGGGAGACTTTGTAATAGACCGTGTTTACGGTGCTATAGAAAAACTAAAGTCTTTATTAACATCAAGAACTCCTAAGTATAGTGCTGTAGGTAGAGAAGATTCAGACAGTAAAATGTCTAAAGTTTGGAGAACTTTACTTGAATATATATGGGATATATCAGATGGTGATATACAATTCAAGCAGGCAGTCCATGATTACGCAACTGCTGGGATGGGGTACTTTTATGCATATATAGACCCAGAGGCAGACTATGGAAGAGGTGAGGTAAAATTTACATACCTTGACCCATTCCGTGTTTATGTAGACCCGGCATCTAGGCATAGATATGCAGATGATGCTTCAGGTATTATAATGTCTACGATATTAACAGAAGACCAACTAGTTAATATGTATCCTCAGGTTGAATCAATGTTGGAAGACTTAGAGTCTTACTATGATGAAGAAGACTATCCTTCTTCTGGAAAAAGAAATAGCTCAAATTCATTTACTCCAGACAATGTTTATAATTCTCAATACAATAGAGTAGATAAATATAGGATACTAGAAAGGTTTTCAAAAGTAAAAGTTCCATTTTATAGAGTATTTAACAAGCAAGATGGCTCTGAGGCTATATTAGACTCTGAAAAGTATGAAGAGTTTTTAAGCAATGAGCAAGCTCAGTTGTTAATTAAAGCTGAGTTAATAGAGATTGTAGAGGTTGTTCAAACAAGAATTAAAGTTACATGCACAGTGGGAGAACTTTTATTATATGAACAAATTTTAAACACAGATATATATCCGATTATTCCAGTTCCTAATATATGGACTGGAACTCCGTATCCAAAGTCTGACATATCCAAAGTACAGGATTCTCAAAGACTTTTAAACAAGCTTTTCTCTCTTACTCTCTCGCACGCTCAAGCTTCTGCCGGTCTTAAACTGCTGGTTCCAGAAGGAAGCGTAGATGATTTGGGGCAGTTGGAACAGGATTGGGCTAGACCTAATGCTGTAATACCTTATAATCCAGAGTTCGGTGCACCGCACTTTCCTGCCCCACAATCATTGTCTGGAGAATTTTATAATTTAATTGGTCGAATAGAACATTATATAGATTTAAGTTTTGGTATCCCAGAACTAATGCAAGGTTTTAAAGAAGGAGCTCCCGAAACGGTTCGTGGAACTGCTTTACTTGCTGAAATGGGTGAGACTCGTGGTAAGTCTAAGCTTAGGGATATCGAAGGAAGTTTAACAAGGTTAGGTAAGAGTATATACAACCTATCCAAAAGTCATTATACTTACGCAAAGACAGTTAGAATTGTACAACCGAATAACGACATTACGGAGTTTACGGTTAATATGTATGACGATAGCAGTAATGAAATTAATGCCATATTAAACGATATCACCGTTGGGCATTATGACGTGAGAATTATATCAGGTTCAACATTACCTTCTAATAGAATAGCTGAGTATCAGATGTATCTAGAAGCGTATCAAATGAATCTGGTAGATGATGTCGAGGTTCTGAAGAAATCAGAAATCTTTGACAAAGAAGGTGTCTTACAGAGAAAGGGTCAAATGGCTCAAATGCAGTCTTATGTAAAACAATTAGAAGAGCAAGTTAAGAAACTTAGTGGAGACCTCCAGACATCAGAGCGTGAAACGCTTAACTCTAGAAAGAGGGCGGAAACTGAGAAGTTCAAAAGCAGGCTTAATGAGCTTCAAAATGATACCAAGTTTAAAAGCAAGGTTCAGGTTGATAATCTAAAAAGAATTGTTGATTCAGAGACGCAAGCTGTAAGCTAATGAAAACAGAAATAGTGGTTACATTTCCACGGTTCTGCTTTTATAGACATCTGTAAAAGGTGATGCTAATAATAAAAGAAAATCGAGGAATAATATGGAAGATACTATGAACGGAGACGTTGGCACTATTGAAGGTGTTGAAGGTGAAGTTTTAGAACAAGTTGTTGAGCCAGAACAAGTAGGTGACTCTCCTATGCAGGAAGCAGCAGGAGAACCTATTGACGATGCTAAGAAGTTCCAGTCAATGTATGACAAGAGAACAGCGGAAAACGAAAAGCTTAATAATGAAGTTCAGGAGCTACGCAAATACCAACAACTAGGTCAGGTTCTTGAAAAAAGACCAGACGTTGTTGAGGCAATGAGAAATACCTTAAGTGGCAACAAGGCTGAAAGTAAGCCAGAGTCTCAAGAGTTGGGCGAGGATTCGTTTGACCCTTGGGAGGCGTACTATAAGCCCGGTTCACCTTCATATGAAATGAGGGTTGGACAAGAAAAGACTCTTGTAAATGAAGCTGTTCAAGAACAGTTCAGCGGTTTACAACAGCAGATGGCTATCAATAACTTAAAGCAAGATTTAACTAATAAGTATGGTTTTGATGACCCAGTAATGGCTGATGACTTTATACAGTTTGCAACAAACCCTAGGGATGAACTTCCTATGGATATGTTAGTAGATGTGTATAGAAAGTATAAAGGCGGAGAAGAAAAAGTTTCTCCAAACTTAGAAGCTGTTCAAAGGTCAAAGGGAATTGCAACTACGGCTGGTGTCGTTCAAGGTGCAGTACCAGAAAAACCAAGCGAATTAGAAGATGTCTGGTCTGGAGTTATGGGAGCCTCTCGTAATTCAAAAATATAAAACTCTAAGGAGTCCTAAATGGCTTACAATAGTGGAATTGTAAACGTTGCGACTCCGGGTACATCAAATGATGGTTATCATACCCGGAGACTGTTTAACTTCAGTGACAGAGTAGCCGACTTAGCTCCACAAGAATCTCCATTCTTTGTGTATCTTTCAAAAGTAGCTAAAGTCCCTACAGACGACCCTCAATTCCGATTTTTAGAAGACAGAACAAAAGTTTCAATGACAGACAGAAGTTTCGTACTTGATGGCTCTCATTCGATTCCCGCAGAAGGTTCTTCATTAACATACACAGTCGAAGAGTCTGCTGCAAGTGAAACTTCAGTAGATTGGCTAATTAAGGGAATGGTTTTTGCTGTGGGATACACAGAATCTTCCGCCCCTGAAACAATTATCGTGAGGATAGAATCAGCACCTGTAGATAATGGTACAGATACTAGCTTTGTTGGTAAAACTATTTCAGCAATAGATGGAGCTGAAACAGGAGCGGACACAACAAAATGTCAAGTAATTGGTACTTCATTTGCAGAAGGCTCTGGAGCACCAGATGTTTTCTCTGAAGGGCTTAATGATGATTTTGGTTTTACCCAAATCTTCAAAACAGCTTGTGAAATGTCTAATACTGCTCGAGCAACTCGATATCGTGGTTACGCAGATGAATTCCAAAGAATTTGGAATATGAAACTTCGTGAGCATAAAATTGACATTGAACGTGCTATGCTTTTTGGTCAGCGTGCAACCCAAGGTGGTATTCAATATACTGAAGGTATTTGCGGGCATATTATTAAAAATGGCACAGCAAACATAGATGACTCAGTTTTATCTTACACGTCTGGAGCCCCTTATTATAGAAGCTCAACAGAAGCTCAACTAACATACGACAGACTTCTATCTGATTTTGAAGTCGTATATGACCCAGCTCGTGGTGGTGGGGATTCTAAGTTGGCACTAGCTAGTTTACCAGTAATCTCATTTTTTAATAAGCTTGGTAAAGACTCTTTCTTACATGGGTCAATGGCTTATAATAGTCAGGGAGCTTTAAGTGGTGCAGCTACAACAACTAATCAATCCGCACTCAGGTATAACATGGCTGAAAAGGAAGGTTCCTATGGTCATAGAATAATGGTTCTTGAGACTATTCATGGAACTTTAAATCTAGTTAAAGAACCTTTGTTTAGAGGTATTTCCTCAGGTTTCTTAGCTATGGTTGATTTAGACCATGTTGCTTATCGTCCATTAGTTGGTAATGGTGTTAATCGTGACACTCAAGTACAGACTAATGTTCAGTCAGCCGATGAAGACCTTCGTAAAGATATGATTGTAACGGAGGCTGGCTTAGAAGTTAGTCTTCCTGAAAGTCATTATCTACTAAACTTAGAAGGAGTTTAATCATGGCTAGAGCAAATGTATTAGAACAAAATAGTGGAAGCTATGGAAAGCAGTATAAAAAATGGGATGTAGAAGCTGTAACAGCTGATAAAACCCTAGATGCAGATGATTCAGGAAAACTCTTTGTAGTTAATCCTGCTGCAGAGACCACCCTAACTTTACCCTCCGTTGGGTTGATAGGATGGAATTGTACTGTTGTGTTAACTGAAGGAATTGCAGCAACTGATGGTTCTATGAACAATGTTGTTAATATTGCTTTAGGTCAAGGGGATAATATTGGACAAGTACATGAAGTAGATGGTACAGCTGGTAACTTTGCAGTTACTGGTGATGATTTCTTTGTGTTTACTGCAGCTGCTACTCCCGGAGATAGGGTTGAACTTATCTCTGATGGAACGCAATGGATAATCCAAGCTTATGTCAAAGACCTAAGTGATTCTGATTTCTCTGCTAACGCAACTACTATTGCATAGAAAAAAATACAGTAATTAGAACTGTGGGGGTTATCGTATAAAGGGTAGCCCCCAAATCTAAAAGGAGAATTATGAACTGTATACATTGTGAAAAACCAAATCCAGAAAGATGGTTCTATTGTAGAGAGTGTGGTAATAGGGCATCAGAAGCTTTGTACACAACTAATTTATTTATGATGAGTGAAATTGGCAAGAGAAGTGATATGGAATTTTCAACAGTTAGTATGGATGACCATATAAAAACAGTTTCAAAAGGTAAAAAAGAGAGACAGGATAAAGTTTGGAAAGAAAGAATAAAGAAAGCGGGAATTAATTAATGGCTACGTTTGAAGCGCAGGTAGAGGGCTTAACAAGTTTGGCAATAGCTGGGGGAACTGCTCCTACTCAAACTGAATTAACTCAATTTCTTACTGATGGCGCAAAGGAAGTAATCAATAATTTACCAGACCATTTACTGGCACTATGCTCAAGTGAGCAAACTTTTACATCTGGAACTCCACAAACATTAAATACAGGAAAAGTTTTATACGCTACTAGAAGTGATGGGACTATTGCTCAACCATGTAGGCTTATACCATCTGCTATGGTTGGAAGAGCTTTAGATTCAGGCGATATGACCGCAGCTTCAACAACAGACCCAATATATTATATTAAAAACAATACAATAGATATAGCCCCAAGTAGCGGTGCTTCTGTTTATTCAGAGGTACAATACCCAGTAGTGGCTTTTGGAGATAGCGCAATTGCAGTTTTTCCAGATGAGGCTGAATACCTAGTTGTTTTATATGCGTCTATAAAGTCTTTACAAAATGTTTTAAGTGATAAGTCAGATGCTAGTACAACTATAAATACTGCTTTTGTAGCAGTAATATCAGCACTTAATCAAGCTACTGCAGCTACAGATAAATTTGAGTCGGCTGATACTGAATCAGTATTTGGGGACGAGGACACATTCTTAACAGCAAGCTCACAACTTACAAGAGTAAAAGCTGCAATTGATAGTGCAGAGAGTCTTATAAATGGAAATCAACCTTCTTCTACTACAGATGCTTTTGGAGCATTAGCAGATGAAGACATAGAGCTTGTAGGAAGTTCATTAAGCGTAGCCCAAACTGAAATGAATAGAGCTCAAGCTCACTTATCTGAATGGGTAGCTATTGGAGATATGAGGGCTAAGGAAGCAAATATTGCTTTGTCTGAGGCTCAAGGGTACACTAGTGAAATCCAAGCAAGGTTAAATGAAGATAGTATAAAATATGGATGGTATGAAAAACAACAAGCTAAACTACAAGTAGATTATGATAAGGGGTTAGCACAGCTAATAAGTTAATATGGCAGTACATTCAATAAGTGTAAAAGAATTAGTAAGTAGAGTTCGGCTGGTATTTCCGGGAGCTCCAGAAAATTATATATTAAATTTAATAAATGATGCTTTAGTAGAAATAGGAACATACAAAGTAAAAGTAGTTCATGGAATGATAACAACTGTTGCTGATAAAATGTATTATAGTTTATCTGATGTTAGTGAAGATTCTGCTGGTAATAAGCTTGAGGTAAATCAAGTATTAAGAGTCTATCTTATGGACAACGAAGGTGACTATATACAGATACCTAGGTTAATTGATAAGAATTTATTATTAGGCGATATAACAAGTGAAGATAACTTAAACGCACCGGATTAATTATGGCAAGTAATATAAAATACCCAGAAAATCAAGCTATGTATTTCATAGAGGGCGATACATTAGCATTAATAACTAGAGTAGACTCTTCGGGAAATGGAAGAACTTCATCTAGAAAACAATGGAAAGCAATATCTGAAGCGGTAACACGAGGATTGCTATTACATTATTACGCTGAACCAAATAGCGTAACCTCTATTACTAGTAACCTAGATATAGACAACGCATTAGAATTAGCAGTTGTTGATTATGTTAAAAAGTGTTTATATATGGATAGAGCTGGTTCATCTCCCGATGCTGGAGTAATGCAAGTTTCTATGAATATGGCAAGTAAGCACGAAAGAAATTTTAAAGAAGCTATCCAGAGATACGGAGTCCGTAAGAAGGACAAGACTGGTGGAAGTAGGGTAGTAAAAGTACCAAATTTAGTTTAACCAATATATATGCTTTTAAGCGGTGGTGGTGGAATATAGGATAAGTTATGGCTGACATTAATAAATTTACTTCAAAAGAAGTTCTAAATAAAGTTCTTCTTGATTCTTCAGGTGACGCAGTTAATGCGTTCTCACACACAACTCAAGAAGCTTTAAACGCAGCTTTAGACGCAACCAACAGTAGATTAAATGTATCTCTTGCTGGCGGTACAATATCTGGCGATGTAACCATT
>Ga0209337_1002158_pt1 | contig 14475 bp, 11 predicted proteins | sample LinPmetageLP53_FD_184044 | JGI IMG/M metagenome (GOLD analysis project Ga0209337, IMG submission 184044) | Marine viral communities from the Pacific Ocean - LP-53 (SPAdes) (version 2) | ecosystem: Environmental > Aquatic > Marine > Oceanic | place: Pacific Ocean | collected 2010-02-08
TGTAATTTTATCAGGTGTAATAGGCATTATAGCCGTAGGAGCAAGTGTTACAGGCATAGGTGTTGCAGCTAATACTGTAGTTGTAAGCTTTAATGGAACCACAGGATTATTAACAGTTAATCAAAATTTAGGCATTGCTTTAAGTGCCGCATTAGCATTTTATTTGGTGGTAAATAAAGCTAATTATAACACTGCTTTGGGAACTGCTAATCCACCTTTGAATAGATTTCACGCAGGGTTTGATAGAAAAGAAAACAGATACGTAACTAATTTAATAAACAACAGTTCTGCGGCTCAAGGAGAAATAATATTTGGCGAACAAATGACAGGCATAAAAGGTTATTACGTTACAGGCGTATTTTCAACTGACGGCGACTATTCAACAAACATTAGCTACAATAACAATACAGCTACAGATCCAGGAGGCGAAAAACAATTATTTGCTGTAGGTTCTGATTATATAAGAAATAACGGTTATTAATGAATAAACTTAGTAATTATACTAAAAAACTAGAAACGCTACAGGAGTTGTTAATAGCTAATAATGATAAAGACTTCATACATGGTGATGGGAAAAGTTTTGTAGACAACGAAGATTTTCCTATAAAGCATAATTTTTCAGATCAATTATATATGAGAGAAATGAAAATGAAAGCCGGAACCTTTGTTGTAAGCGCTATGCACCATACTGATCATTTTTGGTTTTTAATGACAGGTAAAATATTAGTAACAACAGACGGAGAAACAATAGAGCACGTTGCTCCTTGTTTTGAAAAGTCTATTAAAGGAGCTAAAAGACTTATAGTATGCACGGAAGATTGCGTGTTTATAAACGTGCATAAAAACCCTTCAAACACTCAAGATTTAAAAAAAATAGAAAAAAACTTGTATTCTTTTACTATAGAAGAATATATAAATAAAGAAAAATAACATGGCAGGAATAGTAACAGCAAGTATAATCGGTGGAGTTGGGTCTATAGTTGGCGGTCTTTTTGCTAGCGGTTCGGCAAAAAAAGCTAAAAGAGCAGCTGAAAGAGAAAAGTCTAGACTTAAAGCAAAGCTTAGCAATTTAGAGGCTAATAGACAAGAAATAATAAATCCTTACGAGGGAGTTCAAGACTTGAGTAGCATGATAAGCAATCCTTTTGCTAATCTATCAGTGGCTACAGGCGCGGCTGAAATAAAAATAGAACAAGCTGATATATCCTTAGCTAATACTTTAGACACTATACGTCAAACCGGTGGTGGTGCTGGAGGAGCAACAGCTTTAGCTCAAGCAGCGTTACAATCTAAAAAAGGTGTTTCCGCGAGCATTGAAGCTCAAGAAAAAGCTAATGAAGATAAAAAAGCTAGAGGCCAGCAATTTATGGAACAAAGAGCGGTAGCTGAAGCAGAAAGACTGCAAACTGCAGACGTAAAAGGTGAAGCTTTTGTTTATGGTGAACGAGAAAAAAGAGAACAACAACAATTAGATAGAACGGCATCTTTAATAGGTATGGCTGAAACTGTAAGAGCTCAATCTCAAGCAGATCAAACAAGCGCAACTCTTGGTATGATCGGTGGAATTACAGATTCTCTTAGCGGAATAGCAAGTGGTGGTGGTTTTGGCGGCTAAATAATAAAAAAAATGAAAAACGAAAATTTATCTAAAAACCTTTACTTAAGGCAATTTAACGAAAGTAATGCCATTGCTTATAGCAAAGCATTTGTATCTAACGCAAGCAACTATAATTTTCAATTATTAGATAATGCTTATAGAAACGCAGGTAAAATATATGCAAATTTAAAAATAGCTGTTGAAACTAACAAGTGCCAATCAGAGCATTGCTCAGTAGAGTTGTTACAATTAAAACAACTAGAAGAAGCTCCTCAAATTTCTTTAAATTTTTTATCATCTTTAATGGCGGAGCTAAGCGTTACAGACGAGCCTAATTTTGATTTAAACAATGATTATAGATATACTGTTGCCAGCAGCTTAATGAGCGGTAAACCTGGTTATTCAAAAACAGATGGTTATAATGCTTATTTAGATTTATTACCAGATGGTTCTCAGCAAATAGTTTTTACGGGTCCTGCTTTTTACATGCCGTTAATAGTCAACAGCTCAGCATTAAGCTCGTTGGCTATTTCTAATAGTTCACTTATTGCGTCTACTCCTGATATAAACTCTGAAATGCTAAGACTTTTAACTGAAATTAATGTTTTTGCTGCAGATGCAGTAGATCAAGAAGGAGGATTAAAGCCTGGAGCTAAAATTACTGAAGAATATGTAATGATGAATACAGATGGTTCTGTTGATTACGAGATAATAGACTTAGGTAATGGTAAGGGTAGAAACGTGTTTAAATATGACATAGATAAAATAGAAAAAAAAGTTACTCCATTTATAAACGCTGAGGTTGCTGGTTTAATGAGCTCTGAGCAAGACGCAGTTGCTGCTTGGAACGTTTATATATCTAAAGGCACAAGTGTTGAAGAGAACGCTCAGATGGTGCAAAACGCTAACGCTGGGTCATCTAGTTGGAGCTATGAAGAAGACTTACCACTACAGCAAGACAAAAAAGTTTTATTTGAAACAAAATACAAAGAATACTTTATGAATAATTATCTAAAACAATTTATTACTAACCAAATACCTACGGTTAAAGAAGATGCAGCTGTTTTTGATTTAGCAGAAGCTAAAAAAGCAAAGGCTCAAAAGTTTTTAAAAGATAATAATTTAAATTAAATTAAATGAACGAATTAGAAGAATACGTAGCTTCACTGCCTTCTCCATTAAATAGAGAGGCAAGAATAAAGCTTATTGAGCAATGGAAAATAGACAATAATTGGGGTGAAGAAAAGCCTCAATCAGTTGAAGATATAACTTACGGGGGAGAAGCCGTAGAAGAAGTTCTTGAAGCAGTAAAGACGGAGGGCGATGCAGCGGGTGCAGGTGTGGAGCCAGCAGAAGTAACAGCACCAGCAGATTCTACGGAGTCAACATTGGGGGATGGTTTTTCGGAATCTACAGGGTTTTTAAATGAAGTAGGTTTATCTGATTATAATTCTATAATAAACAACGCGCTTGGTGCTTCGGTATACGAGCCTGGTTCTCAAAAAGCTGAAGGAGGTTTAAGTGAACTTGCCAGTAAAGAAAATGGTATTACCTTACAACAGATTATTAAAGACCCTAGCAAGGACCAATATATGGGTGTACCTGCTTCAGAATATCAAGACATGACTTTATTAAGTTCAGGCGCCAGCAGTACTGAAGAAGCTGCTTTAGCTGATAATAAAAATCTCTGGAACAACAGAAACCTATTGTCTGGTATGGTTAGAAGTGCTTTTAGTTTTCAAGGTGTACCTTTAAGCCAATTAAACAAGGATGTTCCTACTTTTGCGTTCGACGTTGAAGAAAGAGATCAAACAGAAAAGCAAATACGAAATAGAATATCTAAAATAGAATTAGATATGTCTAAAAGTATATATAATGAAGAAACTATTTCTAGCATGCAAGATGAAGTGTCTGAACTACAATCACAATTAACTGATGATTTTGGTTTTGAAAACTTTAATACAATAAACATACCATCAGCTATAGATAATAGAATTAAATTTGCTAGAGATGAGGCTAAAAATGCTTTTTTAAATGAAAAAAATAAAGATGAGTTTTTCTCAGACATATTTAAAACAGGCTACCAGCATCTAGGTTATACAGAGAAAAAACTTTCTGACCTGCAAAACGAATATCTTACAGCTAGTGAAAGCAGAAAAAAAGAAATAAAAGCTGAAATAGAAACCATAGACAAAGAGCTTGGGCTTGGAGGTAAACTTTACGACAAAAATACAGGAAATGTTGTAGGTATGGACAAAGCTTCTCAATCTTTAATAGAGTCTTATGAAAAATCAGAAGAACTAGCAGAAACAACTGAACTAGACGAGCTAAACAGTATGTTACTTAACAGCAGTTTTGATCTTGTTGGTATTGCTAAAGATTTTCAATCATTAGAGTCTACTACAAGAAAAGAAGATTTAGGCGTTTTTTCTAAGAAAGATAAAGCATTAATAAGTTATATTGCTAAAAATGGTAAATTACCAGAAAAAATACACAATATAGAAACCAGTCTTACTTCTAACTTTGGGGGCAAGTCTCGTATAGCTAAAGCTTTTAATAAAGCTATAGATAAATATGAAATAATAAACAGAGCTTTACAAACAAATAGAAACCCATTAACAGCTGAAAATAATGAAATTGTTAATGAAATTATCGACGCAACACTAAACATAGTTGGAGGTGATGTTTCTACAAAAAGAGAAAATGCTAATTTATTTATTGATTTAATAGAAGCTAGCCCTTTAGAAATAAAAGATAAAAATGTTTTAAAAGAAGAGTGGGAAAAGTCTAATGTTCAGGAAATAGCAAGAGGCGTTCCTCATTTAGTTCAGTTTGTTGCAGAGGTAGGAGTTACTAAAAAACTATCTGGAAACGGTATAGCTAAAGGTGTAAATTGGGCTAGCAAAGCTTTTACCCAGTATTACAAAGGAAATAAATATATACAAGCAGCTTCTAAAAGCGTGTTTAGTAAGGCTGGTATTAAAGGGGCAATTGAAGCCGGTGAGTTTGGTCTTACCACCGCATTAACTAACGTAGCTTTCGATAGAGACGAGAGTGTTGCTGGATCTGCGGGAGCAGGAGGTGCAATGGGATTTGGTGGAGAGGCGGGGAGGGCGTTTTTTAGATATTTTAACAAGGGATTTGTTAGAAACATGTTTAAAACCCCTTTGTATTACTTAGACAAATCTAGTGTTTATAAAAGCGTAATGCTTCAATCTCAAAGCGCAGCAGGTGGAGCTACAGCATATATAGCAGGTGGAATGATAATGGATCCATTAAACTACGAGTATCATAAACTACAAGATACTTTTATTCAAGAATGGTCAAAAATGTTTATATTAGGTAAACTACAGAGAGGTTTAAAAACTCCTTACGGAGGTATGCAAAACGTGTACAGAAGGTATAGCAACGACATGCTAAAACTACAAAACTTATCATATAGCTCTAAAAAAGGTGCTGATGTTTTAGGCTTAGAAACAAGTATCATAAAAACTCCTGAAAAAACTAGCAATGAACAAGTCGAAAAAGCTGTTCAATTAAAAACACAAGAGGTAAATAAAAAATTAGAAAACAAAGAAATAACTAAAGAACAAGCAGACTTAGAGCTTAGACAAATACAAGAGTCCAAATTAGCTGTTGAAAACCAAATAGGTATAAACCAGGCTAAAATAGAAATAAAACTAGAAAGAGAATCTGGTCAAGCCCCTACTGTTGGTCAAGAGTATGTAACTATGAGTAAGTTAAAAAATGGAGAAAAATTAAACGATAGAGATTCTAGAACTCTTTCTGAACTACCTCCAGAAATTATACTACAAAATATGGGTGTTGCCGCTAGTACTGGGAACGTACAACAAGCAAATGTAATTATAAATAGAGAAGCTAAAATCCAAAAAATGCTAAACGGCGGAAATGGATTTATTTTAACACAGGATGGTTTTGAAGCTGTAAAACAAGGAGAATATAAAGCTTTAGATCCTAAACTTAGAGAAGAAACTTATCAGTTTTTAAATAAAAAATTTGGATTAGATGCAGAATTAAGTCAACTCAAAGACATGAAGACTTCTAGCATGTCTGTTTTAGAACTTGAAAACTATAAAAAAACTATAGAAGAAAAAGAGGTTGAGCTTAAGAAATACCAAGAAGGCGGAGAGACATACGATGCTTTGCAAGAAAGACTGCAAGAGGATGCACTAAAAAAATATGAAGCTGATGTAGCAAAATCTAAAGAATTAGCTAAAACCAATGTTAAAGGAGAGGTAGTAGAGTCTCTTACTAAACCAGAATTTCAAAAAGCATACGATGCCTCTGGCTTAAAAGCTAAGGACGTTAAAGACACCGTTGCTTTTATAGATCCAAATACAGGTAATAGATTTATAAACAGGGAAAAAGCATTAGAAATTAAAAGTTTTAATGTTGCTACACATGAAGACGCTCACGCTGTTACTTTAGATGTTTTTAAAGATTCTAAAGGCAATGTTACAGAAGAAGGTATAATTGTTATAGATAATGTTTTAAGCTCTTTAAGTCCAAGACAACAAAAAATACTAAAAGAAGAAGTAGATTCAAGATATGAAACAGAAAAAGACAAGAGCGAATGGTATGAAGAAAACATAACAGTATTATCAGAGCTTATAAAAGATAAGGTTATTACTTTTAATAAAGGCATTGGTGAGAAGCTGTTAGACATGGTTCCTTTATATAAAAAATATGGTTTTGAAAATTTAGAAATAAACGCTGGAACTGGAAAGGGCATGTTTGAAATGCTTAGAGGTTTAGCAGAAGGCAGCAAAGATGCTCAAGAAGCAGCTGACAAATTTGCTGAAAAAGCAGCTAGAGATAAAACTATTGAAACAAAATCAGATACAGCATTTGAATCTAAAGCTAAAGAATCAGAAACTGTTTTACAAGCTATTGACAACTTAATACCTAAAGATGTAAAAACTAAAGAAGAATACGATAAATTCATAAGAGATCCTCGAAAAAATGCAAAAGTTTTTGAATCTTTAATGAACGAAGGCGGAGCTATTAATAATTACATAAGAAGCAAATCAACAAGCAAAGAAGAAGCAGAAAAAGCAATAGAAAACCTGCAAGATAGAATGTTAAACTTTAATCCAGAGGCATTAAGAGCTGACGGTAAAAAAGTTGGGGTTGAAGGATTTGGAGAATCTATATTTGCTAATACTAGATTTGCTAAGCTTTTTGCTAAATCAGAACTGTTTAAAGAAGGAGAAAAGAAAAAACAAGAAAAAAGACAAGATGATAGCACATTACAGTTAATTGACAAATCGTCTGGTTCTAAGCCAAAACCTAAAGACGATAAGCTGTCTAAGCCTCCTAGCGAAACAATTAAATATAAAAGCGAAGCTTTAAAAAATTTAGGTATAACTAAAAAAGAAGGCGAAACAGACAAAGATGCTATTGAAAATAAAATATCTGAAGTTATTACTAAAGCCTACGAAGGCAAAGACATAACCAGATTTAAACAAACAGCTAATATACCAGAAGCTATAGCTAAGTTATACGCGGACATGTTTGGTATTACCACCGCGTCAGGTATTAAAGCTTTGCGTGTAAAAGCTCAAAATTTTCCAGAAGGTGATGCTAGCGGTGTTACAAGAGCAAGACAATTTTTAATTGACAATGCTGCTGCCGACTTTGCAAGAATTCCTAGAACAAAAGATGACTTTGTAAAAGCTGGAAGAGCAGGTGGCACAGGCGTATACCAAACAAAGCTTGGAAAAGCTCTTTACAATAAAAATGGAAAGTTAACTGGTTCTTTGAGAAATTACATTGATATAATATCAGGAAAAAATGTTACTGTTAATGGCATAGAATTTAATGCTTTAGTAAAAGGTAAAAAATTACCTATATATAGAGATGCTCAACATATTAAGGCAGCTTTAGATTTCCATATTAGAAATAGAGTTCTTGAAACTTTAGAGCCAACTCAAGGCAAAAGAATACAAATGGGCGCTAAATTTAGCGAACCAAAAAAGACTATTCCAACAGCTATTGAAAAAGAGTTAGAAAAACTAGGTATGTCTTCTTTAAAAACGGGAGAAGAAGGTAGGCTTGAGCAAGAAAGATTTATCATTGAAGACTTAGCTCCCGTGATGGGACAAGCTACTTTTCAATTTGTAGCAAATAAAGTTTTAGCAAATGCCGGCGTTAGAGGAGTTGCTTATGATAAAAACGGTAATCTTTCTAAAAATGGTGTTATTGCAAAAGGATACAACTATATAGATAGTATTGAAAAGCTTGAAACGTTATATGGCTCAAAATCTAAAAATCCTAATCCAAAAATTGTAAAAGAAACAAAAGCTTTAATTGAATCAGGAGTTTTGGCCGAGTTATCTAAATTAAAGGAAAAGCTTAAAAATGTAGCTAATAAATCTAAAAGATCTAAAGAAGATGTTAGATTAATTGAGCTAGCACTAGCAGATCAAAATAGAACTAAGATAGATAAAAACGAAAAAAATAGAAATGATATAAATAAAGGTAAAGATTTAATATTTGATATATTTAAAGATTTATACGATAGCTCTAAAGGCAAAAATTTGCCAGCTATATTAAGTTTAGTTTATCACTATAACTCTAATAGTAACCCTTTTAGAAATTTAGCAACAGTAGAATTTTTAGAAAAAGGATTAGGTATTAAAGATAAGCAAATAAGAGAGGAGCATGTTTTAGCTTACTCTAATTTTGTTAAAGAATTTACAACTAGCATTTCTAAAAGTAAAAAAGAGTGGAAAGAATTTAAAGAATGGGCTAAAGAAAATTATTATCAAGAAGCTATAAGCGAAGAGCAAAGATTAATTTTAGATCAAAAAACTATAGCTAAAGATAGGTTTACGGGACTTGTATTGCCGCCTTATTCACCTAAAGCTGGGTTGCATTATTTGCAAGAAAAACTTGGTATACAAAACGTTGATATAAATATTAGAAAATACAACGATTATTTTACAGCAAATCCAAATTTATTAGGCAAAAGAGGTATTACAGATGCCACTCGATATAACGTCGAAGTAGATGCTAAATACGAAAGAAACCTTGATGTTGTTTCTGAACAAGGCAGATTAATATATTTACAAATATTAACTAAAGCTGGCGTTTTAAAAGGAGCAGAAGCTGTAGACGGTAAGAAAGCTAAAAAAATGATGGATGCATATCTAACGCTGGCAAATGGTCAAACTAAAGCAGCTAAAGGTATGAATAAATTAATGCCTAAGCAGATTGAATATAATAAACCTATATCTACTAAGCAAGGTGTTGATGCTTTAGCTAAAACAGATAAAGCTTTAGATTTTGGCAGAAAGCTAGATCCAACAATTAAAAAAGCACGAGTATTTGATTTTGATGATACATTAGCTAGGACTAAAAGCAATGTGTTATATACAATGCCTGACGGACGTACCGGAAAATTAACTGCAACTGAATTTGCTTTAAAATCAGGCGAGATGGAAAAGCAAGGTGTTGAATTTGATTTTTCTGAATTTAGCAAAGTTATGGACGGTAAAAAAGGTCCGTTGTTTGAATTAGCTAAAATGATGAATGAAAGCTCAGGTAAAAGAGATATGTTTGTTTTAACAGCAAGACCTCAGGATGCTGCTGGCCCAATTAAAGAATTCTTAAAGTCTTTAGGATTAGATATACCTATTGAAAATATAACAGGGTTATCAGATGGCACTCCGCAAGCAAAAGCAGGTTGGATTATGGGTAAAGCGGCTGAAGGATTTAATGATTTTTATTTTGCTGACGATGCAATGAAAAATGTTAAAGCTGTTAAAGATGTTCTAGACGTATTAGACGTCAAGGGAACGGTACAACAGGCTAAGTTTAGTAAAGCTAAAACTTTTGATACTATTGTGAACGATATGATCAAAGAATCTGCTGGTATTGAAACTTATAAAGAATATTCTGCAGCTAAAGCTAAAACAGTCGGTGCAAGTAAAGGAAGATTTAATTTCTTTATTCCTGCAAGCGCTGAAGATTTTACAGGTTTATTGTACAAAATGTTAGGCAAAGGAAAAAAAGGGGATGCTCAAATGGCATTTTTAAAAACAAATTTACTTGATACGTATGACAGAGCAGAGTCAGCTGTAACACAAGCTAAAATAGCTGCCGCAAACGATTTTAAAGCATTAAAATCAAACTTAAAAACTTTACCTAGTAGTTTAAGTAAACCTACAGGCGTTGGAGGATTTACGTTTTCTCACGCAGTTCGAGTAGCTGCTTGGACAGCTCAAGGAATGGAAATACCAGGACTATCAAAAAGAGATGTAAAAGAATTAAATGATTTTGTAAATAATAACGCTGAACTTAGAGTATTTACAAATGAATTACTTAAAATACAAAAGGGTAAATTATATCCTAAACCAGGCAAAAATTGGCTAGGAGGCAATATTACTAGCGATATTATAAATGATATTAATAAAGTAAACAGAGAAGATTACCAGCAAGAGTTTAGAGAAAACGTAGACATTATATTTTCTGAAGCTAACATGAACAAAATGGAAGCTGCTTACGGAACTAGATGGCGTGAAGCTATGGAAGATTCTTTAAGAAGAATGAAGTCGGGTAGTAATAGACCTCCAGGAGGCAATAGAATTACAGATGGTATACTTGATTGGTTAAACAACTCTGTAGGTGCTGTAATGTTCTTAAATACACGTTCAGCGCTCTTACAGACTATATCTGCTGTAAACTTTGTGAACTGGGGTGATAATAATATAGCTAAAGCTGGTTTAGCATTTGCTAATCAAAAGCAGTATTGGAAAGATTATATGACTCTTATGAATTCTGATTATTTAGTTGAGCGTAGAAACGGGCTTAAAATAAATGTAAGTGAATCAGAAATTGCTGATGCAGTAAGAGATTCGAGTAATAAGCCTAAAGCAGCTATAGCGTTTTTACTTAGCAAAGGATTTGTTATGACAAGATTTGCAGATAGTTTTGCAATTGCTTCAGGTGGTGCTACTTTTTATAGAAACAGAGTTAAATCTTTGTTAGGCAAAGGCATGGAACAAAAAGCTGCAGAAGCACAAGCTTTTGAAGATTTCAGAGCTATTGCAGAAGAAAGTCAGCAATCTAGTAATCCAAACAGAATTAGTGCACAGCAAGCATCAGCCGCAGGTCGTGTTGTACTAGCTTGGGCAAACACACCAATGCAATATGCTCGTATACAAAAAAGAGCAGGTCAAGATCTTATAAATGGTCGTGGTGATTGGAAAACAAATGTATCTAAAATAGTTTATTACGGTGCTATACAAAATTTAATATTTAATTCTTTACAACAAGCAGTGTTTGCTTTAGCTTTTGGGGAAGATGACGACGAAGAACAACAAAGCGCTAAAAAAAATAATAAAATATCTAGAGTAGCAAATGGTATGATTGATTCTCAGCTTAAAGGATTAGGAATAGGGGGAGCTGCAGTGGTTGCATTAAAAAGTACTTTAATGGAATTAGGTAAGCAGCACTCTAAAGACCGTCCTAAATATGAAGAAGCTGTATTTGATTTATTAAGTTTTTCGCCACCTCTTGGGTCTAAGGTTCAAAAAATAAACGGAGGGCTTAGAAGCTTTAGCTGGAATATGAAAGATATTCAAAGCAAAGGTTTTAGCTTAGATAATCCAGCTTATTTAGCGGGTGCTCAAATAACAACAGGACTTACTAATGTACCGCTTGATAGAGTTGTTAAAAAAATGAATAGCATGCGTGGTATTGTTAACGAACAATCCGCTCTTTGGCAAAAAGTTGCTTTAGGTCTTGGTTGGTCTACATGGGATGTAGGCCTTGGTTATTACGGAGGGTTTGATGCAGCAAGAGTTTTAACTCCTGAAGAAGAAAAAGTCAAAGAAGTTGACGATATGAAAAAATTAACTAAAACACAAGAGCAAGTCGATATGCTTCTTGATTTAGGCTTAACTAAAAAAGAAATAAAAGATTTAGGCAAAGAACAAGCAAGAGTTGAAAAAATTATAGAGCTGCAGAATGCAGAGGCTAAGCCCAAAGAAGAAGCTAAGGTTAAGGAAGAAATAAAAGAAGAAACAAAACCAATACCTGAAGTAAAAGCAAAACCTAAAACCGAAAGTGCTGAAAGAAGACTTAGAAGACAATTTGATTCTATTAAAGATGAAAACAAACCTGATCAAGTAAAGACCTTACTTAAGTTTGGTTTAACCAAAAAAGAAATAAGAGATTTACAATACGAAAAAAATAGAGTAGAAAAAATATTAGAACTAATGCCTAAAAATAAATAATGAGCATATCAGACATCAAAATGTACGCAATGAGTTTTGGAGTTGTTGGAATAACAACATTTGGACATATAGAAACTTGGTTAAAAATTACCTTGCTTCTTGTAACTATTGGATACACCGTAACAAAATGGGTTAAACTTAAAAAAAAATAATATGAAAAGTAAAGGATCACCGCTTCACATTAAAGAAGCTGCTTACGAAGAAGCAAATCAAAAAATGCGTAAAAAAAACCCTGGAATGGGTTCAAGGCTTACATCTGGTACAAGCCCTCGAAGAGTGTCATTTGCATGTAGATTCGGGGGTATGAAAGGAGCAATGAAAGAAGCTAACGGGGAACCAACAAGAAAAGCAAAAGCTTTGCAAAAATGGGGATTTGGAAGTGTTGCAGCTGCTAAAAGTTTTTGTAATAAACATAAATCTAAAAAATAATTATGGAATCAGGATTATATAAAAAATATATAGGATCACCTTGTAAACAAAACAAAATAGATACTTTTCAAGCCGACTTTGATAAACTTCAAAAAGTAAATAAAACAAAAGATGTTGAGCTAAAAACGGGGGATTATGAATATCTTGTTGGCTCTAAATATAAAAAAGGCGATTTAGTTGATGAAGATAATTTAGAAAAATTAACAAATAAACAGCAATCTGGAGAGTACTTTACTCCAGTTGGAATAAACAAAGAAGGAAAAGCATACGTAACAAAATTAAAAGAAAATTAAATATGAAATCAAATTCACCATTTAGACAAGACAAGTGTGCAACAGGTTGGGCTGCAATGAAAAAAAAATACAAAGATGAAGAAGAATACAAAAAAGAAAAAGTTGAATATCATTGTAATGAAAGCACAAAATATGAAGTTGTACTAAAAGACTCTAAAGAGTATTCCAGCAAAGCTGAGCAAACTGAAGAAGCTACAAAAAGAGGAATTTCTATAGGCAAAACGCTACCTCCTGCGGCAAAAAAATAAATAATGAAATACTTTAAATTAGAAGAATTTGATTCGTCAGACGAGCCAGGTAGTGGTGCTAAAATGCATAAAGAAATTTTGCATATGCTAGACGCTGTTAGAAAAGAATACGGCAAACCTATTAAAATAAACTCTGGCTACCGAACAGAAGCTAGAAATAAAAAAATAGGCGGTGTACCAAACTCTTCTCATTTAAAAGGGCTAGCTGTTGACATATCTTGCAAAAGCTCAAAAGATAGATTTGCTTTAGTAAATTTATTATTAAAAGCAGGTTTTAAAAGAATAGGCATAGCAAAAACATTTATACACGTAGACATAGATAAAAACAAATCTCAGAATGTAATCTGGGGATATTAAATATAAAGTAATGGCAAAATTAAAAAAGGGAAGATTAGCAGAAATAGTTAAAGAATTGCAAGGTGCTTCTAAAATGCATTTAAAGCAATCAAAAGAAATTGATAGCCATATTGAAGATATGGGATCACCTTTGGAATTAAAAGACGCATGCTATAAAAAAGTAGTTGCAAGATATGGTCCTAAGAATTCGGCGTATCGAAGCGGAGCTATGGCTAAATGCAGAAAAGTAGGTGCTGCTAACTGGGGTAATAAAAGCAAAAAGTAATGTATCAATCGCCATTTAGTAAAGTTAGAAAAACCGCAAAAGGTTTAGCACTTAAGCGTTGGTTTAAAGAAAAGTGGGAAACATCTGATGGTAAAAAAGATTACAGTGACACAAAAGAAAATACTTTTAGACCTACTGTAAAGGTTTCAGAAAAAACACCTAAAACTTGGAAACAACTCTCTGATTCAGAAATAGCCGCGGCTAAGAAAGAAAAAAAGAAAACAGGAAGAGTTAGTGAATATGATAAAACACAAAACGCATAGAAAAGGAACAAGATAAATAGGCGTACCATACCTAATAGTTCCTGTAACCAGAAAGGGCCCTCATAACGAGAGCCCTTTTTTGATTTTAACCATCACACGCCAAACAATCTTCATTCATTGCTGTGGCTGCAATATCACCCCGTAAGACGCTTTCTGTCCTTGTATAGTATAAAGTCTTAACTCCTTTTTTCCAAGCTTCAAAATGCACCTTATTAAGCCATTTAGGCGTTGCCTCAGAAGGGAAAGCTAAATTTAAACTAACCGACTGATCTACATATTGCTGTCTCAGTCCAGCTTGATTAACTAACTCTAGCTGATTAATTTCCTTAAAAGTTTTAAATACTTCCTTTGCGGGGATGTCGTGGCCCATAGTAACATCATTAAGCTGATCAATGTCTTGGACAGAACCACCGTCAGCCAAGATCTTATTCCATATTTCTTCATTGTTTAGTTTATGTTTTCTTAATAATTTAACAAGTGTAGGATTCTTACGTATAAACGTACCTTTAGCTGATTGCTCTGTAAACACATTAGCAGCCCAAGGCTCTATGCCCGCGGATACATTGCCCGAGAGTTTACTATTAGATACAGTGGGAGCAACGGCACGCAGATGAGTGTTGCGATAACCAGTACCAGAACACCACAAAGGCTCACCATAAGTCTCAGCAAGAGCCATGGAAGCTCTTTCGCTTTCAATTTTAATTTGCGAAAATATTTTCCTAGTTTCAAACTGAGATAATAAACCTTCGAAAGGAATACCC
>Ga0209337_1002159_pt1 | contig 14472 bp, 12 predicted proteins | sample LinPmetageLP53_FD_184044 | JGI IMG/M metagenome (GOLD analysis project Ga0209337, IMG submission 184044) | Marine viral communities from the Pacific Ocean - LP-53 (SPAdes) (version 2) | ecosystem: Environmental > Aquatic > Marine > Oceanic | place: Pacific Ocean | collected 2010-02-08
ATAAGGTTCAGATAAACGTTGTACTGCACCTATATTAAATGATAATTTTGGGTTATGTTTATATCTATAACGTTGTGATGATTCAAAATACTTAATGTCCGCAAAACCATCAGCTAAATATTCAACTTTAGCTATCCATTTATCATCAATATATCTTAAAAAATGATGTTGGTCTAAATAATTTTCACCTTGTTGTCTTTTATAATCAACTTCAAATAAAAATTCAAATCCTTTTACTTTACCTATTGTAGTAGCATCTGAAAAAGATTTTTCAGTTCCATCATAAAATGTATTTGCACGATTTTCATAACCAAATCTAGCTATCTTTCTAATACCTGCAGTTAAAGAATAATCAAATGGAGTTTCAATTGTAGTTGTTTGTAAACCATTAGTAACAGAATATACATCTACATCAGAAATAGATGTTCCTCCATTTGCTGCTGTATAAAATGTAGCAAATTTAAATATTTTCTTTAAGTCTTGAGCAGTCATTGCAAAACTTATTATGAATGCTATTGTAAATACTAATATCTTTTTCATATTATTTACTTTTAGGTCTTCCTCTTCTTTTTTTACCTTTAGTAGCATCAATAACATCTTTAGATTGAGATGCAACATTTTTAAGGGCTTTCTTTACGTCCTTAAGTTCAGCTAAAATTTCAGCTTTTCTGCTTTTTATTTCATTTATGAAAGAATTCCATAATGTTTTTAACTTTTCCATATAAACATTTTGGTATAAATATATGGTAATATGCTACCCGTCACAAGATACACACTCAGCTGTGCGAGACCCTAAATCTCCTTTAATTACTGAGTCAGTTCTTAAATAATATAATGTTTTTATACCTAATTTCCATGCTTCCATATGAACTTGGTTAATCCATTTGGGAGAATCAGTAGGGGGAAAACAAAGATTTAATGATTGAGTTTGATCTATATACTTTTGACGTATTGCTGCTTGTCTAACTAATTCTAATTGGTTTATTTCTGCAAATGTTAAAAATACATCTTTATCTTCTTCAGATAATATATCTGAAGGAATATTTATAACAGAACCATCATCAGCTAAAATTTGATCCCAAACTTTATTTGTATTTTTACCTTTTTCTATAAGCACTTTTTCTAATTCTGGATTTTTTACTATAAATGTTCCTTTAGCTCCATTAAAGGTATAAACATTTGCAGGTTGTGGTTCAATTCCAGCTGAACATCCTGCTATTCTAGAATTTGATACTGTTGGTGCTATAGCTAAAACATGAGTATTTCTCATACCAGTTCCTTTACACCATAAAGGTTCTCCATATTCAACAGCTAATTGTCTACTTGCTGCTTCGGCTTCATTTCTTATTTTAGACATTATTGTATGAGTCCAAGCAGTCGAAGCAATTGAGTTAAAAGGTAAATCTTTCTTTTGTAAAAAAGTGTGCCAACCCATTATTCCTAAACCTAATGCTCTACCCTTTTTAGCATGTTTATGAGTACGTTTCATTGCTTCTTTACCGTTTGTTTTTTCAACAAATTCCTCCATTACTCCATCTAAAAAATATGTTGCGGTTTCAACTACATCTGTGTCTTTCCATTCATCGTATTTTGCTAAGTTTAAAGAAGATAAACAACAAATAAATGAATGTTCTTCATCTGTATGTAATGTAATTTCAGAACATATATTAGTCATAGAAACATTAAGATTATTCATCATATAAGCTAAAGGATTATTTTTATTAACATTATCCTCAAACATTATATATGGTTCACCCGTTTCTACACGTGATTTAAGTATTTCTAACCATAAGGACATAGAATCTGCGTCACGATCATTTAATTTACGCATAAACGCATCATCAACAACTACACATTGGTGTAAATTTAAACATTGTCTATTAGGGTCACCTTTTGGTCTTCTAATTTGTAAAAATTCTTCAATATCTGGATGGTTTATATTACAATTAACAGAAGCTGCTCCTCTTCTTACATTACCTTGATTAGTAGCTATAATTGTTGAATCATATATTTTACACCAAGGAACTACACCTTCACTTTTACCATTTCCTCTTATTTCTTCTCCCCTTCCTCTAATTCTATCAACACTAATACCAACTCCACCTCCTGATGAAGTTAATTTCATTAATTCTGCATTTGTTAACCCAATTCCTCTAATTGAATCTGGGGTGTCAATTCCAAAGCATGAGATTGGTAATCCTCTATCTGTTCCAGTGTTTGAAATTACAGGTGAAGCTAAACCAATCCAACCATTCCAAATATATTTAAAAAATTTAGCTGCTAAATCTGGTCTTTTAAGACGATCTGCTACAGCATTTGCTACTCTTCTATATGCTTTTTTAGGAGTTTCTCCTGGGATTAAATATCCTTTAGATATAGTAGATAATGCTACTTCATTCATCCATTCAGGATAATCTTTTCCTTTTTCCCAACTTGTGTAATCTGCTATTAAATTATTATCCATTATTTATTTTTTAAAATATTGCTCCTGCATCCCAGTCCTGTGTTCCCTTACTATAATTTGTTACTCTATTTGCGAAAAAATCAGTGTGTTGTTTTCCTGCCGATAAATGATCAAACCATTTCATTCTTTCAATAGCTGTGGGATCAATACCATTAACTATAGGTCTATAACCTAAATCCCCCATTTTAGTATTTACTCTATGTTTAATAAAAGATATTAGATCTTCCTTACTACATCCTTCTAGATCACCTTGTTCATATACTTTTTCAATAAAGTCTACTTCTAATTTTAATGAAAGTAAAGCAGCTTCATTAATAGCTGTTTCTAATTCTGGTGTTTTTAATTCTGGTTTTTCTTCTAGTAAAGTTCTAAATAACCAACACCCAGCATCTGAATGCATAGATTCATCTCTAATTGACCATTCAACTATTTGTCCTACTCCTTTTAGTTTATTTCTTAATTTAAAGGATAATAAAACAGCAAAAGAACTAAATAAATTTACACCTTCAGTAAAAGCTGAAAATATGGCTAATGATTTTGCTCTTTCATGCCAATCTACTTTATCCCCAAAACTAGCAGCATTTTCAGTTAATGCCTCTATTTTAGCCATTGTAGCTTCATCTTCCAAAAATTCACTAAAATCATCTAAACCTAATTCTTCATTTAGTAAACTATAAGCTTCAGCATGAACTGTTTCCATAGCACCAAAAACAGTTGCCATAGCAATAATTTCTGGTTTTCTAAACCATTTTGTAACTAAACCAGTCCAATAATCATTTACTACAGTTTCAGTTTGAGCAAAACCTTTTAAAATAGAACCTATTATATTTTTTTCAGTATCATTTAAATTTTGTTTCCAATCATTAATATCAGACATCATAGGAACTTCTGTATGAATCCAGTGGGCCTGTTGTTGTTTTAACCAATAATCAAATGCTTCTGGATATTCAAATGGTTTATAAACTACTCTTTCTTTTGTGATGTCTTTTTTCATTGTTTTATTTATTATTTTGTTTTAACTCTTCTAATTCGAAATATTTATTTCTTATTTCTGTTCTATCATACTTATCAATACCACTAAAACTATTTGTTTGTGGTGCTGGTGTACTATCAAAATTATCTTCACCTTCTTGGTAAAGTTCATTAGACACTTCAAAATGACCTGTAGATGTATCAGCTTTTACTCCAAATGTTAAACCATCCATACCATATCTATTTTTCATAATATGAAATCTTCCAGTTCCTTCTACTTTATCTTTACGTTGTCTAGAAAGAGAAATACAGACATCTGTTATCATAATCTTATCATATGAACCAGCTGCTTTATCTCCCTCTACAATATTATCTTTAGCACCAGCTCTATTTACCTGAGAAACACTCCAAACGGGTATATCTAGTTCCCGAGCTAATCCTTTTGTACTAGTATAAATATCATCAATTTCTCCTTTTCTATCAACTGTTTTTCTTTTAGATGAAAGAAGATCTACATAATCAATAATAATTAAATCAGGTTCAATTCCTGTATCTTTTACTTTTTGGATGTGTGATTCTATAGTGGACATTGTTGCCTTTCCTGTTGGAAATTCCTTAATAATTAAATTACCTTTTAAATCAGCCATCATTAATTCTATTTTACTTTGATGTTTTTGGATTTTATCTACACTAATTTTAGAAAAATAAGCATCATATCTTCTTCCTACATATTGTTCACCTAACTCTAAAGTATAATGTATAACATTATATCCTTTTTTAACAGCATGTCCTCCTAAAGCAACTAACGACCAAGATTTACCACCTCCTGGATTACCAAATATAAGACCAAAATCTCCATTTCCGAGGCCTCCTTGAAGTAATTGATTAATTTTATCCCAAGGGGTTTTAATTGTAACTCTACTATCTTCTCTATATCTTGATTCAACATCTTTAGTATATTCATGTCCTATATTTTTATCTTGTCCTGCCTTAATAGCATTATTAATTAAATGTCTTATGGATTCATAATCACCTCCTTTTAATAAATCAACACTTTGTAATAATGCTCCTTTTAATTGTTGATTTTTACAAAATGAAGAAAATTCTTCTTGTACATATTTTAAATCATCATTAGAAGTATTATACGCCTCTTTAAGTTGTTCTTTTATAGATATTTGTAAAACTTCATTACCGCATTTTTGTAGCTCTACAGCTAATATTTCCATTGAAGGTGTAGTATGATATTTATCATAATACTTTAATATTTCTTTAATAATCCATTTATGAGCTTGATTATCAAAGTAATCTTCAACTAGCATATCATTAATGTTTACTAAAAATTCTTTATGTGTTAATAAAGAAGATATTACTTTAATCTGGAAGCTAGTTCCATATGAATTTAAATTTGTTAATGTCATATAACTATTTTTTTACAACTAAATTTTCAAAACAATCTTTAACCCAAAACTCAACATTTCTAATTAAACCACCTATTTGATCTTCATTATACATTGCTACGAATTGATCGGGATAATACGAAAGATCATTTGATTTTACAACCTCATCTAACCATTCCTTATCTTCCTTACTTAACATAGGATTACTTAAATCCATTATTTTGTAATTTTTTTCTAAATCACTTTGTCCGTGAATTATTCTTGCATATACAGCATGATCCGATATTTTATTTTCACAAATATCTAATATATCATCCCAATTCATGTCTTTTTCTATTAATTCAGGGAATTTTTTTAATAATCCTTTTTCACCTAATCCTTTAACACCTTTAATTTTATCAGAATTATCACCCAATAATGTTTTATGTAAAATAAAATTATGAGGAGACATCTTATATTTATCTATTACTGTTTTAGGTGTGTAATATTCTTTTTCCATAGGACGATACACAATAACATTTTCACTAACTAATTGTAAAAAATCTTTATCTGATGATATAATAAAAGATTTATCTTTAGGGTGGTTAATAACAGATTTACTTAAATATGCTATAATATCATCAGCTTCAACTTTATCAATACTTACAGTTTTAACAGGTAATGTTTTTAAATATTGTATTATTCTAACCATTTGATCTACCTTTGCATCATCTTCATCATCCTTATCATCAAAGGCATCCCAGTTAGTAATACGTTGCAAATCTCTACCTGATTTGTATTCAGGCATTATATTTTTTCTGTTATTAGCTGATCCCGCCCCATCAAATACTACATAAACTTGTGTAGGATTGATTTGACGGATCATAGCTCCTAAAGAACGAAAAAATCCACCCAATCCCCCAATATGAATTCCTAGGGGGTTTACCATATTTAATACAGCAAAATTTCTAAAGAATAGATTTAAACCATCTATAAATAATATTCTCTCGTGAGTCTCAGTTTGTGGGCCTTGCTCCTGGATTTTGTCCAGAAGCTTAAATAATTCTTTCTGTTTCATGTATTGTTTTTATGCCCGGAATATACGAAAGATATTCCGGGTATCAAAATTTATTGTGGTTCTTCTCCAAAAGATGTTATATCAGTGTATGCTTGATCTTCTTCAACTACTCTAAAATCACCTCCACCTAATATAGCAGCCCAATCATCTTTTCTTGCGTCTTTATAACCTTTTAATTCTCTATCATTATCATTAATAAACCCATGAGGAGTCATTACAATTTTACCTCTAGTAGTAACACCATTAATATGATTTTTATCAATTTGAATATTTACTCGTTTAGCAAATTCAACTTGTTTACCATCTTTAATAGCTTTAATTTTAGAAGTACCAGCTGACATTACATTACCAAATGTAACTACAAATGTAGAATCAAACCACATTGCATATCCTCCTTTATTCATTAATTTAGGTTGACCCATTGGAGATTCTGCTTTTAACGTCCAAACTTTATTAATACATACAAGTGTATTAGTATATGGAGATGATTCCTTACGTGACAATGTAATACGTTGATTTACACTATTACCAAATTGAGTTGACATAGCACCTGCATTCCATTCATTGTTATTCTTATTTGATTTAATTGACATTTCACAAGGTACTGAACCAATTGAATCCCATAAAAATAATAAATCAAAAGGTAAATTACCTTTCTTTTGCTCATCCATTAAATCTAAAATAAATCCAGCTACATCTTCAATGGAATTAATAGTTTCTCTATCTACATAAATAAAATTGCCATCATAATTAGTAATTTCACCTGTTTTTTTATCAACAACTTCATTAACTTCCATACCCATCATTTTAGCATGATCCCAAGACCATTTCATCTCTGTAATAATAAATACAGGCATTATACCTCGTTTTTGAGCTGCAACAGCAGCTTCTAAAAGTGCTGTAGTTTTGCCTGTATCTGAGTGTCCTCTAAGTAATACAATGTGACCCATAGGAATACCTGGAATAGAAGTAACATCTTGAAATGCTGATGATAATGGAATCCATTCTTGATCCTTAAATTTAACATTCTGTTTTAAACCTTTTTTGTCTTTAAAGGCATTTAAATCAAATTTAGATCTAAGTTCTTTGGAGGCAGCCTCCGTAAGTGATTTTCTTTTCGTCATATTTAAAAAGGTAAATCGTCAGATTTTTCATCTTTAGAATCAAATAATGAATCAAATTTATCTGCTTTTGATGTAGTATCTTTACCTTCAAGTGAATAATTATTAGACTTATCACCATCAAAAGCTACTGCAGGTTCTGAACTAATTGCACCTTCTTCCCCTTCTGGTTGTAAAAATGATTGTAAATTAGCTTTTACTTCATCAAAAGTAAGCCTTTTAAATACATTTTTAGGATCTGGTTGGTCATCTAATACCTTAGAAACTAAAGAGGGGTCTGTACTAATTGGAGATGTGCTCATTGATGGAGAAATTGTTGTTTTATTATAAGGTGTTCCTGTTACTTCAGGTCCTACTGTAGTTAATTTAATATCTCTACCTGCTGATGGTTCAGTGTAATCACCAACTTCTGCGTCAGCTGCTAAATTTAAAAACGCTTGGTAAACTTCTTTACCAAATTGCCATAATTTTACACCTTCAGTTTCTTCACCTCTTACAACTACAGGAGCAAAAATACGAGTTTTAGCGTCTAATTTTTTAGCTAAATACCAATTATCTTTATCCCCACTTTCACGTAATTGTTTTGCAAATTCTTGGATTGGGTCTTTTTCACCCCAATTCATTGGAGATGCCATTACTCTTTGGCCTATGCCATAGTAAAACATCATTTCTGTAAATGGGAATGATTTATTATATTTATTAGGAACAATTCTGATTTGTTGTTTACCTATAGATGGTTTCCAAAATAATGATTTACCACCTCCTTTATTTGAGTTTGTTTGGGTTTGAAGTGACTCTAACTTCTGTTTGATTTGGTTTAAATCCATAATAACTTTTTTATTTTTTAATAACTGTGATTAATATACAAACTATTCCTAAAATAACCAAACTATAGTTCAATTATCTTATGAATTTTTGTTTTCAATTGCTTTAACTCATCATGTTGAGTTAAAAGTACTGAATTTTTGTAATGCTCCCAAGTAATAGGGAATTTAGTATCAACTACACCTCCATTTAATTTTTTAATTAATTCATTTAAAGCATTAATGGTATAAAGTGTATTTGTTTCTTTTTTTCTATGTACTAAGATTGTATTTTCAGGTAAGTCCGATATATTACCTTGATCAATATTATAAGTACATACATACTCTTCATTTGACTTAATATACAAAACAAATATTTTATTATACATAATATTATATTTATCTGTAATGGTACTTAGAAGATTATCTAAATTTTCTAAAGTAGTAAAAGTACAAAATAACTTATTGTTCAAATCTCCTAAATTTTGGTTAGTAATGTCTGAAAAATCATCCATTGTATACATATTAGAAGTTTTATTTAAAATTGTAGTTGTCTCCATAGCACGTTTTTATTTGTAATTTATGTTTGCTAAATAAATTTTTTATTTCACCTAAAACCTTTTCTTCTTCTTTACTAACATCAAATAAAAACGAATCATAAGTGTATAAAACTAATTTAGTTTTTTTATTTTTTAATAACTTAATTATTTCCCACAATATATGAACATTCATTGCGGTTTCCAAATTTTGTAGTAAATAATTTAATAATTTTTGAGGTTTCATTTCATTTAATTTTTTCTTTTCAAATCGATGTTTTGAAATAGGACATTCAACCCACCCTTTTTCGTTAAACTCTTTCCATAATTTATCAGTATATACTTGAACTTTTTTAAAAAATTCTAAGTGCTTATATTGATCAAATACTCCCCCATATAGTTGCTTAAATGTTAATTCTTTAGCTTTTTTATACTCCACCCCATACATTTTCGCAAAGGAAGAATGAATATCCTCATTACCAAAATCAAAATCCACCAACTTAGCCAACAAAGTAGGGTGATAAGCACCAATGTCAAACTCAATAAAAGTGTCATTGCGGGGTATAAAACTTTCTCTACTATTGTTTTCTTTATTAAGTGCGGCATAATTTACTCCTTTAAATTTATTACTTGGTCTTCCTGTAAGTGTTTTAAAGTTGTATTGCGTGTAGATGTATTCTCCATCGATTGGGTGAAAGTGCGTTTCAAACTTTTCTTTGTTAACTCGTATACCACTTCTTTCAATGGAGTTGAATACCATTGAAACTTTATTATTGTAGAATTCATTAATTGGTTCATTTATTTTATCTTTAAGGTTACTATATATTTCTTCACAATATTCATAATGTTTAACTATGGGTATTATTTTATTTATGTCTTTTTTATTAGGATATTTTTTATTAAATATGTTGTGGGTTTGTAGTAGTTCTGGTATATATGGAGGATTTTGTTGGTTAATGTCAAAGAGACCTTTTAATGGTAAATAATGTAAAAATTCTTTTTTATCTCGTACATATATGCTATCAAATTTATGTAACATTGTGTTTACATCCGTTATATTTACATTTAAGGTTTCACTATGGTGGAGTGGCACAATAAAACCTTTAGTTGATACTAACGGTCTAATATATAAAGCACAAATATTATTTTGTGAGGGATGGATTAAATAACTATTTGGAATTAATTCTATAAAAACCTTTTTCCAATTAGAATTTGAAAACTGTTCAAATTGAACTTTACTTTCAACTAACCAAAACATAACTTTTTGTTTACAATATATGAAACCTTTATTTAATATCCACCTCCAGTTGAAGAACGAGTAGATCTATATTCTAAATCTTGTGTTTCTCCTGTTTCAATTACATTTGTTTGATTAAGTGAATCAACTATTTCTCCTTTATAAAACTTTTTATAAAATAACCTCATGTGTCCTGTTTCAGTATGGAAGGGACCTACCATAGGTCCTTGTGATTTATGAACATGATAAAAACCCTCATAATCATCTCCATTCATAGTTAGTAATAATCCCCCTTCAGTATATAAATTTGAAGCTTCAGGATATAAATAATATTCTAAATAATTTTCTTTTAAATATTTATTTAATCCTTTTCTTTTTATTTCTTTTTCTTTTAAAAAAATCATTCCATTATTAGCTTTAAAAACTTGTTCAATATCACCTTTTATAGTCCACGTAAGTGTAAAAGGAAGATAATGTTCCCAAGTCCAAATTGGATTTTTAGATTTTATTTCATTATATACTTCTAAAGAAGTTTCTTTAAAAATATCTTGATTTATTTTAACTACAAAATATCTTGTATAGTAATAATTTTCATAATCCTCAGAAGTTGGAAATGTATGTATTGTTGGAGGTATTGTTTTTACTAAGTTATAATCAGTTTTTTTTAATTTTCCATAAATTTTAAGATCTTGCCCCGCACCCCAAAATTGGTTGTATTCTACTGTATCAGGTTCTACTCCTTCAATATCTGGGGCTTCAATAAGATCTTTTTGATAAATTTCTTCATTAGGTGGGTTATTTGGATTTTTACCTGTATATGCTTTTCCATTAGATAATGTGTAATAAAATCCTGCATAAGAAGTATCATCCTTAACATAAAACCATTCTACTCCTGGAGTGAATTGATTTTCTTTTACCTGTGATTTAGGAATATATACCATATTTATTATTTATTAAGGTTTTGGTACTGCATTTTTTGTTTCTGGAGCTGAAAGATAATAATTATATAATATGTCTCTAACTGAAAAATCTAATTCATCTCTTCCCCCAAAATTAGAATGTTCTTGTTTAGCAATATAGGCAACATCAGTAGCTTTTGTATATGTACCATTTGGATTTTTTTGCCCTTTATTAATTCTTAATATAGTAAAATACTTATTACGTTTAAGATAACCAGCACCTTTTAATAATATTGTTTTTTTAGTAACTGAGTCTTTTACATTCCCTCCAATTATTTCTGCTTTAAACATCAAACGTGCCCCCGAAGAGGCATTAATAACTTTAGTTACTATATCTCCATGGGTAGGTCCTGTCCATACTGGTGATTGATAAGTTAAAGTATTTTTTACAAAATTAGGTTCTTCTTTTGTACCTATATTTGTAGACCTATTTGTTATTACTATATCACCTACTTCTACTGGACTAGTATTTGGGTCTATTGCAACCCAATCATATGGTGGAAACCCTCCAGGATTATTTTGAAACGTTTCTGTACCTTTTCTTACTTGTTGTGCATAATCTGCGTGTGCTGCTGAATTAGGAAAAACTGTAGCTGCTTTAATTCCTACAACATAACTAATAAATACAGCACTCCATGGAGTAGCATCAACATATACTTCAAATTCATTTTGTGGTTCATCAGTAGTAGCTGATGGTTTATCTGGTTCATCTTTCTTTTTAGGTGGATCTGATAGTAAAGATCCACTTAATGTAACTGGTTTAAAACTAGGTACAGATAATGTGTTTATTTGAGTTGACCATGTTTTAACATCAACAGTATGATTGATACCAGTTACCTTAATTTCAATATTATCCCCATCATAAGATGGAGGAAGAATATCATCTGTCATTTTAAATTTTTCATATAATTTCATTCCTGATAGTCCCTCCATTTCTAAGGTTAAATTAAAAGGTAAGAAAAATGGTGCGGGAGTAACATTATTTTTAGCTAATTCTCCTCTTACTAAATGAAGATAAGTAGTATAATTTTCTGTAAGATCATTTGAAACTTCTGTTGTAAAATTATAAAAACTTTCTCCACCACTACCCGCACTATATGGTATTCCTTCTCTAAGGTACATACTTGCTATAGGTGATATTTTATTATTATCTTTTTGATAATATAATTTTTTTGTTTTTATGTCATATATTTGTTCAACAGGGGATGCAGATCTAGAAACTTCTGGTTTTGCAAGCTGTGTGCTATCTAGTTTTTGGGGTAAAATTCTATCAATTAATCCTTCATTATAATTTGAAAATGAAGTAGAATTACCCATAAGATTATTTCCAGATGATTGAGCCCCAATAGTAATTATAGCTGCAAAATCTTCTCCTATTTCAGCATTTAACCCAACACTAGTAACAAAAGAACCTTGGTTATTTTTTACTCCAAAAATATTAATTGTTGAAAATTCATCTGGTTTGTTTTCTACTAATCCTGGTTTTGGAGATTTATCATATATTTTTATTGTACCATCATATTGATCAATAACAGGTGTAAAATCATTAATACTACCCATAGATGAATTTATTCCTGCTAATATCTTTTTTAAATACTCTATAACAGATATAGATCCATCATTATTTTTAGGTAGTTCTGAAATTGCTGATGAAGCAAATCTTAAATTTATTAACATATTACCTAATCTCCCTACAAAAGGATTATTTTCTACAAGAAAATTTTGACCCTCCATTAAAGTTGTATTTAATTCAGAATCTATAGGTAATTCATAATCATATTCTACTACATCTTTAAATCCCATTACATTATTAGGTGTTAAACACTTTTGGGGCTGAGTAGAAATATTAGGGGGAATGATTAACATAAAATTATCATCATTCTTTAAATTAGCATAATTAAAATCAAATTTTAACATTGGTGTAGATCTTCCACCTATTATAGAAAATAAGTTAGCATTATTTTCGAGGATTTTTAGTAAAGCAGCAAATTTTAGATATACACTTTTTGATTTTTTTGCTCCTCCTCCATCTAATTTCATTTCTCCAACATAAGTATTATCTAAAAGAAAGCAACCATCTTTTATTCCCTGAAAATTTTTAAACATTCCTGCAGAGAAATCAGATTCTTCAGAAAATTGTTGGGCAATATTATAAAAAATCTTATTTAGTTTAGTATCATCTTTATTTGTTAATACAGGATTACTAGAATTATTATGAGTAATAATTGCTTGATTTCTTTCATTAAATAATACTCTTTGTTCTTCTAAAAAGGCACGAATTTCCTTAATTGGGGAATTTGTATCAACATTAGTATCATAATTTCTTAAGATTCTATTCATTTGTTTCTTAAAATACTTAGGCATTTTATCAACGCTGCCCTCAGTACCATCATTGACAAAAAAAGCAATAGTTTCTCCTAAAAATTGGATTGTAAAATCTTCTAATTCAACTTCTGTTTGTTCTATAGAATTTTTTCCATCACCATCTTTTTTTGGATCAGTTACATTTAATTTTAGTGAATTTATAACATCACCTACTCCAGTTAAAGTAACTTCACAATTATAAGAACCATCTGAAGCAAAACTCCATTTAAAATTACTTATTACACCAAAGATAGCTTCATAATTACCAGAATATCTTAATCTTTCTTGTGCTATAAGTTGATACATTTGAAATTGATTGTTTCTCCCTGGAAAACTACCAGGTTTTAATAAAAAACTTAAAGGTTCAGATTTAAAACTATTAAATTCTTCTAAATTTCCTTCATTATTTAAAAATGTAGACCAACCAAATTCTAATAAAAGGGAATATCCTGGTCTTAAATATAATGCATCTATTAATGCAAATTGTGTTCTACTAAAACATTTTATGCTAATTGTTGCTTTACTAAGAACACCATCATTATAATACGTAGATTGACATTTTTCAATTCCAGGCATAGGTACGTATCCTCTTTCATTTACGCCCCCCCAACCATAAGCTCCATTAAATATTTCATTACTATAATTTAAACCTTTATTAAGTTTTACTTTTGAAGATATTATTTTTCCTTGATCATCTTCTGTTTCTTCTAAAGTAAGTGCCCCACCTTGAAGAATTAATTTTTTAGCTAAATTAGTATTTTTTATTATATCTCTACTAATACCCAAACTAGCTAATTTATTTAAAACACTATTATCACCTTCGTTTCCTGTTAAATCAACAGAACTTGCTAATCTTAACCAAGGAGTTTTAGTTGTATAATATTTTAAATTATCAGCACTAATTGGTATTTTACCTTTAAAACCTTCATTTATTCCTTGTCCTAATGCTTTTTGTCTTGTTTCTATTTGTTTTTTTACATAAGGTTCAAAAGGTCCTCCTTCAATATTACTCATAACTTTATCTATTTAATTCATTATAACTATCAATTATAGGAGAAATATCTTGTGGTATTCTAATTTGTGAACCTATAGGAATAAATAAAGAATCAAAAGGAATGATATTTGGGTTTGCAATAGCTATAATCCAATATAACGTTACATCTCCATAAAATTGAAATGCTAGATTTTCTAATCTATCACCAAATTCTGACACAGCATATATGTCACTTTCACTTAAAGGTGCTAGTGGATATTTTGAAGGGTTAGAATATGTTAATCCCCTATTTCTAAGATTATTATTTTTAGTTTTAAGTCTTCTATTTACTGAGTACCTATTCATTACTATTTTTTATTGGTTGTCTATATTTAGAGCCATACCCATTATCTCCAGCATAGTTATTTTGTCTTCCATTGCTTAAACTTATAAATGTTTCATTTCCTACTGCTCTTAATTCTCCTTCTTCATTGTATAACATTCTTTGTCGTGAAGGTAAGAAATCTTCTACTGGAGTAAACGCTAAGGTAACCTCTATTCTATGAGGTAGATCTTTAACTGAAGGATC
>Ga0209337_1002160_pt1 | contig 14469 bp, 8 predicted proteins | sample LinPmetageLP53_FD_184044 | JGI IMG/M metagenome (GOLD analysis project Ga0209337, IMG submission 184044) | Marine viral communities from the Pacific Ocean - LP-53 (SPAdes) (version 2) | ecosystem: Environmental > Aquatic > Marine > Oceanic | place: Pacific Ocean | collected 2010-02-08
AGGTATGGATATATATGCAAATATAGAAAAACAACTAAAGTAAAAACTTTGTAGGAGCGGTCGCTCTACGGGGCGACTGCAAACTACTTTAAAAGAAATTAAATGAAATCAAAAGGACTAGGAGATAGTATAGAAAAATTCACAAAAGCAACAGGAATAAAAACACTAGCAGAAGCAACAGCTAGACTTGCAGGAAAAAAAGATTGTGGTTGTAACAAAAGAAAACAAGCATTAAATAAGGCATTTCCTTATAAAAAATAAAAATTATGGTAAACATAGATACAATATATCAAAGAGTATTAGCAGCTGCAAATAAAGAACAAAGAGGTTATATAACACCTCAAGAGTTTAACTTATTTGCTAATCAAGCTCAAATGGATATTTTTGAACAATACTTCTATGAAAAAAACCAATTTGATCGATCACCTGATAACTCAACAGAGTTTTCAAATATCACAAATATAATTGATGAAAAAATAAATATTTTTAAACAAGAGGTAAGCCCTACAGCTTTAGGTAGTGCTGGAGAGTTTTTAATTCCTAGCCAACTTTACAGGCTTGGTCATGTAACTTATAATTCAAAATATTTTGTACCTAAAATAGAGCGTGAAGAGTTAATAAACATACAATTAAGCTCTTTATCAACCCCAACACAAACTCAACCTGTATATATTAGAAAAGAAAACAACTCAAATCAACAAGTAATACAAGTTTATCCAATTTCAATTAATAGTGGCATTGATATAACTTTAATTAGAAAGCCTAACAGAGTGAATTGGGGTTATATAGTTATTGATGGAAAAGCTTTGTATGACTCTACTTCTGGAGTATCCGTTAATTTTGAATTACACGCTTCTGAAGAAAAAGAGTTATTTTTAAAAATATTGCAACTAGCAGGTATAATGATGAAAAATAGCGGTTTATTTGCATCTGCAAGCCAAGAAGAACAGAAAAGTATCCAACAAGAAAAAATATAACAAATGGGATTAATAAATGAATCAGCAAGAAAATACTATGAAGGTAATGATGGTGTTCAAGGTAGTGGTGATGAGTCGTATGGAAGTTATCAATTTACTTCTTTAGAAAATATTGTAAATCAATTTATAATAGCTTATGTTGGTGAAGACAAGTTAATTCCTAAAATAAAAAAAAATGATGTTTCTTTTTATGCTCAAAGGGCTTTACAAGAGTTAAGTTTTGATACTTTTAAATCTTGCAAATCTTTAGAGTTAGAAGTTCCAAACTCACTACAACTTCCTTTACCACAAGATTATGTTAATTATGTAAAACTATCTTGGGTTGATAGTGGAGGAGTTAAACGTGTTTTATACCCAGCTTCAAAAACATCTAATCCAAAAGCTTTTCAGCAAAATTCAGATGGTAGTTTAAAATTTGAGTCAAACACTTATCAAGAAACAAACGCTAGTCCTTACACTTCTTATGGTATAACTAAAACTGGAGCAAGCTCTCCTAGCACTGGAAGCGGGTTGATTAAATCAGACGATCCACTACTTCAATATGAATCAGAGCTAAGAGTTGCTTTAACTGTTGATCCAGTTTCACATGTTAAATATGCTCCAGCTGGAGTAATTTCAAGTTCAAATCCAAATGCTAGAGTTAATGATGGAATGTTTATTCAACTGCTTAACGACCATGCTTTAACTGTTGGTATGAGTGTTATTGGGCCTGGCTTACCGTCTGGTATGACAATAAACGCTATTAATACTGTTACTGGTAGTGTAGCATATCCTTATAATATTGAACTATCACACGCTTCTTACGAACAATGGGTGTTAGACGGTAGTGTTGGTACTAACCCTGTTGAACCTTTAATAATATCTTCTCAAACTCTTTTTGATAATGAAGAAATTATATTTGTAAATTTAAATAAAAAATCAGACACAAGTACTAAGTATAAGTCTTCTGCAAATAGGGAAACAACAATAAACAGTCACGATTACGATACTGATGTATATAGCTTGAACAGAGGTGAAAGATATGGTTTAGACCCTCAACGTGCTCAAATTAACGGATCTTATTATATCGACTGTGATAGTGGTTTAGTCAATTTTAGCTCTAATATTTCAGGAAAAACTGTAATCATAGAGTATATAAGCGATAGTCTTGGAACCGACTCTGAAATGAAAGTTCATAAGTTTGCCGAAGAAGCTATGTACAAGTGTATAGCATACGCTGTTTTGTCAACTAGAGCTAACATACAAGAATATATTGTTCAAAGATTTAAAAAAGAAAGGTATGCAGAAATAAGAAAAGCAAAACTAAGACTATCAAATTTAAAAATAGAAGAATTAACTCAAATCCTTAGAGGTAAATCTAAGCAAATAAAACACTAGTATATGCCGGAGATTAAAAATAACTTTGTTCAAGCTAAAATGAATAAAGATCTTGATAGAAGATTAGTCCCAAACGGACAGTATAGACATGCTGTTAATATACAAATTTCAAATTCTGACGGTTCTGAGGTTGGTTCTATTGAAAACGTAGCCGGTAACAATCTTGTTTACAGTTATGGTGAAAGTTATAATATTGGATCAAGGTGTGTTGGCGCAATTGCAGACGAGTCTAAAGATGTTATTTATTGGTTTGTGTCTTCTCCTGAGTCTGGTAATATTCAGTATAATATTGATGGTAACGAGGATTCTGGTATAAAAGGCTGGAGCTGTATGGATTGTATTACAAATCCTAGTTATCCAAACGCTTATACTTGGACTGATAAAATAACCCAACACTCTTCCTCTCCAATTCCAAAAAACACTCCTGTTTTTGTAGATAACTACTTAATAAAAACCTGGTTTGAACACGGTTCTAATGATGTGGATGGGAGAAAACTAAATATTTCAGGTACTGGTGTGTTTGGTGAAACTGGAAACAAATACTACTACGTTGTAAAAGGAGGTCCTTCACTTGATATAACACCTGGAATGACTTGTTATTTTTTTAACGAGCAATCACACGCTGGTGTTTTAAGTGGTAGTGAAAATGTAAATGATTTTTCAGGACAAATAAACTCTTTGTACCCATATCCTTCTGGTGCTGTTGTAAGAAAAGTTATAGATGTCGATATAGATAACGCCAACAATCTTTGTGTTCTTTTTGATAAAGATTTAATCTACGAGCATGACGCAGCTAACTTCACCCCAAGCGCTGCTCCTATTGGCTCTAGCATACAACAGTATAACTATTTAATTTTTGACAAAAAAAGACTTTTAAATTTTAACTGTGGCAATATAGTTACTGGTATAAACACGTTATATGATTTTTTATTATGGACAGATAATGATTCTGAGCCAAAAAAAATCCACGTTCCTAGAAGCATTGATGGTACAATATCTTCATTAAAAAACACAAGACTAATAGTACAGGAAAGAGGTATTGACAGTAGTAAAAAAATACTTGTAAAAGAAGAAAATATATCTGTAATAAAAAAATACCCAAAAAACAAACCACTTGTTGAAGAAAAAATAGAATATGCACTAACAGCAACAACAGAATATAATTTTGTTACAGAGTTTGATGGGGTAGTTAGCATTATGAACATTGCTGGTGGAAATATAACAGTTACTTTTGATAATTTTACTGGTGGTAATAATTTTATTGTTGGAGAAGAAATAAGATTTTTAGAGGTTGGTAGTACACAAACTTTACCTAATGACTTTAAAGTTAGATGTAAAGTTTTAGAAAATGTTAGTAATATAACAACCACTAGTGGTCCAGGTCTTTTAGGTCAAGGTTGGACTTTTACACAACCAGCTAACACTTATAAGTTAGAAATATTAAGTATATCACCAAATACTACAATAAACACTACTCAAGGTACTAGTAGTAATACAGTTATTTTGCAAAATTGGAATGTTGAAAGAGTTTTGGATACTAAAAGTTTATTTGAAAAAAACTTTGCTAGATTTGGTTATAGATGGAGGTACCAAGACGGTGAATACTCTACATTCTCTCCCTTTTCTGATATTGTATTTGAGCCTGGAAAATTTAATTATGACTCTAAAAAAGCGTACAACACGGCAATGCAAAATCAACTTGTAAGGCTAACATTAAGAAATATTATTGCAAAAGATATGCCAGATGATGTTGTTCAAGTTGATATTCTTTATGTAGATGCAAACTCTTCAAACGTTTATGTTGTTGACAAGTTAAGATATAACGACTATGGACATGTTTCTATTGGTAGTCAAACATACAATCATTGGCAATCTAACCAATACGAAATAAAATCCGATATTATATACGCTGTTGTTCCAGAAAACCAATCTTTTAGATCTTGGGACAATGTGCCTAGAAAAGCTTTAGCTCAAGAAGTTACGGGTAATAGAATTGTTTATGCTAATTATTTACAAAATTACACTTTAAAAGACAATGTTGAGGGTTTGTATGAAAAACCAGTTTTAGAGGTAGCTTTAGATAATAGATGGAATAGCAAAGTTGTTTACAGCACTGATCGCGGTGTTGTTACAGCCACTACATCAAAAGTTTTATACAATGACACTTATCTAGATGAGCAGGCTATATTAAATTCTGAGTTAGACTTTCCTTTTATGAAAGCTGAAGAGTTACAAAATTTGTTTGGAAATCCCTCTTTAAAATCTAATAGAAATTATCAATTAGGCTTTACGTATTTAGATGAATACGGTAGAGAAACGCCAGTTTTTAGTAATTCAGAAGCAACAGTAAAAGTAGCAAAAAATCACGCTGCTGATTACACTTTGTTGTCATCTAAAATAGTTTCAAATCCACCAAGTTGGGCTTCTAGCTTTAGAGTCTATGTAAAAGAAACATCTAATGAGTATTACAACGTTGTGATGGATAGAGTTTACAGAGCAGAAGATGGTAATTTATGGTTATCATTCCCTTCATCTGAAAGAAATAAAATACAAGAAGATACTTTTTTGATACTTAAAAAACCAGCTGATTCAAATAGTTTAGTTTTAGATGATGCGAAATATAAAGTAGTTGATATTCAAAATGAAGTTCCAGACTATTTAAAAATAAAATCAAAACTTTTATCAAAAGCAGTTGGTGATGCTACCATCCCACCATCTGGAATTGGAGTAGATTATTTATTTACATCAGGCCCTAGTTTTACTAGTTTAGACAGCCTGCTAAGTCCTGGCTCTAAAACTTTTAAAATAAATTCAGACACATTTAAAGATGAATCTGCTATAGTTCTTACTGAAGCTGGGGTAACATCTTTTGATTTTGAAGTAGGAGGTGGTGGGTCTCAATACTCAAGAAAATATAGTATAGTTAACATAACACTTGACACTAACGACAAAGAATACACTATAACTTTAGACAAAAACATTGATAGTAGTGAAGATTGGATGTATAGTGATGCTCCTAACGCTATTTATTCCAGTGATTTAAAACTTTCTTTTTATAAAGAAATTACAGATGTAAAACCTGAATTTTTTGGTAAATTTTTTGTAAAAATTGAAGGTGATGGTGTTGCTGAGCAGTATTTAAATACAAATTTAAACGAAGAAATATTTTATGGCGTAACAAGTTCTTTTAACGTTTTTTACTTTTCAGATACTGGTAAAAATGGAATTGTTGAAGGTACAACAATATTACAAGTTTCAACTGGTTCAGTTGCTCAATCAGGCGCTGGAACTGGTACTGGGCTAGACGAGTGGGATCAGTACCAATCAAATAATACTGGAATTAACCCTCATACTGGGGCTCCACCTGTAGCACCTTTAACCTCTACAATACACAATAAAGGTGACTCTAACATTGGTCTTGAATCTACTGATAGTCAACTAGATTGGCAAAATATACTAGATCTTGGTATTTTGTCTGGGGCAGCTCTAAGCTGTTGGTTTATAGATGAAGCATTTTACGCTGGCGTACACCCTACTGGTAATAGCAACGGCCCTGGTAATCCAAATCATGTATCAGCTACAAATGGAAATTTTGATTATGGTAAAGGAATATATTACGAAAATGGTCAAAACTATATAGAGTTGTCTTTTTCTAAAATAGAAACTTCTATTGGGGTAAACGGGACAGGTATTACAGGTCCAAATAGTGATGAGATAGATTATGCAAATTTAAACGAATCTTTTATATGGGAAGTTGGTAGTAGTCAAAATCCCAAAACCGCCGATCAAAATAGTGTTACTAAAAACTTTACTCCAGGAAGTAAATTTAGATTTGTAGGTGATGCTAATAGTGATGTTATATATACAATATCAGATTCTGTTAGTGTTAGAAAAATAAGAAGATACAACCACACTCAATGGGGTGAGGTTCAATACCGATTTAATAAATGGCACAATAGTAATCTACCTGCGGATTTAAGTGATTACGAAGATGCTTGGAAAAGATTTTCAGCAGCAGATAACAGACGGGTAACTTACGTAATACCTATTGATAAAAATATAAATAATGAAACTGTAATTTCTGGAAAACCTGTAACAGATCCACTTAAAAGTGCTTCAAACACAAACGTTACTAATCCAAGCACAATACAGTTTATAGAAGAAAGAAAAGACGAAGATACTGATATAATATCAAGTTCAAATCCTGTTATTTTTGAAACAGAACCATTAGAGCCTATTGATTTAAATCTTTTTTATCAAGCAAGTGATTCTTATCCAACAAAACTAACAATTGAAACAGCTGAGCAATGGGTTCCTTTAGGAAGTGTTGTTTCTTGCAAGTCTCATCCTTTTGTTCTTGATGCAAACCAAATAACATATGTTACTGGTTGGGAGCTTAATACCTTAGGAGCTTTAATGATAAAATTTAACATACCCTTAGATGTAAATGGCTTAGGAAGATTAGATGTTCCAGATCAGCAAAATTTAACGCTAAGATTTATTAGACCCGACAACTCTTACACTACGTTAAAAGGTTTTTGGATTAACCCTATAAACGTTCCTTTTTCTTATGCTGGAAATGTAGTTTTCCAAGGTGGGGCTAGTTTAGAAATAAACAACCAAACACCTTATGTTACAAACACTATGGGTTCACCTCCACATCTTTGGAAAGAAGCAGCTTATCAAGTACATGATACCGGTTTAACCGCAAATAAAATAGGTATATCTTGGTTTAATTGTTTTGCTTTTGGTAACGGTGTGGAATCTGATAGACTTAGAGATGTTTTTAATGAAAAAAGATTAAGTAAAGGTGTTAAAGTTTCAACAACAATTGACAAACCTTATGAAGAAGAAAGAAGAAGTAGTGGTTTAATATACTCTGGTATATACAATAGCAATAGTGGCGTTAATAATCTTAATCAATTTATACAAGCTGAAAAAATTACAAAAGATTTAAACCCTACGTATGGTAGTATACAAAAATTGTTTAGTAGAAACACAGATTTAATTTCTTTTTGCGAAGATAGGGTTATTAAAATATCAGCAAATAAAGATGCTATATTTAACGCGGATGGAAACCCACAGTTAATTGCTACAAACAACGTTCTTGGCCAAACAATACCTTTTACAGGTGATTATGGTATATCTACAAATCCAGAATCTTTTGCCAAAGAGTCTTATAGAGCTTATTTTACAGACGCTAAAAACGGTACTGTTTTAAGACTTTCTAAAGACGGTATAACACCAATATCAGATTATGGTATGAAAGATTATTTTATTGAATTGTTTAAAGAAAATCCTAATTCTAATATAATTGGCAGTTACGATGAAAGAAAAAATTTATTTAACTTATCAGTAGATACAAACCCATGTGGGGATGTAGACTTTACTCCGTCACCTCCATTTACAGCAAGTTTTGTTGATAAAATAAACGGTTGGGAAAGTTTTAAATCTTTTATTCCAGAACAAGGAGTTAGCCTGTCTGGTTCTTATTACACTTTTAAACAAGGGTATTTATACAAACATCATTCTTTAAGCGGAGATAGAAATACTTTTTATGGGTATGGGGATCAACCTTCTGAGGTTACTTTTTTGTTTAACGTAGCTCCTGATGCTGTAAAATCTTTTCACACTTTAAACTACGAGGGAACTCAAGCTAAAATAATTGGAGAAACAGCTGGTTCTATAGATTCTAATCCAAACAGAGGTTTTTATAACTTAGAAAGTGTAGAAGGTTGGTATTGCTCTAATATTGAAACAGACCAGCAAGATGGTGATTCGTTAGAGTTTATAGAAAAAGAAGGAAAATGGTTTAATTATATAAAGGGTAAAAAGTTATGATAGGAAATGAAGATTTAGATTCTAGTGCATTTAATATTCAAGGTATTGGTTTTGCAGCTGGTTTACCAGCACCAACTATTGGCTGTAGAGATATAAGAGCTGATAACTACAATATAGATACTGGTGGATTGTATGGTGTAGCGGGTGGAGTTGTGGTTTTTAACACGCACGCACCATTTGGACATGTTAACGATTGTATATATCTTGGCTGTACAGATCAAAATTCATCTACGTATTCTAGTTTTTTCTGGAGATCTAACACTTACTATGCTACTATAGATGATGGTAGTTGTCTTTTTGAAGGTTGTGATGATGCTTTAGCTTACAACAACAATACAACTTGTGGTGGTTATGTTTTACCATTTGGTATTGTTATAACAACATCAAACACTGGTTGTTGCAGCTATCCACAGTCTTTTGATTGTAATACTGTTGTTGGTGGTATTATAGCGGTTGGCAATGGTACTGGGCAGTTTGTAGTTTGTGATGATTTTTATGACCCAACCGCCGCACCTAACACACCCCCTGGGTGTCATGCAACGGATGTTCTTGCTATTGCAGCTGCTAATGCTTTTTGTCCAACTTGTATTGGTTTGTCAGGCTGTGCAGATCAATATTCTGTTAACTATGATCCTTTAGCTGTGTGTAATAACGGGTGTATAGCATACACACTTGGCTGTATGGATGACGGTAGTATGACTACAACTTCAACTAATAGTAGTGGTACAACTATATGGCCTACACAATCACCAGCTGGAACTAATTTAAGTTGCACACCTTATGACTCTTACACTTACACTGTAGGGCCAAATACTGGAACCGGTGTGCAAGCTAATAATTATGATCCTAACGCTGATGGCATGGATTGTAGCTGTGAGTATCACGGTTGTACAGATCCTAACGCTGATAATTTTGAAGCTTTTTACACTGTTGATGATGGGAGTTGCTTTTATTCTGGGTGTACAGATCCTTTAGCTTTAAATACAGATTATTTTACTCACCCAAACCCAACTATTACAGATCCTTTAGGTAACGTTACTGTATTGTACACAAACCCAATTTTAGCAACAGTGGATGATGGTAGTTGTAATGTGTTTGGTTGCAATGAAATTCAAACACCAAACGTTATACCTTGGAACGGTATACCTATAAAAGAAACAGCTGTTCCAAATGCTAATTTTGAAGAATTATTAGAATCTTACAGTACAGGAAATTCAATATATAAAGGCGGGATGAGATTAGGCTACACAGATCCACCACTAATAGCTCCTAGTAATCCTTCTTGTGGTATACCATCTACATGGGGAAACAATTTAGCAAACCCTGTTGACTCTGGAAATGGACTAACTGGTACTTGTACTTTTTCTCCATGGTTATCTTGGATGGAGTGGGATGGCACTGCTAATGGGTTTGGTGGAAATATTGTTTACGATGGCTTGGTTTGTACTCAAGGTTTTGCAAACGCATGGGGTCCTTTTGATGAAAATATTTTTCCTCTTACTTATGGTCATTTTGATGGTTTTTATTTGATTAAAGGCTCGTATGGTAATTTAACAACACCTTCGTATAAAACCGCAAAAAGTATTGGTGGTTATGTAAATGATATAAGCGGCTTGCAAGATTTTGCTTTAAACCCTAATTTTCAAAGACTTGTTATCCATGTTCAAGATTTATCTAGCTTTGAGCATAGTGAAAGTGATGTTACAAGTCCTTATTACCAATTAGACATGTTGCAGACGTTGTTTCAACACGCGCCTAGGTTTAACACGTTGTCTTTAAAATCTATCAGAACTGGCGGTAGCAGTGATCCTGCTGGAAAAGTTTTAGATTTAACTTCTTGGGCTAATTGCCAAATGATTGAATTAGTTGATCTTGCATATGAAGAAATTAATATCAACCATATTGATAATCCTAAATGTCACTCAATAGCTATTGTAAATGATAATACACATCTTCCTGGAGGTAATGACAATGGTAACAATTCCCCTAATAACCAAAACCTTGCAGCTAATGGTCAAGCATTGTATAGTAATGACTTAAACATTGATTGGAGTAGTCACATTGCTGGAACTATACCTATTCCTATCGATTCAGATCAAGGCGAGTCATGGCGGTATTGTTGGACTGCTTGCAGTGGACATGGTTATAAAAAATCTACGCTACCAAACATACTTAAATCACCTTGGATGCAAATGTACAGTAGTACAAATGTAGACCCTAACGGTTATACTGTTGGAGAGCACTTTCCAAAACAACCTTCAGGTTTTACAGGGTGGGATCCAATAACGGGTAATTTTACTGGTAATGCTGCTTCAAATTTTGTTCCTCAGTATAAATTAATAAACTTAACAGTAGATCATGTAAAAGGCGCTGCTAATCACATCCCTATAAGAGGAGGTACTACTGAAGCTTGGCCTTGGCAAAACACTGGACCCGCAAGAGGAAATGGAACTCTATCTTTTTATAACGATATGTTTAGGTATCAAGGTGATATAAACGGTTCTCCAAACCTAGTCCTTACTAATGGTTCTGTTATGGATGGTTATGCGTGGGTAGAGCATCCTTCTACGGCAAATCTTGGTGGTAACCCGCATGGTACCGAGGTAGGGGATTGGTATGGTGCTGGCTCATCTAATTCATACACTCAAAGTTTTACCCCGCCAGACCCTCTTGCAGTAATTGACAACGCTATAACAACCTTTCCAGCGGTGGAAATAAATGATCTTCGAACAATATTTCACACTATGACAAGCCGTTTAGTATTAATTAACTTACCAAACCTAAGACATGTATGGCTAGGCCCTGATTGGCTTCCAAAACATGCTATGAATCGGTATCAAGACGAGCACAACTCTCATAGAGTTGCGAGTCTTGATGTTAATCCCAAAGCAGCTGATTCTAGAAGTTTTTCAATAAAAGGATGTGGAAACGGTCAAACCGTTTATGTGCACACTAGTGGTAGAGCTATGGAGTTTAAAAAACGATATGGTACAAACGATGTAAGTGCTGTTAATGATTTTGGAGGACCAATACACAGTGCTGCGGGAGAAGCATTTTTCTTGCAATATTTTGATAGTAATGTAGAATTTGTTGATTAATAAAAAATATGAAAATAATAAACACACTATTAGTAGACACAAGCCCTATGAGGGCTACAAAAACATTAAGAAACTACACTATTAAAGGAGATCCTGGAGCTATGTTTAGTTTGAGAGTTATAAATAAATCACAAAATTATTATTATAATTTTCCTGAAAATACAGACGTTAACTTTGCACCACCACCAGCCCCTGCTTTTGTAGCTAATATAGTAGAGTTAAATACAAAAACAATAGATAGTAGTGGTACTTATAATGGTTTTATTTCTTTCCCAGCAATAACAGGTAATAATGGTTACAAAATAACTTTATTACCAAAAGGTAATACTATGCTAAACAGTTCTTTGTCTTTTGAAAAAAATTATGAATCACCAGTTTACATAAAACAATATAACAACACTGCAGTAGCTTTTAGTTTACTACACACAAACAGTGCTGTTGTAGAGCCTAGTAATATTGTTTCTACAGGTGCTAATAGCGTTATGTCAACAGGAGGCACGTCTTCTTTTTCTATTGATTGGGATTTAACTTTAAGTTCTAGTCAGTGTGTTATTATAAGACAACCTATAATTACTGATTTTGAATTTGCAGTAGGAAGAAAAACAAGAACGTCTAAAACTTCTGATTTGACTAACTTAGAAATAACTGATATTACAGGTTTAAGCGTTGGAATGGGTGTTTCTGGAACAAATATTAACGCTGCTATTATAACAAGTATAAAACAAGGTTATTATGATGCTACTAATTCAACTGATTACAAGCCAGTTTATATAATTCCAACTGTTTTAGAAACTAATGTTGAAGGAAAAACTGTTTCATCTCTAGATAAAGGCGGAACTATTACGTTAAGTGCTGCTGCTGATAATCATGTTGCTGATAGAAATATAACTTTTACAGGTAAAGGTTCGTCACATGCTAAAAAGTATAATAATACTGATTTTGAAATAAGTAACTTTGCATTAACTATAGACCCTGTAGTAACAACTCTAGACGCTGTAGCTTCTAACAGTACAACAATACCACTAACTAGCACTAATGGAATAAAAGCTGCTGAAACAGTTTTAATGACAGGTATAGGTGTAACAGCAGCATCTCCACACGTAGACACTGTAAATGCTGGAGTTTCAGTTGTGGTTAGCGCTGCACAAACAATAGAAAACGGGCAAACAGTAACTTTTACAGGTAGTAGTAGAGCCGCAAACATAAAGCTTGATGTAAAAGTTTTAGAGCATGGAAGATCTGACTTAACACTAAAACTAAATTTAGATAACATTTTAACAGTAGGATAATATGATAATAAACTTTGCAGAACCAATTAACGTTTCAGTACAAATAGGTGATATAGCTTGGTATATACCTAGCATAGATATTTCACAGTCAGGAGTTGCAGGAAATATGTATAGCACAGCATCAGTATCGTCAGCTTTGATGATTGGTGTTATTGAAGATATAACAACGTTTTCAATAACAGTGAATACTATTGTTAACACACCTACTATTGGTAGTTTTATAATGTTTTCTAAAAACAATGAAGTTAATAAAAGTAATTTACTTGGCTATTATGCTGAGGTAACTATGGTGAATAAAAGAAAAGACAAAGTGGAATTATTTTCTGTAAGTACTGAGATAACAGAAAGTAGTAAATAATGCGCAAAAAGTGTAATTATAAATAAATAAACAATATAATATGGCATTAGGTAAAAGAATAAACACATTAAATTTAGTAAAATCAAGTCCAACACGTGGTATGTTTGACAGTATATGGTCTGAAGAAGGTGGTTGGTTTGGTGATAAAGCTGAAAAAAGAAAAGCAGATAAAGCTGAAGGTAGAATGAACGACGCTATAGATGCTTTTGGTGATTTAGATACTAGCAATCTAGCTGCTGACGCTAAAAATGTTTATGCTGACGCTAAAAATGTTTATGCTGGAGCTACAAACGCTTATGGTGGTGCTAAAAATGCTTTTGCTGGAGCTCAAAATCAATTTGCCAATGTGCAAAACCAATTTGGTAATTTAGAAAACACAGCTGAAGATTTAACTGTTAATACTCAACAAGCAGAGTTTGAAAAACAACAGTTTCAACAAAGCCAAGCAAATATGATGTCTAGTCTTAGTGCTGGTGCTGGTAGTTCTGGTGTCGCTGGTTTAGCCCAAGCGCTGTCAAATCAAAACATGAGACAAGCACAACAAAGCTCTGCTAGCATAGGACAACAAGAATCTCAGAACCAAGCTATGGCAGCTCAACAAGCTGGATCAAATCAAATGGCTTCAGCACAAGGTGCTCAATCAGCTGAAATGGCTAGGGCACAAGGAGCGGCAAACCAACAGTCGCAAATAATGGGTGGCGCGGCTTCTCAACAAGCTCAAATAATGGGTGGTGCAGCAGCACAGCAAGCACAAATTATGGGTGGTGCAGCACAACAACAGCAAATGATAATGGGTGGTGCAGAAACACAACAAAGACTTCAATTAACTGGAGCTTCGGAAGCTAGAGGTTTAGAATACGATAAACAACAAGCAATGATAGCTGCAAGAACAGGGCAGTATGCAAGTGCTGAACAAGCTAGACAAGACGGTAACTTTATTAATCAAGCTATGGATTTTAGTACAGGATTAGTAGCAGCGGGAGCGGAAGGATTTGGTGCAGGTTTAACTGGTGGGGCGAGTGATAGAAAATTAAAGAAAAATATAAGTTTAATTGGTAGATCACCTAGTGGTATTAACATATATTCTTTTGAGTACAAAAACAAAGAAAAGTTTGGTAAAGGTGTTTACCAAGGTGTTATGGCTGATGAAATGCCAAGCAATGTTGTTATAAAACTTAATGATTATGACGCTGTTGATTATGAAAAAATTGACGTAAACTTTAAACAAATATAATTATGGCAATAGATCCAAATGTTTTTTACCGTGCAGGTGCTATTAAAGGGCAGTTAGCTCGCCAAGCAAAACAAGACAAACAACAAAGAAATAATAGACTTATAAAAAGTATAGGTTCTATTAGCAAGGTTATTAGCGATAAAAAAGATCAATATGATCAAAACATGCTTGATTTTAATGGGCAAATACCTAGAGATACAGTTCCTGAAGGTGAGATGATGAATTTAACTAGACATATAGCTCGTGAAAAAGAAAGTTATGTTAAAAATTCTAAAATATTAAGAAGTAGTTTTTC
>Ga0209337_1002163_pt1 | contig 14458 bp, 15 predicted proteins | sample LinPmetageLP53_FD_184044 | JGI IMG/M metagenome (GOLD analysis project Ga0209337, IMG submission 184044) | Marine viral communities from the Pacific Ocean - LP-53 (SPAdes) (version 2) | ecosystem: Environmental > Aquatic > Marine > Oceanic | place: Pacific Ocean | collected 2010-02-08
AAATATATAATTTGAATTTTAATTCAAATTATAATTAAATTTTAATAAGTAAAAATATATAATTTGAATTTTAATTCAAATTATAATTAAATTTTAATAAGTTAATAATTAAATAATTTAAATTTTAATTTAAATTATTATTAAATTTTAATAAGTTAATAATTAAATAATTTAAATTTTAATTTAAATTATTATTAAATTTTAATAAGTTAATAATTAAATAATTTAAATTTTAATTTAAATTATTATTAAATTTTAATTTGAATTTTAATTCAAATTATTATAAAAATATATAATTTAAATTTTAATTTAAATTATAATTAAATTTTAATTTGAATTTTAATTCAAATTATTATAAAAATTTTAATTTTTTTTTTAACCAAATTTAACTAATTGGTTAATCGAAGCTGAATTGACCCCCGCACTAATTCTACACTATAAAAACTATAAAATAATTTTTTTATTTTATCGTCTCTTTATCAAAAATATTATATTTTTATTATATATGGATAAATTTAATATATCAGAATTGGGGATTTTTATATCTGTTTGTTCGGCCTCTTTAGTTGGTCTATTAATTGCTTGTTTTAAGTCTCGTTGCGACGAGATACAGTGCTGCGGAATAAAAATACACAGAAAAGTATTAGACGATAAATCACCAAAGAAACCAATAGAAGAAGAAAATATTTTAGATAGGGAAATACCAATTTAAAAAAATATTATATATATATATATTATGTATAATCAATCATATTATGAGAAAAATAAAGAATATATTAAAAAAAGAAATCTAGAGTATTACCACAAGACTAAGAACGCAGATTTATATATAAAACGGAGGATTTATAATAATAATTATTATATGAAAAATAAAGACAATTTTAATAAAAGGATACCAACCAAAAAAAAACCTTTAATAAAACAAGAAGAAAAAAAAGAATATAATTTCTGGATTAAATTTACCTAAAAAAATAATATTATATAATATATATAGAAATATTATGAATCCTAAAGAATTATTTTCAGAAGTTCTACAAGAATTAAACTATTTTTTTTATTATAATCAATATGACGAAGAAAAATACCCCCACTTTAGAGCCTTAGACCTTATAGACGGTGTGTTTTATTGTTCTGAATAATTATTTAATTTTATTATTTTTAAATAAAATTAATTAATAAGATTTTATTTTATAATCTTTTGGCATCGCTTTAAGGTCTGCTGTATAGTGATATATAAATCCTTTATAATCATTACTAATTAGTGTATTATCTATAACCATAATTCTATAATTTTGAGGTATAGTCTCCATTAATACAAAACCTTTTTTTTTATCTTCTATACTTATACTTAACCACTGTTCAACTATATTTTTTTTATTTTCATAGTTATTTTGTTTAAAAATAAACATATAATCGACGTTATCACGCATAGTCGGGGAAAATTCGGAGGACTTCATATACTGTATATTTAAAATAATTGATAGTCTGTAGTGCCTAGATAAAGTTAATAATTTTGATAATATGTCTATCTGTCTTTTATTTCCTGATTTTACTATATCGTCTAAAATTAATAAAGTGTCATAATCTCCGTTAGGCTCTGTTTCAATTAATTTTCTTTGACGTAATAATATACCATCTAATAGAGATTCTGTAAAGTGTTCAAATTTATATTTAGGGTCTAAATAGTCATAATCTTTATTAAATACTCCAGTAGGACTAATTAATATTATAAATTTTGTTTTTGCTTTTTTTATATGATAATTATATACCTGGTCTCGTGTTAAAGTTGATTTACCAACTCGTCGTCGTCCTAAATTTACAAATACTGGATATTTTTTTACTATATTATAGTCGAATTCTTGTATATTCATATATTAATAAATAATATATTTATTTACTTACGGCTCCTTGAATACTTTTTACCGCAGTATTTACGACTGGTTGTCCTACTGCGCTATAAACAAAAGAACTTAAAGCGAGTTTGCCTCCTTCTTGGACAGTATCCATAGATAAAACCTGCCCTAAGCCTCTTTGTTTTGTAAATAATATTTTATAAGTTCCAGCAAGGAAAAAACCTTGAGCGATTGCGTCTACTAAATTCATCATCATATCACTATTTGCCATAATTTATATATATATATTATATTAGAAAATTTTTTCTATAATATTCTTTCTCTTACAACACTTATAATACTTGAAATACAATTTTATATAAGAAAACGAATTATATATAAGATGATAAGGACAAAAATATTTTAATTTTTGCCCGAGTGTTCGTCGTTTTTTTGTATCCTGTTAGTTTCCATCCGATATACGGCTATATTTCCTAAAACTAATAAAAGTTTTATTTCTGGAGTTAGTGCGGATGATTCAATTATACCGAGGTCTACCATCTCTTTAAGGATGGGTATTATTTCTTCTTGTTTTGACATAATATCACCACTGAACCCCTCTAAATCTGCCACGCCGAAAGAATCGGTAATCTTTTCTAATCCTCGACTAGCCATAATCAACATATTAAAAGCAGTTGTAGACCCTGCCTTATCTGATATAATCCTAATATAAGTATTTTTAATTCTTTCTAGTGTTTCTACTGATGATTCGGGGTAAGAGTATTTCGGATTATAGGTAATATCTGGGAATTTATGGCGTAATATTTCAATATCTTCAACTAATTTTTTTTTTATTTCGTCGCTAGGTATTGCTATATCTTCTATATTGTTAATTTCTGCTACTGTTTCTACTAAAGTTTGTTTTTTTGGTTCTAAATTTACTATATTATGATGTTTATTAATATGGTTTTCTAGGGCTTTTTTAGGGTCTTTACAGTGTGCGCGTGGTTTATATCCGCATATCTCACACTTTATCTCTTTTCCTAAATCTTCTATTTTTTCTAAATTATTACTTTCTATTTTTGTTTCTTCTGTTTCTTCTTTTATATTTTCTATAAACTGGTCAAAGTTTTCAGACATAGTTATATATATATAATAAAATTATTTTAAATTAAATCTTTTTTTATAATCTATAATACTTTCTTTTAAAGTTTTCTTATTCCATAATATATAACGGCTTAGGCTTCCTGCTGATTTATAGTCGTTCCAGTCCTCCCGTGCTCTGTGTCTTTGTAAATATCGTTTTTTTCTATCTTCGTCCCTGTGTTTTGTATAATCTGACATACCAGAGGAGCCGAAGTGTGTAGTTTTAATTTTTTTATTATTATCATCATAAAATAGTGCGGTATATTTTTTTCCTTCAATATTACTTTTTTTAATAATTACTTTCATATTATATATATTTAAATATATATAATAAAAATTTTATTAGTAATTAATTTGATATATTATTCAACTCAATTTTATTTATTTCTATATTATTAAATTTGTTTTTACTATTTTTATATTTTGTTCCTTGACTCTTATAATATCTAAAATAATTTCTTACGGTCTCTTCGTTCTTCAATATTGGACACTTTAAAACTATATCTTTATAAGAACAACAATTAAATATAGCGATAGTGTCCTTATCATCGTTTAATATTTTTACTGTATATTTATCTTTAATATTTTTAGAATTATTTTTTCTCATCCTATATATATAAATACTATTTTTTTAAATTGGTAAAATCTATTTTTAGTGAGAATCTATCAACACGGCTTCAAATACTAACCTTATAAAAGTATAGTTATCATATGTGGTGTGAGAGTCTGTGTCTGCTGCGTTGTTTAATTTTATTAGTGATGGTGTGCTATCTGTCGCAACATCCATATATTTAAACGCAAATTTTAAACTAGTAGAGGTCGTCCAGTGTGTGGGGTGGTCTATTACTATATAATCTGTATTTATTCTCTCATAGGCTGGGGTAGTTGTAAAAGTAGCCGTCCTTTCTGGTTTTCTTATTGAATAGCCTATAGGTATAAGTCCTGTATCGCTCTCTCCTATGTCTTGGACTTGGTTATTATCGCACCAGTCGCCGATATCTAAAAAAAGAGGAGAGCACACATCCCGACTAATTATTCCGCTACCACTTACCCCCTGTTCTAATTTTTCACCGTATATATTATGGTCAACACTTTTTAAAATTAATTTTCTAAACTTCATATCTTTATGAGGATTGAAGGTCTTAAAATTATCATAACTTGAGGTAAGGTCTGCGCCTGTTATAGTGAAAGTTAAAAGCATAATTTATATATATATTTAAATTATATTTTTATTTTGATTAAAATTTATTCTTGGATAGCCCGAATACTTGTAGCCCCTGCCGAGTTGGTCTGATATGAGACTAAGTCTAATTGTTCGGCTACTATAACTATATCTACATTACCACTAGAAACAGTGCCCGAAAAGTCAGAGGAAGTCTCGAACTCTATTTCTAATTGTGGAATAGAAAGAGTGCCAAAAGATAAGGAACCATCAGCAGAGGTTCTAGCGTTCCAGCCCTGCTTAAAGTTTAGACAGTAAATATTTTCTAGGTGCTTTCCTGAGTGGTTAGAGCCATCTATACCAGTTTGTAGAGCAGTTCCAGCCGTGGCCGTATTGACTACACTAAGTGGGGGAATAAATACAGATTTAGAATTAAACCACTCAAGATCTTTATCTTGTCCCGATAAATTACTAAAATCTACTATATCAGTTCCTGTAGATTGTAATTTAATAGACTTAATAGGTAGTAAATTAAAATAATCTTTTACTGTTCCAGATGTGGCTACGTCGTTATCTCTGGCGTAAATATAAAGCCTTTCTACTAATCCTGAAAACATATTTAATTTAATACTTTTTTTAGCCCCAGTGCTTACGGTGCTTTCTATATGGGTCGTGGTATTGTATGCTAGTTGGGTTAGTGGTGTGCCTGCTGGTTGATAACTAATCGCCCTAAATTGTTTTTGCTCGTCTGGGTGTAATTCTGTAAGATAATTTACAATACTCATACTACTAATAGAACAACCAGACCCCGCAGTAGTTATAAGAGAGTGCGCCCGTTCTTGAGAGCCTACGTCTACTTCAAGGTGTAAGGGAGATTGTAAGATACCTAAATCTAAAGAACGACTCAAGGACTCTTCAAAAAAGAAAGGTAAAGGACAATTAAAAGTCTGAGTCAGACCAATTGTCCGAGCCTCTGGGTCTTTTGATAGACGAGCCCCGCTAGCCACTAGAGACGTCCCCGAAGCCGTCCCCGTTATTTGACCATCAGCACCAACCATACGACCAAAATAAGCACGTCTAACACTTTCACTCTCTGTCATATAACGACTGATAATATATTCGGGAGACATACGAGCGATGGTGTGTCCTTGGTAAACCAATCTTACTTCAGTAAAGACGAAAGCACCAGCACCCCAAACCAACGATACACCGTCGCTAGTTGAAGGACTGCCACTTCTAGCACTAAAAACAGTTCTTAAATATAGACTATCTAAAAAACCATAGTTAGGTAATTGAAATTGTATAGTTCTATCGTATCCTGCGTTAGACTGAGAGGCAATCTCTACTCTGGTTTTTACTGCGGGGCAGTGGTTAATCTCACTTCTGTAAATTTGTTGACATCCCGCACCACCAGAAGCCGAAGAACGGTTCTTAATTGCTGTATATAAAGACGAATTTTCGTTCGCTCTAAGTTGTGTTGTTGCTGAAGACATAGTATATTTATATATTATAATAAGATATTTTATTTATTATAATATTTTAAATTTCTAAATAATAGTAAAAATTACTTTTTCAATACAAATAATATTAATAAAGCACCACCAAACATAAGTAAACTATTTCCTAAATTTTCCGCCTTTTGTATTGTTGAATCTATACTTTTTTTTATATCTTCTGCTCCTTCTAGAATCCCAGAGTATACGGGTTCGATAACTTCTCTTTTTATTTCTGTTCCGACTTCTCCAAGGTCTCTTTTTAACTCCCCTAGAGCTTCATCACCTTTAACTATTTTATATCCTTGTCGTTCTCTTTTTGCCTCTATTTCCATATTTTGATTATTATCTACATCTAGTGGATTATTTATAAAATTAGTTATTCTCTCTCCTATTGTTTGTTCTTTTGCTTCTTCTTTTATATTTGGTTCTTCATCTTTTCCGCTGTGTTTAACTGGTTCTACTTTTGGATTAATATTTTTTAACTTGTTTAAATCTGGGTTTTTTAAGTTATATTCTGGTATTACCTTTTTTTTATCTACTTTAATATGTTCTACATCTTTAATATTATTTTCTCTTCTTAGTGGTGTTGCTACACCTCCGTAAAAGTCGGTGTCGTTTTGTTGAAATAATAGAATAGGGGGCATATTATTATTATATATATATAAATAATATTTTAATTATTCTATATTTTATATTATTGTCCGAAAACCTCGGTATATTCAAAAGATAAACTAATATAAGACGAGTTGCCGTCTGCTCCAACTGCTACAACATCAGAGGCGGTAAATTGTTTTATTTGTGCGTCGTGGTCTAAATAATAAAATTTAATTATTATATCTTGATTTAAATATTTACAACCCCCGTTAAATAAGACCTTGTATAAATCACGATTAGTAATCTGCCCGCTCGTGTCGTGTTTAGTTCCTCCAATAGTAATAAAATTATTTTCTTCTGTTGAATTATAGACCTCATCACTATTAACAAAATTTAAAGAAGCAAAAATAACTCTTTGTTGGTCTCTGTCGTCTTCTATTGATAAATTTGAGGTTTCTATATTGTGGTATATGTGGAGTAGTTTAAGGTATTTTATCTTCATACTTCTATGAAGTTTCACTCTGTGTCCGTCTATTTTTCCTATGTCTTCTCCTTTAACTGTAAAAGATAAAATCGCCATAATATATATATATATATTTTAGATAATAAATTATACTTTATTATTCATATTAGGTATAGGTTTTTCTACTCCTACTATACCGTATGAACTTATTAAATTTTCATACATCATAGCAATTAGACTAAATCCTAACCACTTTTGTAAACTATTTTTATCTTTACTAACGCCTACGAATTGGTCAACCATATAACCTATAGAGGCATATTCGACCACTCGTAACGTATCGTCTGAAACGTTATCAAAAGGAGTATTGGGTATTGTTCTTTTAATTAATCGAGGCATAATATATATAATAATATTAGATATTAAATTTTAATTAAATTATTAATATCTATATAAATATAATCTTTATTATTAAATTTTTTTATTTGGTATTCTGTATCAGCGTTCCACCTGTAGACACCGTCTATAAAATTAAAAATAAAAACTTTTTTTCTGTTTAAGGTATCTTTATACTGCAATTTATTAAGACCTACCATAGAAGACGGATAAGATTTATATTTACAATTTCTGGACTTTAACTCTATTAAATATTCGTTATTATAAAAATCAAATCTACTATATTTATTATCAAATTTATTTAAATTTCCGAAAATATTATTTAATTGATTATATAAAAATTTTTCTTGTGATAATCCGAATTTTACTCTTTTATTTATTTCTTGTTGTGATAACATATATATATAAATTCTATATTATTTTTTTTAAAATACCGTTTCAATTTTAATTATACTAAAATATCAACTTTCCATAAATTAGAGCCTAAGTCGTAATCTCGTTTTTTATTATGATTTTTATTTAATAAATATCCTTTATTGCTCATATTTTGGGCGGTTATTTTATCTGAATAATTATAAATTAATTCTTCTAAGTTTGTTTGTTTTTTTCCGTTTGTATTATTGTATATGGGTTTAAAATTTTCTTTTATTTCTTGCTCTTCGTATTGGTGTTTTAATACTTTTATAAATTTAGGGCAGTCGTCAACATCACAACTAAAAATAGTATCTATATCCCACTTTTCAGTGTCTGGCTCTTTAGTGGTTGGTATTTGTGGTTTTTGTTGTATATTTTGTAATTCCTCTTTATTATCAACATCAATAAAAATAGAATCAATATTTTTAATAATATCGTAATTTTCATAAATATTACTTACTTTTAATATATCTTCATCTTCTAAACGGTCGTAAGGTTGAATATATTTTTTTTGAGGGTCTCTAATTCTTATATTTTCTAAATCTTGTTTTTCTTTATCAGTATCAATAAAAACCGAATCTTTATTTTTAATAGTGTTAAAATCTTCATAAATATTACTTACTTTTAATATATCTTCATCTTCTAGACGGTAATAAGGTTGAATATATCTTTTTTGAGGGTCTCTAATTCTTATATTTTCTAAATCTTGTTTTTCTTTATCAGTATCAATAAAAACCGAATCTTTATTTTTAATAGTGTTAAAATCTTCTAAAACATCACTTACTATAAATTCGTCTTCTATATCCTCTATATTTGGTTGTTCGTCTAAATCTAAATCTAGTTTTAAATATCCTACTTCTTGTTGTATTGGTTGTATATCCGTTTGTATTGGTCTTTCTTCTATATTAAGTGGTATTGTTTCAACTGGTCTTAAGTCCATATATGATTTAGATAGTGGGTTATTATTTGGTATTTCTTTTTCTGGTGGTTTATTCATCTTATATCCTGTTAAGTCGAATTCTGGTTTATTATAAGTTAATCCACTTTCACCCTCTATATTTACTTTTTCACCATAACCAAAATAAAGCCCCGCTGTGTCATATATAGCCGTTGGTATCCCTGAGTCGTAAATCTTACCACCTAAATATGCCCCCCCGCCCGCTCTTGCTGTTAGGTCTAGTGCTTTTTTTCCTAAGTCCATAAGTTGTATAGTATCTTCTATAAATCCTAATCTATCGACTATCCGTTCTTCAAAAGTTTGACCCGTTGCGAATCTGTCCTCTGGGTCTGCTACTTCTATTCGACCATATCCAACGGGCGGAACTTCTAAGAGTTGTTGTTTATAGATTCTTAAGTCTCGTTGTTCTTGTGGTGTTCTTGCTACTTGTGATTCTAAATCGGTAATAATTCTTGAGAGTTCCCGTCGTCTTTGTGAGTTTATCTGTTGTTCTCTATTTTGATAAAATTCGGGATTCTCACCGAGTCTGAATCGGTTTTCCATACGCCGTATATTTTCTAAATTTGTATTTATCTTCTCTTGTAAATTATGTATAGTGCCTGTTCTAGGGTTTGTATATATTTTTAAATCTCTGGTATTTCTTTCTATTAATTGTTTAACTGTATAATATCTGGCATACATACCCTGACCTCCTGCTCTTGGTCGTCCTCGTGGTGGTTTTGGTAGCCCCTGTAATTCTTGCTCGAGTCCTTCTATTGTTTGTTCTAGGTTGTCTGCCTCGCTTCTTAAGTTTTCTATTTCTGTTTGTTCTGTTTGTAGTTGGTCTCTTAAAAGGTTTCTTTCTCTATAGGCTTCCTGTGTAGTTGCTCTTCTTTCCATAAACTCGGGATAAGGCATCCCCCCTACTTCTCGTAATCTTTCACCAGTTGTAGTAAGACCAAAGCCAGCCCCTAGAATTTGTGCTACTGTTCGTCCGTATGGTTGCGCTGTTTCTTCTATATCTTCTTCAATTTCTTTTAAATCTTCTAGTATACTTTCTAAGGGTGGTTGTTCTTCTAAATTTTCTTCTACTGCGTCTATTAGGTCTTGTATATTATCTTCATCGTCTATTTTTAGTGGTAGTGTTTCTCTTCCTAAATCAGAATATATATTAGAGGGTGGCTCTACTGGTTGTGGTAATCTTGGTAAGGGTGGAGGGTCTAAAGAGACGGGGTCTACTGTTGGGTCTATTGTTGGTGGTGCTATATGTGGTTCTCCTAATCCTGCTACTGATGGTTGATTATTTCCTAAGTCTTGTTCTTGTGGTGGTGTATAGTATCCACTATCTATAAAGCCTTGTATTTGTTCGTCTGTTGGTATTAACATAGTATCTCGACTATTAGGAATATAAAAAAATCTTACCCCCTGTTGATTTATTCCTATTAATCCTTGATTATATTGAGGTTCTCCATCTTGTAAATCGTGATTCACTAAAAACTCATATTGAAGGGGGCTAAGCTGAGATGGTCTACCGTTATTTAAGTTTCTGAAGTTTTTTTCCTCTATTGCTAGGTCTGCTACTCTTTGGGCTATATTATAAGCGTCTGCTCTAAACGGATCAGACGTTGGGTCGTCTGGGTCATATTGTGAGGTAGATATAACACCGTCTAAGAGTGTTTGTCTGCTTATATTATCTTGTAAATAAGCACTAGTATAATTATCTAACTCTATTAAGTTATCGTCTGTTAATCTTACGTCATATTGATTACTATAAGTAGGTATACTATTAAGTCTCTCAATAAATTCTACAGTAGGTATAGGCACTTTACCAATACCACGACCACCGTATATATATTTTACACCCTCTGGTGTTTCGAATATTGCTTGCCCTGAAAAGTTGTATTGATTTTGATTATTTCTCATAAAGTCGAATTGTTCTTGGGTTATAAGTTGTGATAGGCCGTTATGCTCTTGCCTATATTCTGCCTCGAAATCTACATCTAAAAAGAATTGAAATAATATTTGATCTATATTATTTATATTTTCTATACCGTCTATCTGCTGTATATTATTTCTAAATATCATAAGGTCTCCTGTTGTTCCTTGACTATTAAAATATCTAGTTGTTATATCTGAGATTTGCTGTCTTTGGTCATCTGTAAATTTATCGATTATATCCCCACTAGCCCCTTCCTGTATTGTAATATCTCTTAATATCTGGTCTCTCTCGTCTGCTTCTGTTCTTTGTTGTTCAGTTAAAGCGTCAAAAGTTTGAGCCTCTGGTAAATATTCCCTAACTCCTCCGCCTCTGTCTATATAGGCTCTGTTTCCTTCTCCTCTTAATATATTTACGGTTCTATAGTCTATATTTTGTGCGTCTAAAAATCTTAATTGATTAATAGATAAATCACTACCAGTCCTTCCGAATTGTTGGGGGTGTGCTTGTCTTAAGGCTGATTCTGTCTGAACCGCTGACGATATGTCGTCTATTTGTTGTTGACTATATCCTAAAGTTTGTAAGTTTTCTTGTAATTGTCGACCTGACGTCCTCCTATCATAATAAGATTGAATAGCCGTATTTAATAAGCCCGCCTGTTCTTGTTCTATACTTGTAGTCTGTGTGCTTTCGTGTCCTATATCGACTTCTCCGCTCTGATGGTGTATAGGTAATCCTATTTCGTCTATTTGGTCTCCCATAAATTTATTTATATATATATTATAGAAATTTTATTTAATATTTTTAAATTTACCGTTTTTATATTTAAAAAAATATTATGTATATATATATATACATATACAATATGGTAAGGAAAACAAGAATATATACACGAAAAATACTACAATCTAAAATAAATAATAATTTAATACCAGAAGCAGAAGACGAATACACCGCAATATATTACGATATAAAAAATAGATACGGTAATACAACTTTTAAAATTTTTTATAGTGTTGAAAATATAAATACAAAAAAAGAAAACGATACAGACGAAAAAATAATAACACTATCAGAAAAAGGAGCAAAAACAAAACTATATTTATTTTTTCGAGTTGATAGCGATTATACTATTTTCGATTATCCAGACTATGGAGAATATAAAGTAGTAGTATTAACACAAGATAAAATAGAAATACCACTAGAAAAACTAAAACAAAAATACAAAGACGGAGCGAGCCACTGTGTATTAAATCCTATTAAATTATGGGCAGAAGATAAACGAGACGGAGCGAAAACAAATTCAACGGCTAAAAGATATAATTCAATTATTAATAAAGTCGATAAATTTATAGAAGAATATAAAGACGGTATACCAGACGACGACTTACAATTAATAGCCGATGATTTAAAAATAGGACTAAAAATAGATTTACCATCAACAATAATAAGTAAAGTAAATCATATTGATATTAGACCAATTAAAAAGCCACTTACTACCTTTAATTATATTAATACTAGATTAAATCACGTAGAACACATAATAAGCACTAATAATAAAAATATAGAAATTAGTAAAGAAGAACTAAAATTAAAATTAGAACAAAATATCAAAGAAGATAAAGTAGTATTTTACAGAAAGAACGGAGATTTAATAACAAAATTATATACCGCAGAGGGTATATATACCACTTGTAATGATGAATATTTAGAAGCGTGTAAAGATATTAATTTAAACCCGTGTAGAATTGATTTTAATACACAGGAGGACTTATCTAATTTTTTATTTAGTAATCTTAATAGACCTAATAGAATATCTTTTCTTAAAGAATATGACGAACTAGAAGGAGTAAAACGCCCTATAGATTATGATAATTTATCACATATTGATATAACTAAATCTTACGCTACCTCTGATACTTGTAATTTATATGAAGGCTTTTTAGGCAAAATTACAGACTTTAGAAAGACTGATAAAATAGAAGGAATAGGGATATATACGATAGATAAATTAGATTTTACAAACTGTGAAAAAAATATACTTATGAAATTAAAATACTTATACAACGGCAACGCCTACCCATCAGTAGAACTAAAATATATATCATCTCTTGGTGTAAAATTTATTATTACTGGTGGATGTTGGGGAGAAAAAATAGATATTAAAATACCCGATAAGATGTATAATAAAGATAAAGACGGCGTAGCACACTATAAGCGGTGGTATGGTTGCTTGATGAAAGATACAAGACACGATAGATATTATTTTAAGTGTAATAATTTAAAAGAAGCACAGTTAAACGCTTACGGAAATAAAGAAGCAACAATACGGTATAATTACGGATGTGAAGAAGGTATAATAGAATACCCTAAAAAATACGTATATCATCTGGCACACATAGCAATATTTATACACGGTTATAATAGAATTAGAGTTCTACAACAATTAACACAATTTAATAATATAGAGCAAATAAAAGCAGTAGACGTAGACGGAATATACTATAGAGGAGACGTAAAGGTATTAAAATATTTTAGAGAAAAAGAATTAAAGGATTTAAAATATATTTGTAAGACTTTTACTTATGGTGAAAAATCAGACTATATATTAAAAGAGGAAGAATTGATAGAATATAATAAATATAAATCAGATTACAGAAAAAAACAAAAATTAAAAATTAAAAATCATATATTATTTTATTTTTTTAGAAGATGGTATAATAGAATAGAAGAAAAATTCGGTAATTATTATAATTATAAATCAGATTACAGAAAAAATAATCTAATAGAATTTCATAGAGGAGCAGGAGGAACAGGTAAGACACATAAACTATTAACAGATGAAGGATTAATAAATAAAGTATTCGTCGCTCCTTGTTATAAACTAGCAAGAGTAAAAGAAAAAGATTATAATATAGAATCTACAGTCTTAAATAAATTATTATATTCAGACCAAGCCGTAGACTATTATAATAAATTCAACGTTTTAATATTTGATGAGTGCTCGATGATGAATAAAACAGAACTACAACAAATAATAACAAAATTTGATAGACATAAAATATTTTTTGTGGGAGACTACGGCTACCAATTACCACCAATAGAGGGACAAGAGATAATACCTCAAGATTATAAATATAATATAGTTGAACACACTATAAATTATCGTTGTAAGTGTAAAGATTTAAAAAAATTATTAGATAAATTAAGAAAAAAAATTACAGAAGGTCAACTCTTTTTTAATATAAATAATTATAATTTTGATATAATTGAATTAGAAGATATTAAATATAGAGTAGAAGATATTATAATAACTGTTAGTAATAAAAAAAAAGATATTATTACTGAAAAATTTAAACACTTACAAAAATTTATAGTTTTAGAAAATACATCAAAATATAGTAATACTGAAATATTATTACAAAAGCCAGAAGGTGTAAAAAGTGAACTTAGGCACGGATTTACTATATATTCAGTCCAAGGCGAGACCGCAAAAAATAGGCTATTTATTGATGTATCAAAAATTAAAGATTTAAGAACAATATATACAGCAATTAGCAGAGCAGAATATCTAGAAAATATAATTTTCTTTAGATAAACAATTCAGGAGACGATAAAATAAAAAAATTATTTTATAGTTTTTATAGTGTAGAATTAGTGCGGGGGTCAATTCAGCTTCGATTAACCAATTAGTTAAATTTGGTTAAAAAAAAAATTAAAATTTTTATAATAATTTGAATTAAAATTCAAATTAAAATTTAATTATAATTTAAATTAAAATTTAAATTATATATTTTTATAATAATTTGAATTAAAATTCAAATTAAAATTTAATAATAATTTAAATTAAAATTTAAATTATTTAATTATTAACTTATTAAAATTTAATAATAATTTAAATTAAAATTTAAATTATTTAATTATTAACTTATTAAAATTTAATAATAATTTAAATTAAAATTTAAATTATTTAATTATTAACTTATTAAAATTTAATTATAATTTGAATTAAAATTCAAATTATATATTTTTACTTATTAAAATTTAATTATAATTTGAATTAAAATTCAAATTATATATTT
>Ga0209337_1002166_pt1 | contig 14445 bp, 16 predicted proteins | sample LinPmetageLP53_FD_184044 | JGI IMG/M metagenome (GOLD analysis project Ga0209337, IMG submission 184044) | Marine viral communities from the Pacific Ocean - LP-53 (SPAdes) (version 2) | ecosystem: Environmental > Aquatic > Marine > Oceanic | place: Pacific Ocean | collected 2010-02-08
AATATTATTTTATATATAAATATATTTTAATTAAAATTTGTCTAAAAACAAATCATCAATATCTGTTTGTATTTCTTGATATGTTGCTTTAAGATTAAACATTAAATCTGCTTTATATTTCGATCGCTGACTTCCGTTATAAAATAATATAACCGTTGGGTATGATCTTATTTTATATTTATTTTTTAATGATGGATATTTTTCTATGTTTGCTCTATAATAAGTGCAATGATGCAATTTACTATAATTGTTAAATTTATTTGCAAATGAAGTTGTAAATTCAACAACAACAGCTCCTTTGTTTATTTTTGTTGTAATTGTAGCCGGGGATACATATAATTGAGTATAACTATTAAACATTAATAATAGCATACATATTGCTAATATATTTTTCATTTACCTTTCCTTTCTTCAAACAAGCGATCTTCCATTTTTTCGAGTTGCTCTTTTATATCTTCAACATCTTCTTGAGTATTCATTATAGTTTCTCGAATCAATTCATCTTTTAGATCATATTCTGTTCTAGTAATTTCTGGTTTTACTGGCGGCGGTAATTCTTTTGCCTCTTGTATATCTGCTTGTAATGCAAACCACATTCCTACTACTGTAGCTATACCTATAGAAATGCCAATTAAAGTTTTTATACTTACTTTAAATCCTGTTTCTTCATTTAATTCTTTCATGTTGTTACCTAAATTGATAGTTTAAACCCAATTTTGCAGAGTATACACTTCTATCCCAATATCTCAGATAGTCAGACTCTAAAAATAATCCAAAACCTTTTCCTAATTTAGCACCTAATATTAAACCTGCATTGTAATCTAACCATTGAGTATTTCCATTGCCATTAGATATAAAATTAGCGTAACTAAAATTTTGATCTCCATATACATGTTGATGTAATGGTAATACATTACCCCATGCATGAACCCAAAATTTATCTGAATAATGATATAAATCTAATCCTATTGCTAAAGACACTGTAGCCATTCCTCCTACTTCTGAAAATTTTTCTGCATTAAAATCATTTACTATGTCTCCATAATAATATTTTCTGAACTCTTCGTCTGTGCTAGCAATATCTTCGCCTTCTGGATTTTTCCAAGACCAATCTGCAGTAGTATCTGGAACTTCTGAGCTATAATCTATTATTTGATAGAATTCATCTTGATAATCATAATCATATGCTAACTTCCACCATGGATTATCTTGTAAATAATTTCTAATAGGATTATATCCATATGGGCCATGAGTTCGACCTACTGCTCCAGCTGTTACGTTAATATGTTTACCTATAGCTAAACGTCCCCTAACATCTACTTGTCCATATTTTAAATCAGCAACACCTGCTTCGAAGAATTTTGCATGTGCTACCCAATAATTTCCAAGATATCGTAAAAAATAATTTTGATTGGTATATTCGTCTCCCCATTGTCTTACCCAATCATATGAAAATAAATATTCAAATCCTTTAACTGCTCCTACATTTGACTTCCAACCAACATTTTCTTCAGATCCATCGTAAAATACTCGTTGACGATTTTCATAGTCAAATCTAGCTATTTTTCTAATACCTAATGATAATCTATAATCAAATGGATATATTTCTGTTACATCAGTTAAACGATTATCTTGTGATACATACCATTCTTTGTTTGATTCTTGCAATGGCTGACTAATTGATCCTGCAGCATATATAGTAGAATATTTAAAAAACTTTTTAAAAAATTTAAGTTTTTCTTTTTTTTCTTTTTGTGCTATTAGTGGAAATGCAAATAAACATGTTAACAATATTATCAATATACGTTTCATTATGATTCTCTTTTCTTAAAAATTTTTTCTAATCCTGATATACCAAAACTTCCTAATGTGATTATCACAAAAGAATTGTATATAAATTCATTGATAACTAAATCTTTACCAGCATATCCTGTTATTATGTCTGCTATGATCACAATAACCATTACGGCAAATGAAAAGAATCCTATTACGGATTTTTCATTGACATCATTTTTGTCTTTAAATATGTTTCGAAATGACATTTGATATTCCTTTCATATAAATATCAAATTATTTTTCAATAAACGTGTTTTATGAAAAATTTATGAAATTCCTTCGCCTAAATTAGATCCACTAAATATAAATGAAGCTTCGGCCAACTCTCCAGAAAACACTGCTACTCTGCCTCCGTCGGCGTTAACAGCGTCGGTATTACCTGGTATTTTTGTCCATTGACCTGCACTGGCTTCACCAAATGCTGTATGTGCAACACCATCATACACTTGGTTGTACATACTTTGTGGTGTTTTAAATAACAATCTGTTTTTGTGTTGCAAATAATACTGAGTATTAAGTGCTGCTAATTTTACATCTGGATGTGTATTAGATTGAATATATGTTAAACCGTTGTTAGCAATTTGTCTACTACCACTTAAGAGATGTGTTCCTGCTGATGCAGTGTAATAGAATTGTATGTTGTGTAATCCAAATGACTGTTCTGCTACACCCCCGTCTCCTTCTCCTTCTTCTCCTTCTATAGCGTCTTGTGTTACTATTTTCAATCCATTTGAACCACTAATGATTGTTATATCCATTGGAGGAAATTCATAACTTTGAGTTACTGGTGAATATCTTGTTTGTTCAAGTTGAGTGAAGGATTCATTGTCTTTTCTAGGATTACCTTCATATACTTCAGTAACACGCCATAATGAATTTGAACCAGATCCTTTACTTTGAATTTTATAAAATTTTTCAGCAAGTTTTCCTACACGGCCTGGAGGAGTTCTACTATCAAATAACTCAGTAAAATTATCTCCTAATATACCATAATTATTACTGTGAAGATGATCGATTATTGGTAAGGTCTTGTTGTAGCTAAATTGCGCTGCACTGGTACTGTTCCATGTGGTAACTTCTGCTGCAGTTGCACCTTGTGCTGCCTCTCCATCCTTATTAGCATATAATATTGTTCCTACTCCTATTTCATCGTCGACTGTATGAAATGTTCCTGTAACGTTACCAGTAAATACATCTGTGCCATTGATTCCATATGATCCAAAACTAACTAGTAATAATTGATGTGGTGTATATGATCCAGCTGCCTCTGCTACTAGTTTATTTGCAACGCCTTCTTCAATTTGTGCTATACTTCCTGATTCTGCGTTGTATTTAGTAGATACCGTTATGCTTATACCATTTACTATACCGTCAATTGGAGCTTGCTTAATACTTGCAATTTCTGATGCTGCAAATCGTTTTCCGGTACGGTTCAATACATTTAATTTAGTTACCAGATAATTAGGAGCTTTGTCTTGTTCATCCATTACAGCAAACACATCAGTTTTAAAATTTGATAGCAATTCGTTTGTCTTATTTCGTTTTGCAGCTACTAATGAGACTGCGGCATTATCAGATGCAACTTCTTCCAAACATTCTGATAAATTTATAGAGCTAGTGAATGAAGCCATTTGTTTAGCCATTGCTAAATATGCAGCATCTTTTTTAGCAGTAGATGCTCCAGTTCCAACTTCATATGAAGACATTATTTCACACGCGCCTTCCATAAATGATGAAATTGCTAAAGCAGCAACTGCTTCTGTTTCTCCATTTAATGCTTGGGCATTAAAATCTTTTTGTAAAATGGTTTCTCTATTATCATAATCTAATTCAGTTCCAAAAAATGCAGAAGCACTTTTAAATGTAGCTTCAATAGCTTGATCATATGTTATAGATCTTTCGTCTTTTAAATATTTAGCAAATGTTGTAATTGGAGATATAGTTACACTTTTGCCAATACCAATATCCGTACTTATTTCAGCATGCATATTTCCTGTATATGCTACTCCTGTTATTGAGTCTGTTCCTCCCGTAGCTGTAAATGTTGTTCCTATAGGTAATACGTCTAAAAATGTAAATACTCCTAATGGGTTTGTTGCAGAAATTCCTAAGATTTCCCCGGCTGGACTAGTTGCACTTACAGTTGCCCCATTAATAGGACCGTCAATTACTTGTCCATTAAATCCTGGTGCTCCTCCGGAGCCTGGTCCTCCTAGTGCCATTTGCTGGCTTATAAACCAGTTAAGTTCTGTTAATCTATCATTTTCAAGATAAAATTTCTTTTTTTGTTCTGATAATGGTAAATTTTTAATTTCAGGTCTTCTGCTAAATTCACGCCAATCTAATATCATATTTCTCCAATTATATTTATTCCTATTTAATTTAATATAAATATTAAAACATAAAAAAAGGGTGGAAATTAATCCACCCTAATATTACGATATTAAAAATTAAATTCTAAATAGTATTTAATCCTTCAACATATACTTTACCATAGAATTCTGGTCTAACAACTTTCTTAGCATATCTAGTCATAACACCTTTTCTTGGAGTGAAATTAACTGGATCGTATACTAATGGAGTCATGATTAACGGAACATATGGTGAATAAACTGCTCCACACTCAAGGAATTGTGCTCCTCTAAAGCCCATCAATATAATGTTCTCTTTCATGTATGGATTTTTATATACAGTGTATCTGTTATTAATTGCACCAACTTTTTGAACGCCTGCCGCAAATTCCATTTTAGTTCCATCTGTCTCTGCTGCAAATCCTGGAATAGATTCTAGGATAGTTGCTACTGCAGGAGATGTTACTAAGAAGTTTGCACCGCCACGTAATGTTTTTTGGTGAATTTTATTTGATACTTTTTGCAGTTTAGTACCTAATGTTTGGAACCAACCACCTTGTGTATTATAGAATCCACTAGTAGCTTGTTCAAACTTGGTAGTTGCTGTATTGTATACTCTGTTATTCTGTGCTGACCAAAACTCAGTAGTAGGTGCAGCTGAAATTAACATATCAAGTATTTCAAGATCAATTTCCATTGATACATATTCAGACAACATTGAAGTTAATTCTGCTTCAGCGTCAATTGAATGATAAGCATTAAGATCTTGAGCGAACTCAGGCGTCCATACTGCTTTCAATTTACGTGTTTTAGCAACAATTGCTTCAGATTGCATTTCTAGATTCAATTCTGGAATATCAATATCTGTACTAACACCATTACTTGTAGTACTAGGATCATCTTCAAAATCACCTCTAGTAATATCAGATGGTTGTTTATGATATTTTACTGTAGTAGTAGAGTTATCATAAAATACACCTGTACCAATTTTAACAACAAAATCAATTTTACCATTTCCGGCTGTACTTTCTAATTTAGTAAATGCAGGGTATACAGTGTCAATAAACGATGCAGTAGATGGAACAAATGCTCTAACACCTTTATCATCAAATCCTGACAACGATGCTGTATTAACTTGGTAAATACAATATTGTGCTAAATCGTTACCTGTAAAATCACTATCAAAGTTAACTGATGCTGAAGTTATAGATGAAGTAGTAGCCGTTGCATTACTTACGCTTACATCATTGATTGAATATCCAAATCTACCTGCCCCATAAAGACCACCACTTGGATCGCCACTAGTATTAGTAACACCAAATAATGAATCGGATGAATTATTGCTGTCAAATGGATGACCGCTATTAGTAGCTGGATCTGAATCTTGTGTAAATCCTGCCTGACCTGTACCATATTTAAAATCTAAATAGAATACTAGTCCAGATGGAAGATTCATTGGTTGTACAGAAACAAATTCTTTTGCAGCAAATTCTGCAAAGATTCTTCTTACTAATGGTAATGCTACCCCTGACCATTCTTCTGATCCTTCGGCAGTACCTGTTTGTGATGCTTCTTTTACCAATTGTCTTGCTTGGTTTTCTAGAAGTTGTGCCATTCCGGCTTTGTCAGTCTCATTCTTAAGACCTTCTAAAAGTCCTGTCTTTTCCCATTTATTAACATGCACTAATGCCTGTTTTCTTTGAGATCCGTCGGGGCTTTGTAATAAGTTACCTAAACTCATTGTTTTATCCTTTTTTTAAAATTAAATTAATCCTGCTAGTTTTTTCCAACGATTTGCGTGTTCAAATCCTTCGGACAAAATTTGCGTGTTTTCTCTGAATTGTTTAGACGGAGCAGTTGATGTACTAGGTCTAGAAGCATAAGATTCTTTTACAACACGTTTTTTAGCTGGCTTCGTAAAGCTTTCTGCTAATGTTGTGAATACTAATTTTGTTTCTCTAGTAGTTGCTGCTCTATCAAAGTTTTCAATTACTTTCATTTTTTGCGATTCTGATAAGTCAAAATTGCGGAATAACTTGTTTGTGTAAAGAAGTTTTGCATTTAAAAGATTAACTTCATTGATAACTGATTTAAGATGACTAACAGTTTGATATGATTCTTCTAAAGCTTCTAAAGCTTCTTCTAATTCTTCTTTTACCATATCATCTTTAGTATCATGTCCGTCTACGTGAGTTTCATCTGTTTTGCCATGTGCCATTTCATTGTTTTCTGAGTCATCTTCTTCTTCTGCAAGAATTTCGCTGATGATATCGTCAATTGATTCAGAATACATTTCGTTAGCTTCGTCGTCGTCTTCCTTATGAGATGGATCATGTCCAGCTCTCATTGTTCCTTCAGGTATTTCTTCGCCTTCTTCTGGACCACGCATACCTTCTGGAATGTCTTCGCCTTCCATGTCTTCTTCTAATTCAGCAATAATTTCATCTAAATTCATATCTGCTTCATTATACTCTTCATCCATTTCGTCGTCAGACATTTCATCATCCATTTCTGGTTCTGCTGCTACGTCTTCGCCGGCGTCTTGAGTATAAATATCACCGTTAAAATCCATTTCACCATCGCCATCCGTGTCTATAGAAAGATCACCAACGTCTTGACCCATGTCTGCTTGACCCATGTCGTCGTCTTGACCCATGTCCATGTCATCTACACCCATATCATCGTCTTCATGTTCTGCTTCATCTAATTCTTCAGATAATTTAGCTGATAACATGTTTTCGATTCTTGGAGCAAATGCTTCTTGTAACGCAATTTTTGCATTAGCTAACGCAGTTTCTTTAACAGCTTTAGCATCCGCAATTGCTTCTTTTAGCAAATCTGATTTTGCCATAGTTTTTCTCCTTAAATTTGTTTTTTGGAAATAAGATTATTTTGAATCTTAATAAGAATAAATAATTTTTTTATAGACGCTATATAAAGATTGATAGCGTATTCTACAATAAATATAGACAATATAAAAAAAACAGTAAAAAAGCTCGACATTATTTGCCGAGCTTTAAATTACAATAAATTAATTAATACTATTATAGTACTACGAATGATGCAGTAAATGCACTTCCATCTGCTAATGGAACATCTGATGCATGAATTCTAAATTTAAATGAATTAGCTGCAGATGAATGTGGTACTAATGATGAAGAAAGAATAGTTGTATGTGATCCTACTAAAAACATACCAACGATACATGATTGTGCATCAACTGAATTATTTGTTACAGTATAATCAAGAGATGACGAGTTATGAACTACTGCGTCAACTACTAAATTTCTTACTTCAATTTTTTTACCATGAGCAGTATATGTATACGCATCAGCTGCTGCAGGCGAAGTAACTGTATGAACAATACCAGCTGATCCAGTATTGAATGTTATATTTGCACCTAAAGCTGATGTTAACGTATCAACTGTAATTTTTTTTGTTTGGCCGTTTGCGATGTCTACTATGGGCAATACATCGTTTGCCGTTACGAGATCACCGGTTGTTTGTGCGGTTAAATCTGATATTTTAATAGTACTCATTTTTTATCCTATTTATACTTTTTATTTAATTTATAATTTATTGCATTACTAATGTTTGACCTTGATGAGTAATTATTACTTCTCCAGCCTGTGTTAGTACTTCTATTTCAATTGTTTGTTGTGCAGTGGTAATTGCATTACCATCTTCGCCTCCTGCAGCGCCATAAGGATTGTTTGAAAACATTTGAGAGTGTGACATTCTAGCCTCGGCTTCTACTTGTTCAACTTCCTCTAAAAATTTACGTTTTTGTTCCATTAACGGTAAATTTTTAATGTGATTTAATTTTGTAAAATATCTCCAGTCTAACATACTTTTTTCTTCATTTATTTAAAAACAATACAATTTATAATAAATATAACCATAACTAAAAAAACCTATTATTACTAATAATTATTCATATCTCGAATTTGCTGTATATATTTAGCTCGATTAAGTTGGTCTCTGCGTTTAATACTAGGTTTAATAAATGTTTTATTTGATTTAATTCGATCTAGAATATTTGAGTCTTTCATTTTTCTTTTAAATATTCTTAAAGCAAAGTTTAAATCTCGATCTACTACTGATACGGCATTTGCATTTCCGGGTACAATAGATTTGTGTTGTTTTTGATGTTTGTTCATATAACTTATATATTTAATTGTCTTTTTTGTATAACTGGTTTTGATTTTTTAGATTTAAGATTGAATCTAAAATGTTTTAATTCTGGTTTTTGTGCTAAATATCCTTGTATTTTTTGTGATTCTAACGCAGGATCATCTCCTAATCTAAAATAAAAATACCCAATTTTACCAGATTTTGATATACTATGCTTTATAATAGTAAACCCCTTTCTTTGAGTCCATTGTTTAATTTCTTCTGCTACAGACGCAGATTCTGCAGGGTCTCGTACAATATATTCAACTCCGCCTCTATAATCAGTAAGATTATTTATAAGCTGTGCTTCTTCTATATCATGCATTTCGTTTAACTTATATCCGAAAAATTCTTGATACATTTTTTTAAATATATTCATTGTATTACCTTATAATATATATTTTTTTTCATTAAACCAAATTAATGAACATCATAATATTTTTGTATTCCTTGTGCGATATCTTCAAATGCTGCTGCTAATCTTCGTTCATGAATCATAACTTCATTTGCAGATTTTTTAAATTCATTTAATGCAGCATTAATACCTTTAAACTGTCTACTAGCAGATACTCCGTCTACTAAATCATCAGCTTCTTCTGTTACTAAACGATTTGCAGTTTCAACAACTCTAGTAAGATTTTCAACAACTTGTTTTAATTTACCAGTACCATATACAGATTCTCCCATTTGTGAAAATGTTTTTAACGCTTCTCTAAAGGCCAATTTATCTTCTGTTGTTAATGGTGTTGGTTGTTCTGAAAATACTGATGGTTGTTTTTCTTCTTTTAAAAGATCTCGTATTATTTTTAATTTACTTTTCATTTTAATATCCTACATTTTCCATCTTCGCATAGTATTGAAGTTATAATTTCGTTTACTTTATTATATTTATTTGTTGTTTTTTGTACAGATTCATTCATAGAATTAGGCTTCATATATGCTCCATGCGTAGATGGATTAGAAACAAAGTCCCAACATATTAATTCAAAATCTTCTTGAACTTCAACTGTATTTTCTCCCATTACTTCTTTAACTGATCCCAAACCTCTTGAACTAATACCTAAAACAATACCAGCTTTAAATAATGATTTTAAAATATTACCTGATGGTGTTTCTAAAATTTGAACTGTTCCTTTAAGATCATCACCATCCCACCATATGTTTAATACATTGTGCGAAACATTATTTAAATTAACTACTGATGATTCTGGATGATCTAATTCTCCTAATGCTCGGTGTTGATCAATAAATTCTTTTTTATACTTTTCACATTCTCTCATTAAAATATGTTTTGGATATACACGTCCGTTTTGATTTTTAGCACCAGATCTTTGTAATATTCCCTGCACAACATAACCACCAGGAACACCATATTTACCTCCATTTGATTCATTTAATGAACCAATTGGTTTAAATTGCATGTAATCCATAATTAATTTTTTTGTCATATTACTCCCCTATTGCTCTTACACGTTCTGCTATCTTAATTAATTTTTCTGATATTTTATTAAGTGCCTTTTCTGTTCTAGGCCCATATTCAACTCTAGACATACCAGAATCCTCTTTTAATTTACTAGTATGTTTAACTAATGTTTCAATTTCTTTTAATTTTTTTGACACCTCTTGAATAGTACGTTTAACTTTATTTTCTGGAGTCATTTTTTTATCGCCTCTAGAAAATTGTCGATAAGATTCAATTAAACGTTCATATTTACGATCCATTGCTTCTTGAACCGTTTCATATTTTGCATTTTTATTTTTCCATTTACCTCGTTTAGCAAATGATGCTGGTGTTTGAAATCCAGCAACTCCGCCGGTGGTGGATGCTTCATTTGATTCTTTATCTTCATATTCTTTATGAGTCATTCCTGGATGATCTGTTTCACAATTATGATTATCGTTTAAAGGCATACCGTCTGCATCTGAAATTTTATCATCATTTGCATCATCGGTATAGCCTTCTGGTGTTAAGTTGGCAGTTGTTGATAATGATGCATTATATTTATCTTGAGCTTGTGTTAATTTATTTAATGCACTTGTTAATTCGTCTGCCTCTGCCGGAGATTTTTGTTCGTGTAATTCAATAAACTTATTTTCTATTTGTCGTAAAAATGATTTCATGAATTTACCTGTTTTAATTCATTAACTAAATCCATATATCTTAACAATGATAAAACGTGAGATTCTTTAATTATTTTTTTATTTTCAACTGAACATAACATTTCAGATAATTTTTCTACTTTAATTTTAGTAATTTTATCTGTTATTGTAGTTGAATATTCTTTTAATTGATTTTTTATTTTAGGAATACTTTTTCCTATATACTGTTTAAGTATATCAGTATCGTTTACATTAGTTATATATTGTCCTAATAACTCTTTTTGTGATTCTGATAATACTCCATATTTTTTATTAAATTTATCAATTAATAATCTATATGATAATAATCTCATATCTTCTGATTGATTTGAATATGACTCTAAAACTACGTCTTTTTGTATTATAGTTTTATTTAAAGGTAATCCGTTTTCTGCAATAATTGTTTTACATTGCAATATTTGATTTGGATTTGCAGATTCTGAATGTTCAAATAACATATTTATTGAAGCTAAAACTTTATAATTATTAATATGTATCTTTGACATATTTTCAAATACAAAATTTGTTTGTATTTCTTTTACTAAATTATAACGTTGTCTTTTTAAAACGCTTTGATTTAACTTAGTATGAGCATCTTTGACATCACGTATAAATTCTAGTGCATATGCTTCAGATTTATATTGTTCTTTTACTAAATTATTATAAAGTTGTAGTTCTTTAGCTAATTCAGTATTTTGTCCAAAATATTTTTTGATTATATCAATCGTTAATGATTTGTCAGAAGTCATTGTTTCTGACGTTAATTTACGTACTAATAATTCAAATAGAATTCCTGTATTTCTATATTTTGAATGTTTTAATTTTTTCATATCATACCGATAGTTTATAATAAATATATTTAAAAAATTATTCTAGTATATTATCTTCATCTAACATAGTCCCAGAGTCGCTATTTTTTTCATTTTCTTTTAATGATTCTGCAATTATTCCATGATTTTTACTATATTTATTCTTTAAAGATTTTATTAAATTATTATTTTCTGTAGTAAATGAGATTTTTCTGTTTCGTTTATGTGGCTGAAATGCCGTTTTTTGATTTTCTACATCAAATGCTTGTTTTAATGTTTTTTGTCCCGTAGCGTCCCATCCAAATGCATTATCATGTTGACCAGATTTAATTCCCTCCGGAGGTCGGCCCCCCTTTTCTTTTTCTTGTACTTCATCTGATGACATATGTACTGTTGCTAAATCATGGGGTGTTCCATATGATACTCCTGTAACTGATGGATCATTTCCTTCTTGCTCAATTTGATTTTGACGGAATCTTAATTTTAAATCTTCAATTACGTTAACTCGTTCTGATAACCATTGGTCTTCAGACATATTAAATATAAATTCGTAAATGTATTTATCTGAAACTAATTTACTATCTTTCATTGTATTAGCTAATGTTATTTTTTCATTCATTAATGCAACTTTTTGTTGATCATAAATTATAGATGGGGCTGTTAATTCTAATTCAAATCCAACTAAATCTTCTCCTTCGAATCCCTGTGCATATAAATGAACAATAGCTATCTTAGTTAACTCGGAAACCATTATTTTCTGTAATCTTTCTATAGTTCTTGCAAATCGAATATCCATTGATGCTAATGTAGTTTTTCCTTCAACACCTTCGTCATAACCTAAAAATGGTTTTGGTATTTTAAGAGCTGCCATCATTTTATGTTTAACATAATCAATATCTTCAATTCCAGTAAAAGTCATTCCAGGTAATGTATCAATTGATGTTGAACTTTGGCCTCCTCTTACTGGCAAATAATAATCTTCTAACATATTATTAATATTAAATTTAAGATTATAATTTCCTGTATTTGTGTCTATATGAGGAATTTTTTTCATTTTATTAATAACTTGTTCCATATGAGCATCAACTTCATTAGGAGGAATATTACCAATATCAATTTTAAAAATACGTTTTTCTGGAGCTCGCATAATACGATGTATTAACATTGCATCCTCAAGCATCATTAGTTTTTGAAATTCTTTTCTAGCTCCTTCAAGCATACTTCTACCATATGGTAAAAAGTTTGAATCAGATATCATTCGAAAATGAGCCATTTCATATACGTCATATCCATTTTGAGGACTAGAAGCATGTCTAAATTTTATATTATATTCGCCAGTTTCTTCATTATAATCTTCTATTCGTTCTACTTCATAACTAGAAAATGGTCGGGCATTAACAACTCCTAATTCGTCTGCAATATCTAGTTTTAAAAAGAAATCTCCATATTTTGCCATATTTCGAATCCATGGCCACATATTAAATTCAACATTTAAAACATCATTAAATAAATTTTGAAGAATTTTTTGTATATTTGTTTTATTACTTTTGATAGCTAATACTTCACCAAATTGATTTGCTAAAGTTGATTCATCTGAATATATATCTAGTGCTGAGCTAATTATTGGATCTTTATCCATCATTTCATAATCTACATATAACTGTATACGATTTTGATTTGCGTAATAATTTGAATCATATCCGCCATGACCGCCAGTACGATATCGATTAGATCCATGTAATCTAGTATATCTGTCAGCTAATTTAGTTTGACTAATGTTACCTGCAGACTGTAATCTATTAGTATCAACAACACGTACTTTGTCTTTACCGTACGCTCGCACGATAACATTGGTACTAAATAAATTTCGTAAACGTTTTCTTAATGACGCCATATAATATATTATTTTTTAATAAATATAACTAACTACAGAAGCCAGGTTAAATTTTCATCATCAGTCCCAGTATTCCACGTCCAGCCCGTATTCTCCGAGTTTGATTTTCCGGTATATATAAGTGAATCTGATTTTTGTACTCGACTGATAGCTCGTTTATTTAAGTCTATTCCCTGTTGTCTTAGTTTTAATGATGTATCTCGTAACCATAGGCCAATTGCAAAACTCATTACTAAATCATCATTATATCCTACCTGTGCTTGTGCTTTGCCATTTAGCCACACAAACACAAATAATTCTTGTATTAATCTTTTACTGCGTATTAAAGGGGTTTTTTCTCTCATATACATTTCTAGTGCAGATATCATTAATGGTCTTGTTCTGCTAGTAGTAGAAACTCCTGGTACCATTTTTGTTTTATCTTTAATGTCATACCCCTTTCTAAGATGTACTTCTAAATCTACATATCCATCATCTTTGTATGTATAAAATAAATTTTCATAATTTCTATCTAATGCTGGTTGAATTGCTGCCCAACCAATATTTGCATTTTCAATCGCTAATAATGCATTATTCCATTCAGTTGAAACTGTAACTAACATATTTCCAAAATCTTTTGGAGGAATCTTTCCTTTATATTCAGCAACTTGTTTTATAGATTCAATTTCTATAACGTGAAATGTAGACCAATCTGCACCATCACCCCGAGCAACGTCAGCTACTACTGCATATGTTTTACTATAATCTGGATATTCCCATATCCAATATGCATTATCAAATCCTCGTTTTTCTATTGGTTCTTCACAATTATTTTCATAATCCTGGAGACACTTGCCATCTACTACAGTATGTCCGGAGGAAACAAAATCACAGTCACATTCTTGTGATGCCCCCCGTTCTCCTAATAAATGAGTTTGCCTAGTTCTCCATTCTTGATCGCGATCTGGATGTACGGTCCAATGTAATTTTATATTATGCCACTCAGTATTTGGATTAGTTTCACCATCAACCCATGTTTTATGAAACCAATTACCAATACCATTTGGAGTAGAAAGAACAATGGCTGATCCACCAGTTGATAGCGTTGCTTGTGATGCTATCCATATTTCTTCTACATTTCTAATAAATGCAGCTTCATCTACTATTAATAATGATAATGCTTCTGATCGAGCTCCTGTTGTTGCAGAAGAAACTGCTTTAATTTGTGATCCATTTTTAAATTTTAATGATAATTTATTATCTG
>Ga0209337_1002167_pt1 | contig 14443 bp, 26 predicted proteins | sample LinPmetageLP53_FD_184044 | JGI IMG/M metagenome (GOLD analysis project Ga0209337, IMG submission 184044) | Marine viral communities from the Pacific Ocean - LP-53 (SPAdes) (version 2) | ecosystem: Environmental > Aquatic > Marine > Oceanic | place: Pacific Ocean | collected 2010-02-08
TCCCTTGCGAGGACTGTTGAGGCTAACTCGACTATTTCTTGTTTAAGGCTTTGCATAATTTGATAGTGGTTTCCTGCGTAGCCTGCAAGTTCGGCTGAAAGTTTTAAATCTCCTTTAGTTTCTATAATGTTGTTTAAGAAAGACTGTTGTTTTTCTGTTAACTTTCTTTTAGTGACTGGAAGATTCATTGCTTTATTATAGGGTGCAGGGATGCATTTGTCAAGTATTTTAAAATATATTAAATACTACTTGACAAAACTGACATACAACTGTATACTGAGGCTTGTCCGGTAGAGGGTTAAATACCTACATATCCTACCTACCTTTAAAGCTCTTTAAAGACCCGACATCCCCTCAACTTAACACTTCAAAATCTCTGAAAATGTATACGATTGTGCATATATAGGGGGAGAGGGGGGTGGACCCCTGCCTGCCTTTGAAACTCTTAAGAGTTTTAGAAAGTTAATCTACTTCCTAAGTCTTATAGACTTACTTTTTGATTAACAAGACTTTAGAGAATAGCTAAACTCTGCAGAGTTTAATAAGAATATGAAGTTTACATAATTCTGAAGGAATTAATGTAAGTTTATTATAACTTTAAAGTCTCTAAAGACTTTAGAAATTGAATAGGAAAAACAAGAGCTTACAGAGTTTTTAACTCTGATTGGTGGGATAGTCAGGGTTCGATAGTATTTAAGGTTCTACGGCTCTCTAAATAGGCTTAGATTTGATTGTTATCCAAGTATCTAAGAGATACCTGGATGTTCTTGATAGATTCTTTTTAGCCCTTTAGGGCCTAAAAGAATTCAATTCTTCAGAAGATTGCGGACATAAAAAAAGGAAGCCGAAGCTTCCCTTTTAAGCGTGTAAAAGATTATTTACATAATCTCTAACGAATCTTGAGATTCGAAAGCTCTATTCATGAAGTCCCTTTCTTCATGAGCTTTATCCAACAAAGCATCAATTTCATATTGATTGAAGTTTTTAACTTCGTTAGCAAATATCAAAACATCTAAAGATGTTCGGTCAAATTTCTGCAAAGAATCTATGAAGAAGTCTCCAAAGAGAACAGCAATCTCATAGAGATTTTCATTCTTTTCCGAAGGAATAATAGAAACTTCGAAACCATTTGGAAACGTAGTTTGAAGATGGAAACCATTTAAGAAATGGTGTTCTGAAACATTGAAATTTATCATAAATTTACCTATATAAAAGTTTAAAAAAGTGGAAAGGGAGTCCTAAGACTCCCAATCCTGAATTGCTTATGAAGATTGTAAATCTTTATAAGACCTCATGCTCTTCAGAACAGAAGCAGGGACTGCTTTCATTTCCAAAAGCTTCGTAACTCCTCCTTGAGTCAAAGGCTTTTTAGCATCGTTTAGCGAAGCTAAGAAGTGACCTCGAAGAGTTCCGAACTTAATGTCCTTTGGACATTTAGGAAGTTTAGAAAAGTGCATAGCAATTTTCATAACTTGAGGGTAAGAAGCTCTAGCTTCTTCGTTGAATTTGGTAACAGTTTTGGGTGCTTTAGCACCATTTTTTAGGCTTTTAGCCATATTTTTATCTTCCTTAGACCTTAAGGTCTATTTAGTTAACAATTCCGACACCGTTGCCGAAATTTGCCATTACAAGGTAACTTTTTTCCGAAACAGCGTCAACTCCTTTTCGTGCATGATTGTTCTTCAATAAGAAAACAACACCACGAAAAAAGTACAAATCACCAAAATCGACAAAATCTATCAAATCTTTTATGTATGTATTTATATAATTCTTATATAAATTTACGCGTAAATAATTACGTAGTAATTACATAAAAGCTTTTTTTACATGCTTATGTATATACACTTACGCGTTTCAATGGCTTCCAAATGCTTACAGGGGGATGGAAACTTATATAGTTTTTACATAAGATTTATGCTATAATCTTTATGTACTAAAGTTTATTTACAACGCGTGTCTTCTGTTGACAAAAGATGACCACCATGTTTTGATTGATTGGCTTTGGCAATAGTGCCACAGCATTAACCATTTAAATTATTATGGAAATATTATTAGAAACAATTTCAGCAGAACGTCAAGCAAGGTTTTTAGAACCTAAAACTTCTGACCATTTCAAAACATTCTTTATGGGTAAATATGGTCACCGAATTTATGAAATTAAAATCGGTAGAAAGTGGGTTACTATGCGTAGTAATTCCCATAGAGCTAGGATTTCTTTACAGAAATATAAGACTTTAGCGTTTATTCAATGGCGAAGAGACGTAGAATCTCACACTTTTGTTCCCAATGAAAAGCGAAAACGAGAATGGTACAAAGACTATGGGTTTACTCAAAAACCTAGAGACTATCTTGTGTATGACAAACACTTATCATGGAGATAATTATACATGAAGTTTATTCTTATGTACGGGTCTTCGGTTGACAAAGTATGGTTGGTTGTGCCATACTTTAAAACGTCAAAGCGACCAACAAGATTATAAAGTAATTTATAAATAACATTAAAGTTATAAAGGAGTTTGATTATGATTGATGATTTAAAAGAATTTTTACAGAATTTAGAAAGCAATGAAGATACCTTTGAAGGTTTAGATTTGTTTGACGAATAGGTTTGACTTTGACCTTAACAAAGTTTAATTTAACAATAAATAAAAATATGGCTATTACATATACAAATAAAGGTTCAGCTACCACAACAGCTATTTCCCAAGCTCCAAAAGAAGTTAAAGATTTTTGGAATCTTTGCGATAAAGAAAGTGTTTCTATTGCTAGAGTTAGAAAACTCAAAGATAGATACGAACACTCTTCTGGAAAAACATTTGAAACTACTCATTTTGGTAAAGTTTCTTTAAATGTTGCTAGAAAGTATGTTAATCGAGATGATAAAATTCGATTTAACAGAACTTTAGGAATAGGTAAACGTAATCCTATTATGCAAGTTTTAGAAGTTCCTGAAAACTTTAAAGTAGAATCTAAATATTTAGATGCTTTCAAAGCTTTAAGAATGGCTAACAATGGTTGGAGTTCTCCTAGTCTTTTACAAAGACTTAAAGATTTGTTTTAATCTTTTATAAAGACTATTTATACTGCGTGTCTTTTGTTGACAACAATAGAAGACATGCTGTATCATTTCCCAACATTCAACAATAACACTAAACAATTATGTCTAAAATATTTAATACATTAGAGAGTGCCAAAAGATACTTAAAAGATAACAAATACAGATACTTAGAGAATTATTCTCATAGAGAAGATATCTTTGAACTTCATAAAAAAGGTTTTAAGATAGTGTCAGTAACACCATATCGACAAACTTATGAGCCTACTAAATATCAGATACAAAATATTAGATAGTTGCTTCGTACTTAGTTTTTGTCAAGGACATTAAGATAAAGAAGTTCTTTATGAACATACTTTATAATAATACTAAAATTACACTTGGAACTAAGTTTAGTGACAACCGAGAGTTGCTAGTCTCTTTAAAAACTAGCACAGTTTTAAAACTCAATGGGAGTTACATGTCCAAGTTGAGTATAAATAAATATAAAGGTGACATGTAGAGTTGCTAGTCTCTTTAAAAACTAGCACAGTTTCGTATAGTTAGGTGTTGAAACTCTTATAAAATCCTAGAGGTCAGAGATGAAAGAGCAATAAGACTGAGAAATCCAGATGCTTACTAACTATACACTTTTTTAATTGAGGAAAAACTATGGCATATAAATTATTATCAGTAGACAACAATCCAAAAGTTATGAAGGGTAACAAATTACAGGACAAATATTGGTCTGTTATCCTACACTTAGCTCCTAGTAATTTAGCTGATGGCAAACGTACTGTTTGTCCTTATGCTAAAATAGCTAAGTGTGAAGAGCCTTGTTTAAATACAGCAGGTTTAGGTGGTGTTTATCCATCTATACAAAACGCTAGGGTTAGAAAGACCCTGCTGTTTTTAGATGAGTACGAAACCTTTATGGAACAGCTCGTTGATGACATCAATAGATTCATCAGAGCTTGTGAACGTAAAGATAAAAAAGCTTGTGTCCGATTAAATGGTACAAGTGACATTCAATGGGAGCATCAGCTATATAAAGGCAAGACAGTCTTTGAGATGTTCCCATCTGTGCAGTTTTATGACTACACCAAGATACCTACAAGAAAGATTGAGGGCATAGATAACTACCACTTAACGTGGTCTTACTCCGAAGCTAATAAAAAATATGCTAAATTATTTAATACAGTACCGAACAATAAAGCAGTTGTGTTTAGAAAAGCGTTGCCATCTTTTTTCAAAGGTGTTAAGGTTATAGATGGAGACACTCATGATATGAGATTTTTAGATGAAGACAACGTGGTTGTTGGACTAAAAGCAAAGGGCAAAGCTAGGAAAGATTACTCTGGTTTTGTAATTGATAACTTAATAGAAGCGAGGGCAGTAGTATGATGATATTAAATTACGAAAGTAAAAAACAATTAAAAGAAAATATAGGTAAACGATTAAAGTTTACTGAGACTTCAATGTTCGGAGAAGAATATAAAAGCAATGGAACTTTTGCAGGATGCAACAGACCCTATGACCCTAGAGGTACAGGGAAAAGGGAGTTCTTTGCAGGTGTTACAATGGTAGATGATTTAATAAGTGAGGTAGAATAATATGGTTTATGATATAATAGACATTATAAAACAAGAGCTAGAAGATTGGGTTCTTGAGATGATTAATGGCAATACTTATGATGCGATTACAGCATTAGAAGATAAGGTTGAAAATTTAGAGTGCAAGGTTAGTGAACTTGAAGATGTCGTTGAAGAAAATTACAGACACTCAATAGAGTTAGCACAAGAATGTGCCAATGAAATTAGAGACACTACAGATAGTGAGATTGAAGAGTTATCTAGTAGAATAGATGAATTAGAGGAGAAAGATGATGGATAATTTAAAATGGTACTGTTGCAAGGACTGTGGTAGTGATGATATAATGTGGTCAGCTTATGTAAATGAGCTTGATGAAATAATAGATGTAGATGAAAAACATACAGATATATGGTGTAATGTTTGTAATTTATTTTGTGAGTATATAGCAAAGGAGAAATATGATGGAAAGAAATGAAATAGTTTTATATGTAAAAAAAGAAGTTAAACATCTGTGGCACTTAGAAAGCAGACCAGACTTAGAAAAAGACTGCGTTGATTTTATATTAAATCAATGGGGAGAACACAAAGACAATGATTACTTAGCTTACTTAGTTGTTAAGTTTTTGTCTAACCTTTGTAGAGATGCAGTATCTTCAGAAGATTTAGAGTTTCAATATCAACAATCATTGTCCGATAAAGAGAGAATGATATTCACACCATAAGGAGAAAATATGAAAGCAATATTAATAGATGTAATAAATAAAGAAGTAAAAGAGGTAGAGCATGACGATACTTTAAAAAGTATATACAAACATGTAGACTGCGGAACTTTTGATGTAGTTAGAATAGATAATACAAATTCTATATACATAGATGATGAAGGATTGTTTGTTGAAGACCAACAATTTTTTAATTATGTAATAGATTTAAGAGTAGCTAGTTTAGCAGGTAATGGTTTAATTCTGGGAGTAGATGACGAAGGAGAGACTATTGAACCTACTTTAACTTTAGAAGAAGTTAAAAGCTCGGTGTTCTGGGCATGAGGACAACAACAGGACAAGTTATACATGAGAGTGTAAAGAAAAAGACTTCGATTGGTAGAGGTAACGTAGGTTTCTCGACCATGAATAAAAGAAAGAAACAAACCTACAAAAAATATAGAGGGCAAGGAAAATGATTGACGTATCAAACGCAACACTAGATATAATAGATGCTATTAAAACTAAACAAAAAATTCAATTTAAATATGGAACAGATGAGTATAGAGAACTCATACCTAAAGAATTCTTCGGAGACTTTGATGGCTTCGGTGGATTTACCGCACCTGAAGGAGAAGGTGGAGAGTACAGACAGTTTCTTTTTAGCAGAGTAACAGATTGGGTAGGCATACCTATGTACTATAAAGTCTTTGTAGAATTTAACATGGTTGGGTATCCAACTGATAAAGAAGTAACAGAGAAACTACATGAACTATTGGATAGTGCCGAGCCTATTATGTATACACTTAAACCACAGTCAGGAGATAAACAATGAGTAATATAATAACATTAGAAAGAACAAAAGATATTGCTAGACTTTTAGAAGCTCAGTACACAACAACGCTTGAATGGGATTTAGAGGACTTAAACATTGATGCCAATGAAATAAAGGATTACTATATTAAATATGGTAGACTTCATATAACATACAAAGATGGTAGTACAGTTATGCATGAGAGTAATGACTACGGAGGGAGTACAGATTATAAATGGGCAGACAAAGAAACATTTTATAATGAAGACTTTGATGAAGTGGAGTTAGGTATATGACACAGTATGATGTGTTCCCTGAATACAAAAAAAGAATAGATGGAGACACAATACTTTCTGTGTATGTAGATAAAGGAGAGTTGACAACACGCTTTGCAGATGGTACAATGGAAATAGAAACCAAACAACCGAGTGGTAAATGGAAAGTAACGAGGAAAAGAAAATGAAAAGAAAAGATTATGTGTTCATCGGATTATATGTATTGCTGTTAGGTGGTTGGATATCCACAGTTATAGAAAGAGTTCAACAAGAAAAAGAACAATTCACAAAAATTAATAATTTAAATAATGATTTAATTAAAATATCTAGTTATATAATTAAGAATGAAAAGCTTATTATTTATTTAGATGGAGAAGTTTACGACAATTCGCTGATGTTAGAAGACGTTAGTGAAAGATTACAAGAACAACAAAAACTAAACAGTAAGTTTTATGAAATGTATTTTAGTACTCAACCTCAAAGAGTTCAGAAAGAAAAAGAATTAGTTGAAGAGATAAAGGAAAAAGGTAATCAGGATAAGAGTGCAACACCTATACCCCTCCCTTTAATTATAGAGCAAGAAGCAGTAGAGATTCCTATCGAAGTGCCTGTCGTTAAGAGACCACCTATTGCTTCTTGCCCGACCTTACATACTAATTTATTACCTTATATAAAAAGAATTACATTACGAAAAGACTATAAATTTGTAGCAAACTATGATGTTGCTGACGATAAGATAATTAATTTATCTTTCACAGAAAAACTACCGAGTAAATTACAAACAGCAATAGCTAAGTATCTTAACTCATTTAAAATGAAAGGAGATATACAGGGTTGTTACTTACCAATCAAAATATTAGGAGAATAAAATGAATGTTAAAGAAGTCTTTACATTAAACAAAAAACAATTTGAAGAATGGTGTAGGTTTTGTCTGGACAATACTAAAGAAATGTACGAGAATAAAGATTCGTATATGAATGTGTGGGACAGAGAGAAACAAAAGTATTTAATCTACATAGAACAAAGCGAACACACAGAAAGTAAAAAGTTTTTAGAGAAAGTGCTTGACACAATCTAAGAAAGGGAGTATAATACTCATCATTAATAACCAAGCCAAACAGGAGTAAATAATAATGGCATTAATAGAAGGAAAAGCTTATTGGGCAAGTGTAACAACACCCAACACTACATTTGAACCAATCTATTCTGTAGATTTAGTAGTAGATGACGAGCTTGCTTCAAAATTTGAAGCGGAAGGTCATAGGGTAAAGGACTTAAGTGTTAAAGACCCAAGTGGTATGCCTGTCTCTGTAGGGAGAGCAATCACTATAAAAAGAAAAGTTAATGGACCGAATGGAATGATTCGTAAAGCACCAAAGCTTTATAATTCTAATAAGGAAATCATTGACGACATGGTAGGGAATGGCTCAACTGTTAGAGTACAGTACAATGAGTATCCTTGGACTTATCAAGGTAAAGCAGGTAAAGGTTTAGACTTTAAAGCTATGCAAGTTTTAGACTTGGTACAAGTAACGTCAGCAGATGGCTCAGAGATAGACCCATTTGGAGATGGAGAGGAATTCTAATGACAGAAGAAATGTTAGAACACTCAGACAAACCTTACGTAACAATAGATGATGTACAAGTTTTTATAGATGACTTACCTGAAGAAGGTAAGCAAATCTTTGGAAGACTTCAAAGGCTTAATCAAAAGAAAGCGAACGCTCAACTTGATGTTGAAGAATACCAAGCAGGTATAAGTTTCTTTTCTAATAGGCTTATAACATTATACAATGAAGACGGAGAGTTACCTACCGAAACACAATCTACTGAAGAACCAGACACAGCAGAAAGTTAGATTGTTTTAAAACTTTGGCTAGGCATTACTGTGATAATGTCTAGCCTTTTTTATGGATAATAAAATATGAATACAGAAAATAAATTTGTTAAAAATCATTTACCTTGTACTACTTGCGGTAGTAGAGACGCTCTTTGCGTCAATGCTGATACCTCTACTAAATGTTTTAGTTGTGGAGAGTTTGTCAAGGCAGGTGGTAACAACTCAACCCCCACAATAAAAACTACACCAACAACTACCCCCCTTACACATTTATCTCAAGGAGGTATGTTTGCTACTCTTACAGATAGGAGTATCTCTCAAGCCACAGCAGAAAAGTATGGTGTTAAAGTTATGTTTGATGCTAACGCAGAATTATCTCAGCATTTATACCCTTACTACAACAACAACGAATTAACAGCACACAAAATAAGATACGTAAAAGATAAACGCTTTTCAACAGAAGGTAACTTTAAGGGTACGGGTTTGTTTGGTCAACACCTATTCAAAGAAGGAGGTAAGTACCTTACTATTGTAGAAGGAGAGTGTGATGCTATGTCTGCTTATGAATTACTTGGTAGTAAATGGGCAGTAGTATCTATCAAACGAGGTGCTAAATCAGCAGTCAAAGACATTAAAGAAAGTTTAGAATATGTAGAAAGTTTTGACAATGTAGTTCTTTGTTTTGACAAAGACAAACAGGGTCAAGAGTCAGCAGAAGAAGTAGCCAAGATATTAAAGCCTAACAAATGTAAATTAGTTACACTACCAGAAGGTTTTAAAGACCCTAACGATATGCTTCGTAAGAAAAAATACGAAGAGTTTACTCGGTCTTGGTGGGACGCTCAAGTTTTTACCCCAAGTGGTATTGTTAGAGTGTCAGAAAAGAAAGAACAGTTTTTAGTACGAGATAAAAAGTCAAGTGTTCCTTACCCTTGGGAAGGTCTTAACAAAAAGCTTATGGGTTTACGACAAGGAGAACTTGTAACACTAACAGGTGGTACAGGTCTTGGTAAGTCATCAGTTACTAGAGAGTTAGAGCATTGGCTAATCAATAAAACAAATGACAACGTAGGTATCATAGCCTTAGAAGAAGATTGGAGACGCACAGTAGACGGAATACTATCTATCGAAGCTAACGCTAGACTATACATTGATGAGGTAAGAGAAGGCTATACTAATACAGAGTTAAAAACTATGTATGATGAAGTGTTTAGTACTGACCGAGTATTTTTACATGCTCACTTTGGTACTAACGATATAGAAGATATCTTTTCAAAGTTACGTTATCTTATTGTAGGTTGTGATTGTAAGTGGGTTGTAGTAGACCACCTTCACATGCTTGTTAGTTCTATGACAGAAGGAGATGAGCGTAGAGCAATAGATAATATCATGACTAGGCTTCGTAGTTTAGTAGAAGAAACAGGTGCAGGTATAATACTTGTCTCACATCTTCGTAGAGTACAAGGAGACAAAGGACATGAGCAAGGGATTAGTGTTAGTCTTTCTCACCTAAGAGGTTCTAATGCCATAGCACAGTTATCTGATTGTGTGATAGCTTTAGAGCGTGACCAACAATCAGAGGATGAATTAGAAGCACGTACTACTAAACTTAGAGTATTAAAGTCTCGATACACAGGGAACACAGGAGAAGCAACAGCTTTAATTTATGATACAGATAGTGGTAGGCTTACAGAATATTCAGATTATGAATTACTAAATAATAAAAAAGAAGAAGATACCATACCATTTTAAAAAGGAGACCAGATGAAATTAGTTTTTGATATAGAAACAGACGGGTTAGATGCTACCCTTATCCATTGCATTGTTGCAGTAGACGAAGAAAATAATACGCATACATTTAACCCCACTCAAATAAAAGAAGGTGTAGTTTTTTTACAACAAGCAACTAAACTTATAGGTCATAATATAATTGGCTTTGATATTCCTGTGATAAAAAAATTAACAGGAGTAGATTTGTATAATAAAAATAAAGTTATAGATACTTTAGTTTTGTCTCGTTTGTTTAAGCCTAGCCGAGAGGGTGGACACAGCTTAGAAAAGTGGGGGTATAGGTTAGGCTTTGGTAAAGGAAGCTATGAAGATTGGACTACATTCTCTCAAGAAATGTTAGACTATTGTATAACAGATGTTAAATTAAATAAAAAATTGTTAGAGTATTTACAGAAAGAAGCCAAAGGTTTTTCGTCTGAATCAATAGAGCTTGAACAAGAGGTCACCCATATTTTAACTGAACAAAAAAGCAATGGCTTTCTTTTCAATACTAAAGAAGCAACCTTACTTACTAGCAAACTTAGTAGGTTATTAAAAGAAACAGTAGAAGAAGTACATAAAACTTTTAAACCTAAATGGATTGATGATAAATTAATTACACCTAAAAGAAAAAAAGATGGTAACTTATCTAAACAAGGCTTGACCAATCAAGAATACTCTGATATACTAGAAGGTGTAAGAGATTTTAAACCTTTTATGAGACAACACTTACAAGAGTTTAACTTAGGTTCTCGTAAACAAATTGGAGAATACTTACAAGATTTTGGTTGGAAGCCAAACACGTTAACCCCAACAGGGCAGCCTAAAGTAGACGAAGGAACTTTAAAAGATATAGTTCACATACCAGAAGCTAAACTAATTGCAGACTTTCTTTTATATCAAAAGAGAATAGCTCAAGTTCAATCATGGATTGAGGCTGTAGAAAAAGACAACAGAGTACATTGTTCAGTAATATCTACCGGTGCAATTACAGGTAGGATGGCACACAGAAATCCTAACTTAGCTCAAGTACCTAATGTCTCTAGTCCGTATGGTTCTGAATGTAGAAGTTGTTGGATTGTAGAAGAAGGAAATAAATTAGTAGGTATTGACGCAAGTGGTTTAGAACTGCGGATGTTAGCACACTACATGAATGATGAAGGATACACAAATGAAATTATCAATGGAGACATACACACAACTAACCAAAAACTTGCAAAACTTAAATCAAGGAATCAGGCAAAAACTTTCATCTATGCCCTTTGCTACGGAGCAGGAAATGCAAAACTTGGAAGTATTGTTGGTGGAAGTTCAAGAGCAGGTAAGCAACTTAGAGAACAATTTTTTGATAGTAACCCATCATTTAAGGCTCTTACAAATCGAATTGAAAGAGCGTCAGGTAAAGGTTACCTCAAGGGATTAGACGGAAGAAAGATTATGTTAAGACATCAACACTCCGCATTGAATACTTTACTACAGGGTGGTGGTGCAATAGCTATGAAGAAAGCATTGGTGTTTTTATGTCAAGACATTTATACTTGCGGTAAAGAATTTAGAGAAGGAGTAAAGATTGTAGCCAACATCCATGATGAATGGCAGATAGAAGTACCAGAACAGAACGCAGAAAGGGTAGGTAAAATAGCTGTCCTCTGTATCGAAAGAGCAGGAAAGTTTTTTAATATGAGATGTCCTTTAACAGGGGAATATAAAATAGGAGATAATTGGAATGAAACCCACTAAAAAAGATAGAAAGAAATTTGATTTAGATTTACAATATGGTAGTATCCGTGAGGATAAAATAGCAGACATGCTTACCAATAAAAAAATAGAAGTTAAATCCGAACGAGATATCTGGCAGAAGTCAGGTAACATTTGTATTGAGTATGAGTCTTGGGGTAAACCTTCAGGCATTAGAGCAACTGAGTCAGACTATTGGTTTCATAACCTATGCATTGGCAAAGATGAGTTCTGTACTCTTGTGTTTAAAACAGATACGCTTAGAAAAATAGTAGACAAATTAGATACATTTAAAACTGTATCGGGTGGAGATAATAATGCTAGTCGTATGTTCCTTGTGAACTTACAAAAGTTATTTTCTTCTGATGTGATTAAAGCCTTTAAGGAGATTAAAGATGACAAAGAAACAGAAACAAAAGTTGCCTAGTTTAGATACTCTTGTTGAAGATATCTATTCTAAGATAGAAACTTTATCTAAAGGAAAAGAATTAAAAATTTCAGATGAAGACTTAGAATCTTTTGGTAAAGATATGGCAGATGCCCTTAAGCATTGGTCTATACCACAGAAAAAAACTAAAGAAAATTTAAGGATGTCTAGTATAGGTAAACCTTTAAGAAGACTTTGGTTTGATTCTAAGTCAGAGAAAACACAGGAAGTTTTTCCTGCTCCCTTACAGATTAAATTTTTGTATGGACATTTATTAGAAGTTTTACTTTTATTCTTTGTACGAATGGCAGGGCATACTGTTACATCAGAACAGAAAGAAATTACTGTTGATGGTATTAAAGGACACATGGATTGTGTTATTGATGGGCAAGTTGTAGATGTTAAGACTGCTTCGGGTTATGCTTTTAAAAAGTTTAAAGATGGTACTCTAGGAGAAGATGATTCCTTTGGTTATCTCGGACAGTTAGCAGGGTATGAAGAAGCCGAGCAAACTTTTAATGGTGGCTTCCTTGTTATGAATAAAGAAACAGGAGACCTTACTACTTTTATACCTGATGATTTAGATAAACCTAATATCAAAGAAAAAATAAAAGATGTACGTAAGTCTTTAGCTGTTGACACCCCTCCTGATTTTTGTTATACTCCAGTACCAGAAGGTGCATCAGGTAACATGAAGCTTGCTAGAGGATGTACTTGGTGTCCACACAAAATAGAATGCTACAAAGAAGCTAATGAAGGCATAGGTCTTAGAGCTTTTAAGTATGCTAAAGGATTAGTTTACTTAACTAATGTTTCTAAACAACCTAATGTAGAGGAAGTAAAAATATGAATGGAAGCAAAGCAAAGCAAGTACGAAAGAAAGCTCATACTTTAATGTTTGATTGGCTACACACTTTAGTTTCTCCAGAAGAAGCTAAAGATATAACTAAACAAAATTATTTAGATTTCTTTCCTACATTAGAAAAGTATGTGTACCTCACTAATAAATTAACTCTTTCAAGTTATACTGAGCGTTGGTTTATACAGAACATTAAAAAACAATTAGCAAATAAACAATTAAAAAGTATTACTTTACAGGATGTATTATGAAACGAGGATATCGTAAGCCTAGAAAAATAAGACCTTTAGAAAAAGATTTACCTAAAGGTTATGATTCAAAATGGGAGTTTCTTTTACATAAAGATTCTTTACAGAGTTGGCAACACCACTCTGATAAAGTTTCTTACATTGTAGAGCACACATATGAGCCTGACTTTACAAAAATTATAGATGGAGTAGAGTATTTGTTAGAAGCAAAAGGAAGATTCTGGGACTACAATGAATACAATAAATATATTTGGATTAGAAAATGTTTAAAGCCTAATCAAGAATTAGTATTTTTATTTGCTAGTCCTCATTCTCCTATGCCTCAAGCTAAGAAAAGAAAAGACGGGACTAAAAGAAGCCATGCAGAGTGGTCAGAAAAAAATAATTTTAGGTGGTACTCTGAAGTAACCTTACCTAAAGAATGGATAAATTAATTATGAAAGAAGATTTAGTAAACAGTCCTCCTCACTACAATCAAGGTGGTGTAGAGTGCATCGAAGCGATAGAGTCTATGTTATCAATAGAAGAATTTATTGGTTACTTGCGTGGCAATTCTTTAAAGTACCGATGGAGGTTTCGTTATAAGAATGGACTACAAGATTTAGAAAAAGCTAAGTGGTACGAAACAAAATTAGAAAAGTTATTAGAAAACAAAAATGATTACATCAGGGAAAGAAAATGATTGAAGACAAAGTTGGAACAAAAGAATACTTAGGTATTAAAATAGATTACGATAAAGAAAATAAATTAAATAAATTTAGTATAGATACTTTAAAGGACAGGTATCTTTACGAAGCATCAGGAGAAACACATGCACAAGAAGCATTCGCAAGAGCCTCAGTTTTTGGAGCGACCTTCAAAGGGGTCACAGATTTTGAGTTGGCTCAGAGACTTTACAACTACAGTTCCTCGTTATGGTTCATGTTTAGCACTCCTATTCTTAGCAATGGGGGAACAAACAGGGGTCTACCTATTAGCTGCTTTCTCAATTACGTACCTGATAGTCGTGATGGGTTATCTGCTCACTATGATGAGAACATATGGCTCGCAAGTTCAGGTGGAGGTATTGGTGGATATTGGGGAGATATTAGAAGTAATGGCATCGCTACTGCTAACAATAGTCGTTCTACTGGTTCAATACCATTCA
>Ga0209337_1002168_pt1 | contig 14440 bp, 16 predicted proteins | sample LinPmetageLP53_FD_184044 | JGI IMG/M metagenome (GOLD analysis project Ga0209337, IMG submission 184044) | Marine viral communities from the Pacific Ocean - LP-53 (SPAdes) (version 2) | ecosystem: Environmental > Aquatic > Marine > Oceanic | place: Pacific Ocean | collected 2010-02-08
CTTTTTTAACAACTTCGTCATAAGTACCGTGACCAAAAACAAAAGCTACGGAAGTAGCATCTGCGATAGCAATAGTGCTTCCTTGAGCATCAAAGATAAATGAAGCTCGAATTCCTGCTGCTAACGTAACGTTAATTTGAGAAGTATCGCTTCCATCTACTGCTGCGCTTACAACTTCCGGCATAGAGCCTTTAGCTAATCTTGCATTAATTGCTGCTGCTGCGTTTGTTGCTGCAGTATCAGCTGAAGCACCACCTGCAAACTCAAAAGAATAAGAATTAAATTTTGAGTAATTATCCTCAATAACAATTTTTATTGTTGCTTTATCAGTTGCTGCTGCACCTGTTGCTGTAAAGTTTTTCTTAAAAACTTGAGCTACTGCAGCTACGTGAGCTCTTGGATAAAAATTACCAGCTTTAAATACTTCTGATGGTCTTAACCAATCGCTTTCATTTAAAAGAGCTAAGCTTACTGAAGCTGCTTCTTTTAAAATACCAAATTTAATTTCAGTATCAGCTGCTTTAATTGTAGCTAATAAATTTTGTTGAACCAATGCTGGTTGTCCATTTGCATCCTTATAAAGAATGACTAATGCGCCTGCAGCAGCACTTGTAAATGGCCCTGCAACGTCTTTTCCTACTATAACATGTCTCATATGTGACAAAAATTTAAATTATAAATATATTTTAACTTTATTCGTTTTTACCTAACTCGATTTGCTGAGTCTTGTATCTTGGATCCGAAATACCTTCCAAGATGCTACTAATCGACATATCTACTATTTCTTGGTGCGTGTGCTCTGAGAGCTCACAATTGACCTCCAAAGATAATGAAACTTTAGAAGGATTTTTTATGTAAGTTAATATTAGGTTGTGTATTATAAATATATCATTAGTATACATATACAACTTACCATTTTCAAAAACAGCTAAAGGTTTACTTTTTTTAGTTGTATTGAATGGATCCCCTAGTAATGTGTGAATATCATCTTGCTGAACAATTTTAAGAGATCCTAATTTATTAACCGCATTTGGCACTTTATCTAATAATTGCTGCTCTCTTTTTGATAAACTCGCGCAAGATCTTTCATATTTAGTAGTAACTAATGATTTAACTAAATACCTGTAATTTTTAGGTAAATCTTCAGATATATAAACAAATGAGTTGTTTACAGATATGCTATCATACGTACTTGCTAATTCTGCAGTAACAACTAGTTCTTTTAAATCATCTATTCTTTTTTGAGATTCTTCAAACCCTTTGTTATATAGATTATTTTTTCCATACTTAAGATTAATAAATTTATCAATAGCTTTATTAAGCTCTAAATCTATTTCTTCAGATAAAAGCGTGTCAGCTTGGAATGAATTAATCTTATCCACTCCTTGCTGAACCGCCAAATGCATTTCCGTAATATTCATTAGTATATTATTCCATTACATTAAATTGATACTTCTTTAAGTTTTGCTCTTAAAGTTGTTAATTTTCCTGAGTTCTTTTTGTTTTTCAAATAGATCACAGTATCTTCTGTTGTTTCACCAAGTATTTCATCTATAAAAATAACTTGATTTCCAATACGTCTTAAAATTCCAGAAGAAATCATTTCATCTATTTCAGCTTTCATTTCTAAGTTCTTATCCTGAGCTATCTTTAAAAATTTCTTAGGATCAGATGATTTTAGATCATATAAGGCGTTTTCTACTTGTTCATGACCCAAAGTGTCAGGATTAACATTTTTGCTCATTAGACGTAAGATTCTTTTCATGTTTTTCAAATCTGAAGATACTTTGATATATTCTTTATCTGCATCTTTTCGTACTTGAATATCATTGAAACGTTTCATTTCGTCTCTATTAGTATCGTAGATATAAAATCTACCACCTTTATTATTCATTTCGTTTTCAGTCATTCCCACTTGAGGATGCTTAATAGCAAAACTATACTTAATAAAATCCATTATATTAATAGGATCCCCATTTTCATGCTTTCCTATTTCTAATTCAACTCCTGTAAATCCTACTGGAATTGTTAACTCTGCCCAGAATAACTTTGTATGTTTTGGCCAGTCAACATGATCTGGTGTAACATCTAAAATTCCGTTCAAATATTTTTTTTCATCTGTTGGGTTAAACCCTTTAAGTGGTTGTCTATTTACAAAGACACTACTTAACTTTGATATAGCTTCCGCTCTTATCTCTTTCGGTAAGTGATTATGAATCTCCTTACGTCGAATAACAATTTTTTTACTCATAATTTTATGTTCTTTACTTGTTAGGATGAGGTACAAAGAATACGTCCCTCTATTTAAAAGTTAAAGAAGTGGGGGATCACTCCCCCACAACTCAACCAAAAACCAATATATAGACACGCGATTAACGCCTTATTAAGATGCCACACATGTGATGTCAAGCGAAGTATCAAATCTTTTCAAAATAATACCTGCTGTTTTCAACATATGTACCGATGCACCATCCACGTCAGAAGCTCTAGCAGAACCAGAGTCAAATCCACGAGGTACAACAGAACCAGCTACACACCATCTCATCATCTCACGACCTTTCTTAGAGATCATTTGTAGATTTGATTGACCATCGTAATTAGATTGATCAACAAATACCATACGGTAAGATTCAAGAGAATAACCTGTAACAGGGTGCTTTGCACGAGCTTGTGCGATAGGACCGTGATCGAATAAAGGTAATTTAACTACATTTACTGTATGACCATCAATGTGCTCATAAGAAGTAAAGTAACCAGACATACCTAAAGAACGACCGGAACCTGTGATGAAACGATTTTCACCACCTACTTTCCACGAGTTAGCAGATGCACCAAAGTGTCCTTTAAGAGCTTCGTCAAATTCACGAGCCCCACCAGTACCTGTGTACAAAGTAACTTGCTTAGCATTGGCGTCTGACATTCCGTAGAATAAGTCACCAATGATATTTTTAATTTTAGACTCAGTCAAAGTAGAGTAAGTATCGCGATTTACGATTTGCTCTAATAGACCTGGTCCAATTACAACGGGTTGTCCATTCTCATCTTTCATTTGAGTTGAACCTTTTGCGTCATAAGTTTTTTGTCCGTACCAATAGTACATTTCACACTCTTCTTTAAAGTTAAGCATGTGAGTATACTCTTCGTAGTCCATCCAAAGTTTTGTAGATCCGCCACCTTTCTTAGGAAGAGAGAATTCTGCTACAAAATCTTTAGCGTTACCAGACATGTGGTATGATTTACGAATTGTACCAATCTTGTTACGAACTCTACCTGGAGTCTCCCAGTTAGCTGCGTTCCCACGCGAGAAGTCAACTCCTACTGGTGCATACATTTGCGCCCAAAGAGATCCCACTGTATTTCCAGCTGTTAATTTAGCTGTTACGTCTGGGTTAACTAATCGTACTAAATACTCATAGCCGTTTGCTACTTGTACTGGTTCTGCCATAATTCGTACTTGTTCTCCTGCTCCGTTTACTAAAACGTAAGGAAATACAAACCATTTATCTGGAAATACTAATTTAAAAGTTCCACCACCTAATCCGTGGTTACTACCTGCTGCTGCTGCTGCTAGTGGTCTAGTCTTTAAAGAATGAGTCTTAACACGGTATTCGTATTCCAATCGATCAATGGATTTTACGTTACCAACACCTTCAGTTAAGAAAGAAAGTGGAAAACGTTTATCTTCTTTACCCGCTAAATGGGTAATGATTGGTGACAATTCAGTAGGCTTAGACAACAGAGCATTAGCAAGACTGTTCATGTCAGTCATTTGAGAATCGTTATAAAACGCCTTCTGCACGCTGATGTTTGTTCCTGTTTTCGCCATTATTAATGAATTTTATATATGCAAAGTTTAAATATTGCCGTTATTAAATAGTAAGATCTAAATCATCAACATCAAATTTCGTGGTTCTTCTCTGAGCTCTTCTCGCGCTTTTAACGCTTTCTTCTCTACCAGAAATTTTATCTCTCAATGTTCTGACACTTTTTGTACTTGCTTTCTTATTGATCATATCATTAAGATTAAAACCTTTGTACATTAAGTAATCAATTGCTAGCTTCACATCCATATCTGCATCAGTGTGATCTAGATCTCTTTGTGTGTGACCTTCGTTGTTTACAGGTTGAGAAATGTAGTTAAAAAACTTTGATTTTTCTCTTTCCGGTATTGTAATTCCAGCAAATTCTTGAGACCCTTTAATAGTATCTGCAACTCCAGACCAAAATTCCTGTTGTTGCTCTTCCTGTTTTACTGTCTCTTCACGTTGCTGCTCATACATAGCCTCACGTTGCTGCGTTTGATACTTACTTAAAGCATCTTTGGCCGCAGCAGCCTTTTTAAATAATTTACCAGAATCTTCATAATCTTCTAGTAACTCATTTGTAAACTCTTTATCATGACCTTTTAGCTCTAAATAATTACTTAAAATTACTTTTTGCGAAGCTGTATCATTTTCACTTAACTGAAACTCTGCATAATCCGCTCTTGGGTCATGCGCAGCCATAAATTGATTAGACTGGCCTCCTTGTAAAACATATTCTAAATGTTGTTTTACTAACGGGAAGTTATTTAAAACTTCATCCATTCTATCATCAGCTAGCTGAGATGATACATCCTTAGTCATTTGAAGAAGTCCTTCAGGAGTATCATCATATTGATCTGATGGTTCATACCCTAATTTTTCTAAAATTTCAGAAACTACAGTTGGTTCAGCACCATCATCTTCTGATTCTTCTAGCTCTTCTTCTTCTTCCTGATCTTCTTCAGGTTGTTCTTCTATTTCCTCTTCGCCTTCTTCAGGCTCATCTTCAGGATCATCTTGAACATCTTCCACCTCTTCTTTAACAGGTTCTGCATCTGGCAGATCAATACCGTCTGTTATTGGATCTTCAGGTTCCGCAGCAACAACATCGTCTATAGTGATGTCGTCTAACGCAATTTCATCGTGTTCTTCATTCATATTGGTTGGTTTTTATGTTAACAAAAATAAATAATATACTTAATACTTTTACATATTAAGTAGTTTTCTTAGTTGTTATTATTATATAGCACTTTAATCAAATCCTAAGCCTCTTTTAATTAAATCAAACCCACTAACAGATTTAGTTGTAGAAGGTTGGTATTTAGTAAGTGTTTTCATTTCTTTAGGCGTTAACCCTAATTTAGTTGCACTTCCTAGATTTATATCTACAGGTAATCTAGATTTTACTTGGTCTCCTAATTTATGTGCATCTTGATACATACTGCCTTCATCATTATTCCACCACATTTTAGCCATATCCCATACACTAGCTCCTGTCTTTTTTATATTTTTTTGAGAATAATTAAAATCGTAATTGTCTTGTACGTGTACATTACCATCATCATCTATTGTGTATGCAGCATTTCCAGTTAAAGCATGTAAAGCTTCTTTTGTTGCTCCTATCCCTGTAAAAGGTAAAGCATCTTTAACTAAAATATTACCAATACCTTTATTTTTTAATATTTGTCTAGCTGATTCAGATGATCTAGCATTATTAATTTTTTCATCATTACTATACTCTCTGTAATCCAATTTACCTTTTTTTCCTGTATTTAAATTTGATCTAAGCATAGATTTGTACGCAGCTAGTTCGTCAGGTCTTAAATCTTTTTCATCTACATCAAAAAAAGATTCATTATCTTTTACTAGCCCAGTATTTTGTAAAGCTGCGTTAGCAAGATATTGTAAATAAGATTGTCCAGCTTGAGACACTCCAATAGGAGGCTGTATATGCCCGGTAACACCTCGGTTATTAGCTCTAGCAGTATATTTATCAAACGCAGCTTGTGTATTTTTACCCCACAAACCGTCAGCCCCAGACTTACCTACATTAAAACCTTCGTCAATTAAAAGTTGCTGCATTTCTTTTACATTCTTTTTTCCCGAAGGTCTTTTAGGGCCACCAGTTTTGTATTTTTTTCTTAAGCCTCCGTGGTATTTTTTTTCTTTAAAAGGTTGTATATTTTTTTCAATATATTCTTCACTATTAAAAAGTAAGTCTTTATCTTTTATTTTTTCTACAATTCTTTTTCTAGCTTCTTCATCACTATCTGATGTATACCCAATGTAAGCACCTACTAAATTATTATATATATCTTGATATGATTCTTTTAATATAGATGTAATAGGTTTGCCAGCTTTTATATCTTTTGCGTAAGCAGCTCTTTTTTCTGGTTTTATAAGAGCTTCAAATTCGTGCCCCATAGGAGCAATAATACCTTTTAATCCATGCTCTTTTACATTTAAAGCTGTAGCATAAGAATGCCTAAAAGCATCCATAGACCCCCCAGTAGTTCCATACCATTGCGGATCACCTTCTTGAGGGTTAGCAAATGATTCTTTTTCTTCACGAACAGCTTCTTGTGCGTTAGGTCTAGCTTCTAAGTGTAAATTAGTTTTAATTTCTCTAGCTTTAGATAATAACCAATCTTTAATACCTCCATCTTCATATTGACCAGGCTGAATCATGCTACCAGATTTAGATCCCATAGTTTGATTTAATCCTACACCAGAAGTAGATGGAGTAACTAATTCTCCTTTTTTGTCATAAATTTGAGTGGAAAAAGATGGAGATGCCGGAGGGGCTACTGGAGTTTCTGGCATTTCAGGGGAAGGCATATTACCTTCAGGAGATTGCGTTTGCGCGCCTCCTTCTTGTATAGCTTCATACACAGGTTTGCCTAGCTCGCCTGCCATGGACTGTCTTATTAAGTCTAGTTTACTCGCTGTATCCATCACCCTTTAGTAGCTTCTTTTTTCTTAGCGGCCTTAAGCTTTTTATCTTCGTTCTTAGAATCTTCTGATATTTTAACCTTGTCGTTATTTTCTTTTGCTTTATTTGCCCGTCCTTTTTCAGAAATATCTTGCTCTTTAATACCAAGTTCTTGTTCTTTTATATCTAGCTCTCTATCTTTAGCAATAGCATCATTTTCGTTTTTACCAGATGTTAATCCTGCATGAATTTCAGCAACCGCAATTTGAGTTTCACGATCTTTTTCTTTATTCATGTTTTCATTTTCTAGTTTAGCTTCTTCCATCTGCATCTGCATTTGCGCTTGTTCTTGCTCTGCTTTTTGCTGTTGTTGAGCTAATTCTTCTTGTTGAGCCTCAGCTGCTTTTAATTTAGACTTAATTTGCGCAAAGTTTTTACTATCTAGCATTTCAAGTACTGCTGATGCTGGTAATCCATTTTGAATCATAGCTTGACTCATTTGTTTAGCTATTTCTAACTTCTCAGTTTCTTCTCCAGAATCAGTTACCCATATACCGTACTCAGCCTCCATATGCTCCATAGTCTCTAGATCAAGAAATTCTGTAGCTCCGTCAGGCATAATAAATGAAGCTTTTTTACCAGTTAACCAAGCTTCTTTAGAATAATCTAATAAAGCTTGTAAATCTCTTTGCTCCATTCTACCAAACTTACGGAATAAATCTTCAGTAATATGTGATGACTGTATAATAGCTTGTTGAGATGTAGACTTACCTTCATAAGCTCCAACCTCTCCTTGACGCTGTCTGTTTACTCCTGAAAGTTTCTCCCACTCCTGCATTATCGTATCTAGCAGAGCTATGTATTGCTCAATAGTCTTAATAGACATATCAAGAACTGATTGATGCTGAGGAGAAAGCTGAACACCTTCTTTATTGTAATCAACCCATGCGATACCAGTACCTTCCACATAATACATAAATTTATCCATGTCCCATTTTTTTGGAATCATGTTAATATCAAATTGTGCAATAATATCTTTTGAGCGAGCGATAGCGAGCTCGAGCCGATATTTATACACATTATATGTTAATTGATAAGGTATACCTAATGATACAAGAGATATATTGTCAGAATTAATATCAGAATATCTTCTACCATTAATCGGTAACTTACAAATAGAAGGATTTTCTAAAGATTGTCTTTGATTAGGTACAGGATTAATATCTACAAAAATTCTACCATCAATTTTAGTACCTTTCCAAACTTCATTTACCCACAACCATTCTAATTTACCACCTTGCTCTTTAAGCTCTTTAGGCATTCTAAATCCATCTTCTACTTCTATTTCTTCTGTTTCTCCTGTTTCCTGATCCATATAAGTTACAAACCCTATTCGTTTTCTAGATTTCCAATAGATATTTATAACTTCAATTAATCTATTATTAAATTGATTAGCATTAGGACCTGTAGCACCTACAGATAACCAAGGTATATGGGAGTTACCCATTCCGTGTGGCTCTTCTAGACTAACTATTTCTTCTTCAGATAAAAACTCATGGTAATGGTCAATTATAGTTGATGCGTGTACAAACTTACGCACTAAAGCCCAATCACCATCTTCAACAAATTCTAAATCTGGATCTAAATCATAATCTACATCTACAGGATTTAAAACTTCATAAAAAGGATCTCCTCCTCTTACACCTCTGTGTGTGTATACTTCACCAGATACTAAATAATGAAACCACGCTTTATCTAATTTATCTTTAACTTCTTCTCTAGCCATTATATAGCTTAAGGCATTTTGCCCCATAATAGCTCTATTATCTACGTAAGTATTATTAAATAGCTCTTCTAACTGCTGAGGTAACTCTACTTCTGCTGGATCCATGCCTGTATCAATACCAGCTTCTGCAGCTTTATTAGAAAAATGTTGTTGTAAATTTCTATATATAGCCTCGTTCTTAGCTTCTTCTTTTCTAGTTACTGCGTTTCCATTTAGCACGCTAACACTAAAATTTAAAGGACGTTTAGCTTTCTCTCCTAATAATAAATCTATAATAGGCTTAATAATAGGGAAGTTACGTAAAGTAGATGGGAAATTTTTTCTAGTTTTTCCGTACGGCTTTAATAGCTGACTATAATCGCTGTCTTCTATGTAACCATTGTACATATCATAAAAACGTCGTAAATCGTCTCGTCTTTTTGAGAATGAAGAAGTGTTGGCAGATAAATTTATATACCCATCTACGCACTCTTCTCTCCACTTCTTATTTTTTTGTTTAATAGGAAGTTTTTGTCTTGGTAAATTATCGTAGCTCATAATCGAACAAATTTAAGAAATTTTAAGCCTATTATAAAATAGTTATAAAAATTTCTTTTATATTTATAAATATGTCATTAATAGTAGTTAGCGTCAAACCACGCATCTGCGGATCTATCTTCTAAAATATCTTTTACTTCTGCATTATAAAGCTCTCTAGTGTGGTACATACCTATCATAAACGCCATAACTCTATCAAAGTTACCGTGATGATTAAACTTAATTAATTCTTGTAAAAACGCTAAATCATAAATTTTGTGTAAATTTAATGTTTTATTCCCATCTTCATCAGATCCCCTTGGGGTCATTAACCAGTCTCTAATATATATTTCTCCTTGTCTTTTTCTTTGTTCCGTCATATGCATACCATACTGACGTTTAACAGTCTTACTTCTTAACTCTTTTTTGTCTAGCATCTCAAACTCTTCTTGAAGTTTATGCAATTTTCTATATCGTTTAGCAAAAGCAATAACTTCTCCTCGATCATTTTCAAATCCTATCTTACACCCATAATAATCAGCTAACATAAATAATGTTCTATTGTAATCATCAGATGTATTAGGACGGCCTACATAGCTAGCTACAATCATATCGTCCGGACTAGAAATATTGTTTGGACGTTTAATTACATACGCTGCACCTAAAGATGTGCTATCAGCAGATTGATTTTGGCCGTACGGGTCATGACAAATAACATACATGTTCATAGGAACCTGTTGTTTAGTATTTTTATACGGAGATTCATATATAACTACTCCTCCAGTATTATCATCTTCTCGCCTGTGAGGATACCGTAAGATTTGTTTTAAATCTCCATCCATCTTAAACTTTACTTTACCTTTAGCGTCGTGATACAATTTACCTAGTGTACCTAAAGAATGTAATCCTCTAGATTTCACATAGTTATACTGCTCTTGTAAAGTTGCTACATCAAATAGATTTGCAGTTACTTGTAGTGTAGCTTCTTGAGGAGAAAAAGGGTGCTCTGCTATATATTGATCTAAAGACTTAGCATCGGCAGCTCCTTTCTTTTTATCTCTCATACTTTCTTCATGAGAAACTGCTTTTTCTCTTAATGAGTTCCCATTTTTATCAATAAACCCATCTAGGTTTTTATATATAGGAACGAAATATCCACACTTAGTACCCATAGACCCTTCATCCCAAACATTAGTATAATCCATACAGTCATATGCTGCAGGGTTATAAAATATTTCTTCCATAGCTTCAAAGTCTGCGCCTTCTGTACCACCTGTACCAAATGCAATCATAAGCCCTAATGTTTTAGCACCTTGACGCATTGTAGGCATTGTTACCTCCCAAGCTTTTAGTAATCCGGGAAAGGAACCGGCTTCCTCAAAGAATACAAGTTCACCGGCCTTTCCCCTCACCTTGTCGGGGTTGTCTTTTAGAGATACACCCATAATTTGGGATTTCATACCTAACTCTATCTCAATACCATTAATTTTTTTCTTATATCCTGACATTTTACTCATCTCTCTGTCTCTTAGACGAGGCTGAGCCCATGCAGTGTTGTCATCTATAAAAGATAAGAACTCCCAAGCTTTAGATAAGAGTCCATCACCAATAAGGTATTCTTTTTGTCCTGCAAATACAAAGTTTTTTGAATTTTTTACAAAGAAATAATTCCGAGCTAACATAGACCCAGCTTTATATGAGTACCCTTTACGACGCGCCTTAAGCACAACCATATGACGGTTACTAGCTCTAGCCGCATCTATTTGTGTAAAGTAATCGTGATCTCCATCATAAAATGAAGGGAATGTTCTTTCACGTTTAGACTGGATAGATCCATCAGGCATAACTTCATCTACTGCTCTATCAATTGGGCAATAGTTTAAATAAAAATAGTGGAACCCAGTGACGTAAAGGGCATCTTCGGTGCCCTCATCAGCAGTATAACCATACAAGCAACGCTCTTTTTCTCCATCCCAATAAGTATAATACTCACGAGTACCTGGTAGGGCGCTAGTATAAAAGCCGTACTTTTCAAAGTGTACGGCTGCAGGTCTAATTCTATTTATGTTTTTAAATTTAAGCACTCTTCTTTTTTATCCTTAATAATATTTGACATTTTTCGTACTCTTCTGTACTTTCAAAATGCTCAATTAACAAATCTAAAGTATCATGCTCTCTACCTGTTTCTTTTTCAGGATCAAACGGTAACACATAAGAATGTATGCCTGAAACTGATAAATCAGTTACAAGTGAATCTAAAGTTACTTTTCCAGTTACAAAGTCATAAGCATTATCCATTGCAATATTATATTGTTCTATATCTTCTAAAAAATCCATATTACATACTGTATTTATTTACCTCTACTCCACCTCTATTTGGATTACTAGCTTGCTCTTCTTTTTTAACTATTTCTTCTAATCTTGATAACCCATCTACTACTTTACCCATCTTCTCTAAGTTTCCAATTAAATCTTTAGCTGTATATATAGGCTTACCTCTATCATCTAACTCCGTTAGATCTACTGTTCTAAAATACTTTTCTAATTTAGTAACAGATTCTGTAGCAGCTTTTAATAACTTAACTGCCGAAGTTTCAATGAGTTCTGCGTATTTTTTACAAGCAGCTAGCACTCTATTTGAAGGTTTCCATTTATTGTCTTCTCCAAATATACTATTTTTTACTTCAATTTCACGCTGACTCCATTCATAAACTGAAAAAGGAGAGCGATGATCCACCATAAAATAAATAAAAGAAAGGTCATCTACTTTAAGTTTTTGAAATTCTTTTATCTGAAGAGCGTATGCACTTGGTACAGCTTTATTATCTTTAATATGTATTAGGTCATCTTTTAGTTTCATTCTTTAAATTTGTTATATGCTTTATCCTTTCTTTTTTTGCAGAAAATTTACCAAAGTATGGTAGCCTTATAGCCTCAAACTTTCCTGACTGCATAACTTTTTTAACAAACTTAAATTGATAAGTAACTATCTCTTCTATTTTGCTTATAGGTAAGTTATATTTAGTAGCTAAAAAATATATTAACTCTTCTTTATTTTTTATCACCTTGCTGAGGCTTTGGTTTAGGTAGATTAGAAAGATCTTGAGCTTTCCACTTATTATCTGGGCATGTAGTTGTTTTCCATTTAGCTTTGTGCTCAACTAAGCAGCCACACTTACCGCATCGCATCATATTACGTAATAGATGTGGGCAAGCATCACAAGTTAGTAATCTTTCTTTATAATCTGTTTGAGAACAGTTAGGAGCTCCAGCTTTTACATAATTAGCCAGATCTTTACTAAAAGATTTCATCATTTTAAAAACGCTTGGTGGTTTAGCGGGTTGAACTGGAGGCCCAGGGTTTTTACTACCTACTATATCTGCTTCAGGTACATTTTTTGCATTCTCTTTAGCGATCTTAGCGTTTTTTTGTCTACGACGTATATTGTTTAATGCCGTATTTTTAGGTTTACCAGGTTGTAATTTTTGTCCTAGTATTTCGTTTTTCTTTTTTTTATTCATAGTGTTGCTCTATTTGTAACTCTACTAATTCTCCCACAGAATTTTGTACTATAACTAACGTATAAAAATATGTAATGTGAGTAGTATAAATGTAATGATCGTCACCTGTTATCTCCATATTTTATTACTATTTCTACACTAGCTGTTTCAGGGTCTAAAAGTTTATTTAAAGAATACGAAGTTTTCTTTTTTAATATAACTCCTTTTTTCTTAAAACGTTTAACATAATTATTAAGAGTATTATAATCTGTAATACCTAAATTTTTAGCTACTATCTTTTTAATTTCTACATGGCATGCGTTATCAAATTTATTACCAATATCTCTATTGACATCCACAAACTCTGCTAAAATTTTTAATTCTTTAGGAGTTAAATTAAATAAACCGTTCCACAATCTGATATATTTATATGTGGTATCTATTTTAACTGTAATTCTTTTTTTATTACTCATAGTCTTCATCCATTTCGACTTCAATACTAACTTTAAATCCGTCTTCACAAACCCATAAGGTAGTGTCCCAATGTTTAACTGAGCCTATAGCTTCAAGGTCGCTAATTTTTTCTTCAAAATTTAAAACAGTTCTGACCCATTCTTCAGGGGTGTCTACAATTACGCTACTAGTAATCATTCTTTACCTATAATTTGAGTCTCACTAATTAGTAAGCACTCTTTTCCTTCTATAGTTAATTGTATAGCTTCGCTTCTAGGATCGATTGTAGCAATATCCCCAGGCTTAACAAAGTGACAGTGATCGCCAACAGCTAAAACTTTAAGTACATTACTTCTAGCTTGAGCTCTCTTTGTAGTCTCGTCTAAGATTATACCGGATTCAGTAGTGTCTGAAGTTGGATCGGGTAGAACCACCCAATTACTATTTGGTTTGAATTTCATCTTGTATATAGTTTTATGTTTCCACAAATATATAAAAGTTTCTGCTACAATACAAGATTTTATTTAAAGAGATCCAAAAAGACACAGGTATCCCCCTTGGATTTTAGATTTCAAGTGTGATTTTAGCGTTTAGCAGTGCTCCCGATGGGGACCCAAGGATAATAATACTGATGTTAATTCACCGCACTTACCTGTGTGCAATTTATCCTAACTAAAGCCTATACGTTACTCTTTTCGAAGCTATTGGAGAAAACTCTAGTTCTATTTGAACCTACAATCCAACTTCTGACCCCTTATTGGCTACCTGGGGGGTGATACTCTATGAGTGCTTCTAATCTAACTACCGCAATTCTCGCAGTTTTCTTGATCTTCTATAGAACAAGCGGGTTGGTCAGACTCTGTAAGGTCTTTTATATAATCTTCGAAGGCGTTATAATCCTTCTTACTTTTACAGGTGCATTGACCATCGATACAATTCTTGCAGGTTTTTTCAGACATGGAGCAAATGTACTTAATTAAAGCTTACGGAAAAAATTCTGGGTAAAATTTTTTAAAATTTGTTTTATCTTCGAGTGTACCAACCAACTCAAACGACGACCCCCATTGTTCTCTGGCGATGAGGTACCCCCCTCTAGTATTAACAAAGTTAAATATAAATTTCATGAATGAAGATTTAGTTTATGTTGTGGCTGTTGGACAGCACACAACAATCAATGGGAAGACTATGCAACCCATTAAGTTTAAGCACGAAGGTTCGCGCAAAATCCACTCTACACTTACGTTTGATTTGGATATGTACCAACCAGACTCCGTCGTAGGTTGGGAGAGTGTGCCATCCAAGGATAACACAAAGCAATACGATGTATTACTTCCTTACATGTCTGCTGCCGCAGCCCGTAAGGCGGACATGGCTATCGCCAAAGCCCGCAAAGAAATGTAGCATAGCTACATTTTTTTAATTAACATTTGATTGTGTGAGTGGTCACCT
>Ga0209337_1002170_pt1 | contig 14437 bp, 31 predicted proteins | sample LinPmetageLP53_FD_184044 | JGI IMG/M metagenome (GOLD analysis project Ga0209337, IMG submission 184044) | Marine viral communities from the Pacific Ocean - LP-53 (SPAdes) (version 2) | ecosystem: Environmental > Aquatic > Marine > Oceanic | place: Pacific Ocean | collected 2010-02-08
TATCATAGTTAAACTTAGAAGCTGACCATCTAAACCTATCAATATCACTAGTTGTTTTAAGATCTATTATAAGTTTTTCATCATGGTTAACAATATCTGCTTTACCTTTCCACATGTTTCCATGTATCTCAGTAACTCCTGGTACTTCATACTCAACCGTACCAAGACCTTCTATAAGTTCTTTGCAGATCGTATTATCCATGACAGCTTCTTGCATTAATTCTATTTTATCAACCTCGTGTTGAAGTAAGCATATCTCTCCTCCAGACATTTCTTTATACTGTTTAGTATTCCTAGTTGTAGACTTGATAATCTTAAAGCTTTTAAGTTTATCAGGTTCTAGTATCGCAGTGTGAAAATAGCCTCCTATCACCATTGCTGATGTCTTTGGTCTATCTTCTCTTAACAACCTAGGATTTTTAAGTAATGTAGATATATCTGAATTACTTAAGAACTGCTTACCGAATTTTCCATAGTAATGTTCGTCCTGTGTTAATTTTTCAATTGTTTTTTTATCCATTTTTTAAAGTTTTCATTTGCTCTGGTGTAATGGTATATTTAGACTCGATGGCAGTAATTACCCCTCCTCCTTTTATAAACTCAACAGCTTTTTTCAGCTGATCTTCAGTCATCTTAGCTTTAGCTTTGTTCACAAGTTGACTAGCTTTCCCATGACTATTAGTCGAGTCAGCGTCAGCTGTATCATCGATTAGAAATAAGTTGCCTAATGCATACTTTTTCCCGTAAGATGAAGCTGCTCCAAATTGTTGTGCCGTTTGCATACCTTTTTGATTAAGGTCTACACCGACTATTGCTGTAGCTGTAATTGAATTATCACCATCAGAAATAATGGCTGTTGATTTAAGTGTTGGTGGTGCATCGTGTACTAACTCTTCATCGAGTCTTACTGACACTCCTTCTCGTGTTAAGAAAGGCTTTACTGCCTCGAGTATATCTTCGGCCTTTCGGAAATAATACTTCCCGAAAGAATTATACGAAGACTTTTTTGCTTTTAGCTCTGTCTGTATGACAGCTAATTTTTTATTTAAATTCTTCATGGTTTATTGGTTTTGGTCTATATATATAGTTACATATATAATTAATAATTTACATCGGTGAACTACTCGTAACTTACAGGTAGTCAATCACTTGCGAGTGCGGAACGTTATCAATTAACTTAGTAATTGCTTGCTTTTTTAACTGTGAAATTCGCACATAAGAGCTAGTTCCTTTTATACCTAATATAGCAGCTATTTGCTTAGCCGAGTGCTTGTCGCAATCAAGTCCATATGATAATCTCAAAACTTGAAACTCTCTTGGATTTAAATGTTGCAGCATCAAGCTTTTTATATAAGCAGCTAACAACTCTTTGTTATAACCTTTTATATCATCTGGTATATTATATGCTTGATTTTGTTGCTCTTGTGTTCCAGCGTCAAGGCTTGTAAACACTGAGTTAAAAAACAACTCTACAGCTTTACGATCTTCACCAAAGTCTTTACGTATTTCATTTAACTTGTGCTCTGGTATTCTCATGCTACCTCTATTAGTATCAATACCTCTACGTATAGCGCCTTTAATTCTTTTTGATAAAAATGATTTTAATCTTTTACCTTGGTCTTCAGCTTCTAATATGGTATCCCACTCAACTCTATCTACACCAGCACATAAACCGTAGTTACCTTCTTGTATAATATCCATTATACTCATAACACCGCTAGCTTGCTGAGCTGTTGAAAATCTTCTAGCTAAGCTTTCAACTAAAGGCAAAAATTTAGTTATTAATTGATCTCTACTAAGATCGTAATATGGAACATCTGGAAGTCTTTTTAAAGCTGCGGCCATGTCATGTTTCCATCTTACATAATTTTGTACGTGATATTTTTTCATTTATTTAATTTTTCATTAATTCTTTCTTGTACTATCAATCTATCTTCTAAGGTAGGTTCATAGTAATTTAACAATTCATCTGGTAAGTTGTCCCATGCTTTAGAATAGTTCTGTACGTTAAACCCTCTTCTTTTGCACTCAAGGTATAACTTACAGTATCTAGTAAAAAGATATTCTAACTTATTGTAAAAGAACTTAACATGTCCTTCACCTAATTTAAATCTTTTTGGTATACCATCCATATTGTATTTACCTTTAGCTATACAGTTTGGTATACGTTTTATTTCTCTGTGTTCAGCTAACAAATGTTTGTCTGTTAGCTCGTAAGGTGGTATTCCTACGTTTATTCTAGTCATATTAGTATTTTCTTTTATTATAATTTTCAGTCCATTTATCTAGTAGCTTCATAGCTACATCCTGTGTTATCTCATCTGCATAATACAGATCATATATCAATCTCTTCATTTAATTCTTCTTTTACTTGTTTTAATTCATCACACATGTGGCGATGTATTGTTCTTGGTGTTACGCTTAGGTTATCAGCTAGTTTAGCTATAGTTATCTTTTGATTACTGTCGCTAAACAACAACATGGTTTCATATATATCTTCTTTTTGTACACCTCTCAATCTACCTATTAATTTACCTACTATCTTAAGCTTTTCTATTTTATCTAAACCACAACTGGGTTTAAATATGATTTTTCTAAGCTTATTTTGAGGTGGCATTTCTAAGTCTAATGCAGAAACATCTCTTACTAATCTAGCTATGTTCCATTTATTCATATTAAATGTAGTAAAGCCATTTGGCTTATAAGCTAGATAAGTGGCTACTGTCAGGGCGTCTTCATCTTCCCACTCTGGATTTAAATGCCAAAGTACCATCATGTGCCAATAAAATGATTTCCATGTTGTGATCTTCGCTTTACTTCTGAATAAATCATAACACTGATGAGTACCTTCTTTGTAAAACATATATACATCTGTTTCTTCATCAGGTTTATCAGTAATAGGATCTCTTCTATAGACAACTTGTCTATCCCATAAATATTTAAATCTTCTATCCATATGGTTTAATTTGTGACATTAGCTTGTTACTATATAGCTATTTAAGGCTTTTGTCACAGTTTGGTTTTAAGGTTTTTATAATAATTCTTTTAGAATTATCTAAATTAAACACTGAATTATAATCCTTTTGTTTAGAGTTATATTCCTTTATTCTTATTATTAATCTTTTGTTCATCTTTTAATATTTCTACTATTTCTTTCAAGCTTTCTACAATTCTATGTACATCTTGATATATTTGTTGTTGATTTCTATTCATAATTTCTTATACATTTATACAATGGATGTCTGTAACTACCAGCTTTGGTACGTTCGAAATAAGTAAAGGTGGCACGCTGACCCATGAATTCATGGATGTTAACAAGCATATCTGCAAGATCTTTATAATTATGACCTTTACCTGGTGGACAGCCGAACTGATTACCATCATCATCTTGCATTATGAACTTGCCTAGCGTACCTATTCTTTTGCCTTTACCTTCTTCGTAGCCTACAATGTTAGCTTCAGCATCGCTGAAATCTTTGAATTTTCTAAGACTATGTGAACGCTTACATTGGTAAGGTGTGTTTAATCTTACAATAGAACCCTCGTAACCTTTCTCTAAATTTTGTGTGTGAACAAAATGAGCTTGAGGTTCATCTACTTGAATTGTTTCAACATGTTTTACACAGTGATTAGATTGTAGATTACCTTTAAGCCACTGATCACGCGTACTAAACTTCATCTTTTTGTTTACAAAATCATAACAATGAAATTGTACGTTTTTAGCTGATTTAGCACGTGCCTCGTCAGTTGGTTTTGTTTTTCTGACCATAGATATGATTTGTTCGAAATCATCTTTAAAGTCATGATTATACAATTCACCGTCGAGTACAACGTTTGAATTCCAGTGAAAGAATGGCTTTAGATTAAAAAGTATATGGTCGATATTCTTCCACACTTTTCCTGTGCGTGAGTACGCGGTTACCACACCTTTGTCATACTGTATTAAACAACGCACGCCGTCAAGCTTAGGCTGTATAAATACTGGTTTACTATAGTCTATTGGTTTTGCGCTTACTGGGTAAGCTAACATTGGTTTATTCTTCATCATCTTCGTCTAAATTTATGTCAAGATCATCCATCTTTAATGTAGATTTTATATCTTGTATTCTTAATTTCATTATAGCACATTTTTCAAACTCCTCTCTGTCTAGATATAGATTTTGAAGTGTTACGCAACGTGCTAGTTCACCTATAGCGTGGTCTTTAATGTTGGTTTCTAACCAGTCATCGTGCTCTGTTAGTAGAGCTTGATCTATTAAAGCTTCTGCTATAAACTTACCTAATTTTTTTAGGTTTTCGTCTTTTATATTATCCATAGGTTATCGTATTTAGTTTGTGTAGTATTTACTTAATAATTTACGTGGTTTACCTACAAATATACATTCATCACCGTCAAATATGCTAATCCACACATCCTTGTGATCATCACCCCACACAAAATACTCATAATCTAACCAACCGTGCTTACGCTCTGGGTCTTCTATGTACACATTTCCTGGACCATCTTTTAATTCAGCTACAAGTGACGCAGCTAAACAACCTAATCCATTAAAATAGTCATCACTATCACCACTACATCCATTTGTTATTTTTTTATCATCAAGATAAGAGGCTAATTTCACACCTAATCCTTCAGGATATCCATCGTAGTGATGATAAATATCTACTATTGTTTTACTTGGTTTTTCGCTAAACGATACTCCTTCTTCACGTCTAGCGATACCTATTGTTGCTCTTGTTGCCATTATTTATCTTTTTTTTGTTTAATTTCTATTGTTGCTATTATAAAAAGCAATACATAAGCCACGACCACGTGGTACATACTTAACATTCAGTTAAAAACTTTTCACCCCACATAACATCTAAAACATTTACGTCTACCATCTTAATGTGAGAATGTATTACTACTGATCTTATATCACTTATTGACAACTGATCCCAGCTAATACTATTCTTAAGTTTTTCTTTAAGAGCCTTAGTTGTATAAGGAAATTTTTGTTTATCTGCGTTTATACTCGTCACTATTCTAGGGTGGAGTTGTTCATATATTGTCTTCATATTTATATTATCTTACTTTGTTCGTATTTAGTTTGTGTTAGCAGCTTGGGGAGGAATCGAACCTCCCACCTCGTCAAGCAACGACCCATCGGACCTTAGATCCTCTTTGCGGACGTCATCCAGTTCAAGCTGTTGTGAACTGTAGGTGTGGTCCCATCAAGGCTGAGTAGTTTATACTCTGGAGATTCCGCTCCAGCTCATCTTGAATCGCTTTATCCTACATTGAACCACCTAGTTCACCTGATTATTCTGAAGATTCATCTTCATCTTCATCAGCTACACCAAATAAACTTTCAACATCATGTATTATTTGCTCGTATAAACCTGCATGATCTTCAAATTCTATATGACTTAACTCTATTCTACTGTTATGATCTATACTTAATTCAGTATTATAGATATCAGCTTGGTTAAAATCGAAGTTTTCTACACTGTTTTCTATAACTCTATGTAGAGCGTCAAACTGTTTGTTAGTTAACTTTGGCTTATCAGCATCCTCTAATCTCTGCTTAGCAGTCTTTAAGTCATGTGATAGATCTTTTACTTGTTCCTCGTGGGCTTCAAGTGAAACTTTTAGTTTCTCTATTTCTTTATTTAATTCTTCTTTTATCATTTTATTAAACTTTATTATATTATCTTAAGGTGATCGTATTTAATTTGTGATTTTAACGTAAGTTAAACCATTTATCTTAAGCCAATCACTCATGCCGAATTTAACCTTACCGTTGTGCTTAAACTTTATACAACCGAACTCTTTAGGTAGTTTACCTAGTTCGTATGGTCGATACATAGTTTCTGTTACGCCTTCAGGGCTAAACTCTGACATAAGCATGTCTTTATTTTTTAGTATTTTAAATTTTCTCATATTATCTTAGCATTGTACCATAACCGCGCCTGCGTGTAAGCTTAGCAACTTTTGCTGCGTCTTCACTAGACATAATCTGAATAGTATTACCTGTCTTGTGGTTTATGATAGGTGCACAACCATATCGAGATACAGTTGAACAGTCTACGCAAACTTTGAAGCCAAGTCGCAAGCGGCCGTTAGGTATTATATTTTTACATTTACATTTCATATATTTATATTATCTATGAATGATCGTATTTAATTTGTGTTTTCGTCGTCATCTACTTTTGCGTAGTCTTCACCAAACATTTCGTCAACTTCCATGGTGTAACTCATAGTTGTACTGTTGTCACTTAGTAGTCTTATAGCGGTTTGTAAGCCATCTATATAACCTGCTTGATATACTTCTTGATCTTCTTGACATAACACATTAGATACTATTGCATCATATGTTTCTGGTTCAAGATTATCCATTGCTTCTTGTTCTAGTTCTTTTAATTCTTCTATCATTTTATTTATTTTTGTCCATTAGGTGTACCATTTGGATTATTTACTAAAAATAATCCACCTGGTTTTGTTAATTCTCTTTTCATATTTAACTTAAATTATAACGGTGTCCGTTAATTATTACTTTGACATCACGCTTCCATATTTCACATGGGGTATTTGCTTTCCACCACTCATTATGTATTTCTGATACTCTTTTCATAGTATATTCGCCAACTAAGTTTATTTTACCATTTCTATAGTAGTTTTTTAGTATGTAATTACACAAATATACTACTCGATCTTGATGAGTATCTATCATTACTCGCTCTACGCGATTGCTTTTACGATATTTACCTGTCCAAGTTTGCTTAGTATAGTCTTCATTCCACTTGTAATCTTTAAAATACTCATCAGATTTACGAGTTTTATTTAGTTGATAACAACTATAACTTGCATTACTAGTTGGGTGAACTACCATTTTACGTATATAACCACTTTTGTACACAGAGAATCTATTAGTTTCTGCGCGACCGTTGTAGTACATAGTTTTAAATGGTAACTCAAACACTTCAGTACCTTGTTTCTTTTGCCACGGTTTAGTGACATCTTTGATACCAAGTAATTCAAATACTCGGTATGCTTCTTCCATTGTTTTTACTTTATTCATATTATTTTACATATATTGTAGCATCTTCGTGTACCATCCAGTAGCAATCATTGCTCTTGTGTCCTTGTTCTTCAAGGAAAAACTCGATTGGTTCTTTATCTATATTCCACTTATCGGTATTATATTGATAAACTAAACCTTTTGTATAGTCCAATACTGTTATTGTTTTCATTTTTTCACTCATTATTCTTATGTTTTTTCTTTCTAGTATAAGTTTTTTTACTTTTATGAACACGCTTGAAAGATGCTAATTTCCAGTATGGATCTCTGCTATTTATGTCTTTTCGTCGTATTTTCATAATTATATTATCTTTACTAACTCGTATTTAATTTGTGATTGAGGTGAGAGTCGAACTCACACTCTACGCCTTAGAAGGGCGTTGCTTTATCCAGTTAAGCTACTCAACCATTACATATTCAACCAAGTATCCACTTGATCTTCCATTTCATAGTAATCTCTTTGTTCTTGGTCATATTCTTCGTTAGAATTATGCATTTCTTGCTCTTCTATCCATCCACCAAACTCTTCTGAGTATACTAATCCTTCTATATTTTTACTTAAATAGTGCATCTTTTATTAATTTTTTAGTTAAACCATCTGATATTATATCGTTCTTGATATACACCAATTCCATACATTTCTCGTATTCTTCTGTATTTTCAAAGTAACCTATTACTTCATCAATATCTTCAGTTGTAGTTTTGAAAGGATCACCATAAAACATAGCGTCTTCACCTTTGTACATCTCAAGTATTTCTTCTACAGAAACTCGATTTGTTAATACTCCGTAAGTATTATTCATTATATTATCTATCATAGTGGTAATGGTGAGAATCGAACTCACTTTAACCGTTATTACCTTACTCATTCACATTTTTTATAAGACGCTAAACAAGTGGAACTACGTCTTTAAATCACTACTAGCTAATCAGTACTTCACTAGTGGTTTGTTAGATTTATTGTGACACTACGTATATTATTAGGAGTATGAAAGACGCTATATACACTGTGTCAGAAGTTATTTTGAGCGTCTTCATGTTATTGAACCTCCTCATTAGTCGATATCTTCGTCTCTTACCATCATTGGTATGTTATTACTTGCAGTGTACGACTTGTACTTTGCCCAACACGCCATAGCTTCTAGTTTATCTCTCATTAAAGAGAACACTTTGTCGTGATTATAAGTTACTGTTTTACCGTTTTTAAAAGTTACATTTATAGTCGTATCTTTACCGACTAGAGATTGTCTTACTACAAATCTCTTTGATTGAATTACATTGGTCATAATTATTATTTTTATTTAGTTTATATTTATATTATCTTTACTTATTCGTATTTATATTGTGACGACTCACAATTTACTTTACTTCATTGCCTGAAGAGTCGATATACTTTTTACCACTTGCAATGATTTCTTGAATCATTTTATCATTTAGTTCTTTAGTGATATCTTTACCTGTTATTTTATTTATTACTTGCATTGTTAATACTCTTTTATTTATTTAATTCATTTAACTCATTGAGCCATTCTTGTTTTACTTCAACACCAAAGATTCTCGCATTGTGAATTATTAGTGATAGTTCTTGTATTCTTTGATACTTCGGACAATTTATGTTTACTGTTTCCATATTATTACTGTTTTATATTTGCTAATTTCTCAGCGGTTTTTACTATTATTACTATTGTTATTAGTATTATAAATTCCATATTGTTTGTTTTATAGTTATATTATCTTTACTGTTTCGTATTTAGTTTGTAAAAGTAGTAGTTTTGTTTTATTGTTTATAATTAGTAGCAGTTACTCCGCCACTTCTCCACTTGTACAATTACTTATTTTATTATGTGACATTAGCGTTATAACTAAAAGAATAGTAACTACCTATTGTCACACTATTGCACTATGATATCTTCATATCTCGGCAGAATGCTGGCATACAATTAGTATTAGTATACGACTTATACTTTGTGAAACAATTCATTGAGTTGAATCTTTCTTTGTGAGTATTGTACACTGCATCGTGATTATACTTAACTGTCTCACCTTTCTTGTTAGTAAACGTTATTACTTCTTCTTTGCCTATTAAGGACTTTCTTATTACAAATCTTTTTAATGTCATATTATATTCTTTATTATTATTATTATACTTATATTATCTATTCACTATCGTATTTACTTTGTTACTTTTCAAATACATTTTTAATTATTAAATCAATTGCTTTGAATGTTAGTATAGTTATTATCATAGTAGTAATGTATTAGTTATTATACTTATATTATCTATGTCGTATCGTAATTAGTATGTGAGTGAGGTTAGGGCCCGGGGGGAGGGGGTAGGGGGTGGGGGGACTGGGGGGATTAGTATAGCAAAATAGCTAAAACCATGGGAGGATATGGATATATGTGGCGGGGCCCCGTTTGGGGAAATGACTTTTAGTAGAGGGGCGGGGTAGCGGGGGAAGGGGGGAAACACAAAACCCCTATATTTACAATACGAGTTAAAAGTAGTAAATATCTATTCTTCCGTGTAATTATCTTAATTGTAGAAAAGCGACAAGGTGTCGTAAAATAATAAAGTTTTAAAAACAAATTAAAATGGCAAAATATATAACCCCAACATTAACGATAACATCTAATAAGTTTGATGCAACAACAAACCCAGGGCCAACAAGCTCTCCATTAGCAATATCGGTAACAGATACTTTAGATGTGACTCAAGTTGATTCTAACATTGTCACAGTAGCAACCACAGATGCTGTTTTACTTACTGCGACTAGTTACACCACTGGTACTGATGCTGGTACGGATGGTGCTTTTATTTTCTTAAAAAACCTAACAGAGGGTCTAACGGTTGCACCTAATATATTTATTGGTCACAATCCAACTGGTGATGGTGAGATGGAAGACACTGGCGCGGCTGATGAAGATAGATTAATGACACTAAAACCTGGTGAGTTTGCATTTTTTCCTTGGGATCTAGAAGCTAATATACACGTTGATGCTAGTGCAGCTGCTGACGATGCTTTAGAAGTAATTGTATTTGTTAGAACAGGTACAGCGTAATAATAGACTATGGCGTTTAAGTTAAAAAGAAATAGAAAGTCAAATAAAAAATCTAAGCTTTTAAAAAGATTAGAAGAGTTAAAGGCAAAAAAGACCTTAACAGCTAAAGAAGAATCCGAAATGGATAGAATACTAGTTGTGTTAGGTAAAAAACGCACTAATAAGATAGAATCTAAGAAATTAAATAATAATAAACAAGATGAGGTTGCTAAAGCAATATATAATGGCGATAGCGATTTATCTGATCTAACTATAGGACATGTTACATCTGCTGCTGGGCAATATAGAAAAGGTAGAATAGCAAATTTTAAAAATTAATACGATATGGCAACTTTAACACCAACACTAACACTATATAGCACAGACGTGGCGTCTGATACATTAGATTTTACAGTAACAGATAGTTTAACTGTAGCAGCTGCTGGTCCTAATCAAGGTCTATCAAGAAAAACTATAACAACAGCAGATGATCAAGAGTTAGTAGACGAGGGTACTGCTGGAGTATACTACTTTTATGCTAAAAACACTGATGCAACCAATTTCGTTATACTTCAAACTACAGGAAGTGTGCAATACGCTAGATTAAGTCCTGGTGAATTTGCATTTTTCCCTGTAAATGATGGAAACGGTCTAGAAGCTAGAGCTGATACAGCTAGTTGCGTTCTAGAATACGCGTACTGGAAGAAAGGATAATAAAGAAAATTAGAGAAAACCTCTAACCAAATAACAAAAACAAATTAATAACCAAAATAAAACCAACATGACATACTTATACTATAAAAGTACTACGAGTACTACAGAACCGAAAATTTCAGAAAAATCAATAGCAGAATGGAAACATCTAGCTGCTAAAAAGAACTGGAGAATTACACAACTACCCAACGGATTTTACCAAACAGAGGTAAATGACGTTAATAACGAAGAAAGATGGGTGGATGTAACACGAAGAGAAACAATGGAAGGCGCAGAGGCTGCAATTGAAGGTAGTGTTGATCATTTCAGTAAAAAAATAGAGTACATTAAAGGACCAAAAGTGGTCAAAACATTTAAATAACGCAATATGGCCTTTAAATTAGGATCGTCTACAAGATATAACGCTTCATCTAACGCTCGTATGCCAGATGAACCACTAAGTTTTTCAAGAAGTATGGATAAAGTGGGTGAGGTAAATAGAGTGGAGCTAGAAGATAGTACTGTTGCTGAAGCAAATATGGATGGGTCTATCAACGTAGATCCCTCTGTAGATGGACCTCTTTTGAAAAGAGCTATAAAGCACGAGAAAAAACATATAGAGCAAATGCAGTCTGGTGAGGCTGCTTACGGAGATAATTATGTTATGTGGCAAGGAAAATTATACATTAGAAAAAATGGTATGATAGATGGTCCGGTTGGTAAGCTACCTGAAGGACATAAGGACCACCCATGGGAACAAGAGGCAATTAACGCAGAAAAAAAATAAACAATATGGCATTCAAAATGAAAGCAAAAGGATTTGGAAATAGTCCTATGAAAAAAAATTTTCCTAGCGCATTTAAGCAAACAGATGACGACGATAAGCTAGTTAAATACTCTGACTTACCAGAAGATCAAAGAGCTGCAGCAAGAAAATACAACATGGATACTTATGGTACCCATAACCCAAGTAGGTATGCAAAAACAGTCGGTGTTACTAAAGATATGCTAAAAGAAGCACGTGCAAAAACAAAAAAGGATAGTACACCTAGCGAAAAAAAAGACAGTACACCTAGCAACAACATTGGTTTAGCTGATGTAGGAAAAGCTAGAAAAAGAGCTCCTCAAAGATATACTGGTTTATCAGATGATAAAATAGTGGAAATCTTACGTAAAGATGCTAAAAGAACCGCAAGAAGAGCAGCAAAAATTAAAAAAATGAGAGATAGCGGTAGAAACCCAAACAAGACGTAGAACTTTAAATCTACAACAATTTAATTAAATAAAATAAAATACATTATGGAATACAATTTACCAAGCGAATTGGTGAAGGACCTGAACTTTGGCAGTAATGCTAAGGACAAGGTGATCACTGGAGTAAACAAACTAGCCCGAGCCGTTAAATCTACATTAGGTGCATCAGGAAAATGTGTCATCTATGAAGATGGGAGAGGCAAACCGGTCATAACAAAAGACGGAGTAACCGTTGCAGAAAGCGTAGTCTTATATGATCCGGTAGAGAACATGGGTGCAACACTCATAAAAGAAGCTGCTAGAAATACAGTTAAAGAAGCGGGTGATGGTACAACCACCGCAACAGTGCTAGCCGAAGCACTAATCAAACAAGTAGACACTGCGGTCGCAGAAGGTCTTACAATCAGAGAAATTAAAGATGGAGTAAATGAAACACTAGATAGTGTTATTAAGTATTTAGATAGTACCTCAGTTGATGTACAAGGTGACATGCTTAAGTCTGTTAGTTCTATATCATGTAATAACGATAAAGAGCTTGGTGACATTATAGCTGATGCTTACGACAAGGTTGGTAAGAACGGAGTTGTGTTAATGGAAGAGAGCCCGACTGAAGATACATATGTTGAGGTTGTTGATGGTATAAAACTAGATTGTGGATTAACTTCTCCACACTTCATAACTAACACAGAGAAACAGATATGTGAGCTAGATAATCCATTTGTATTAACAGTTTCATCTGAAATTCCAAATATTAGAAAAATACAAAAAGTACTAGAGTATGTTATTAAGAATAATAAATCATTAATTATAGTAGCATCAGTAGCTCAATCAGTTAAAGCTGCCTTAATGATGAATAAAGTAAAAGGTAATATTAAAATAAACATTATTGATACTCCAGGGTTTGGACCAACTAGAAGGGATGCTATTGAAGATTTAGCTATACTAACTGGTTCGACTGTAATAAATGAAGAACTAGGTGATGATTTAGATCTTATTAAACCAGAGCACTTAGGTGAAGCTGAGTTTGCTGTAACAGATGATAAAAATACTGTATTAACCATAGAAGGTATGACTGAGGGCATTGAGGGAAGAATAGACGATTTAAACAAGCAACTAGCTAAAGAAAAGAATGGTTTTATTAAAAAGAAACTAGAAGATAGATTAGCCATGCTATCAGGTAGTGTTGGTATAATTAAAGTAGGTGCTGGTTCTAAGGTAGAATTAAAAGAAAAGAAAGATAGAGTTGAAGATGCTATATATGCTACTAAAGCTGCTTTACAAGAAGGTATTGTTTCAGGTGGTGGAATAGCACTATTGAATGCATCTCAAAAAATTTCGACCAGTCAAGCTGGTGAAGTGTTATTAAAAGCTTTGTCTTCTCCATATGAAACCATCATGGATAACGCTGGATTAGTAATGAATCCTAATAACTTAAAAGAAGGTTATGGTTGTAACGTAGTTAACGGTACATTTCCTAATATGATTCGTGAGGGTATTATTGATCCAGTTTTAGTAACTAAATCTGCACTTAAAAACGCTGTAAGTGTAGCTTTAACTATTATGTCAGCAGATTGTGTAATTTCAAATATAAGATTAGATGCAAGCAATTAATGACTACGTTATAGTAGATAAAACTAAAGAAGGACCTAAGAAGGTTGGAGGTTTAATCTTAACAGATGAAACAGATGAAACAAATAGATATAGAAAAGCTAATATCATATCTGTTGGAAACATGGTAGAAATAGTATCAAAAGGAGATATTATATACTACGATGGAGTCGCGGGACACGATATAGCTTATGATGATGAATTATATAGAGTCATACGTATGAGAGACATAGTACTAGTAGAATAGTTACTATTTATAAAAAACATGTGATATCTATTATTGTAGATAATCTACAAGTTACCTACAACCCTGGTAACTATAAACTAACTTAATAAATTTTAAAAAAAATGGGAAGAGTATTTTTTAACACAAGAAAAAACGTACATAGTCTTACAGGAGCATACGTAGTACTACCTAGTGATTCAGGTAAAGTATTTACATTAAATGCAGCTGCTGGCGCTGGTATTACATTGCCTTCTGTTGCTGACGCACAAGAGGGATGGAATTGCAGATTTATAGTAGGTACTGCTTTTGCAACTACTGACTGGATTATTACAGCTACCGCGGCTATTATGGTTGGTGGTATGAATGAATTAGAAGTTGATACATCGGATGATGGACCTTCTACTGTTGCTGGTACAACTATTAATCTTGAACTAGGAGCTGAAACTATCGGTGACTATATTGATATGGTTGTGGCTGATGGGAAGATCTATATAAGTGGTCAGTCTAAATTAGATGGAGCATTTACAATAGCTTAATAGCTTAACAACTTATT
>Ga0209337_1002171_pt1 | contig 14432 bp, 13 predicted proteins | sample LinPmetageLP53_FD_184044 | JGI IMG/M metagenome (GOLD analysis project Ga0209337, IMG submission 184044) | Marine viral communities from the Pacific Ocean - LP-53 (SPAdes) (version 2) | ecosystem: Environmental > Aquatic > Marine > Oceanic | place: Pacific Ocean | collected 2010-02-08
CCACTTGAAGGGTTATATCCACCTGTAACACCTGCACAACCACCAAATTCATCTTGTAATGGCATTGGTATTGAAGCATTAAATTCGGCCAAAACACCTGTGTGTACCATATAGTAATTTGACACAAATCCTCCCTTACTAAGTACATTATTTACCACTTCATTAGAACCATCAGTAAATCTTCCTTTTACTCTAGGGTCTTTTCTATAGTATCTATCAAATATGTAATTTGTTGGCATTTGTCTTTTTTCAGTACTTGTGGGAGAAATTTCTGTTCTAGAAATTATCCATGGATTTGTACCAATACTTTTACCAAACCAATCTGGGGATGAAGTATAATCTGGATAAGTTAAATCCCCAGTTCCATTCCACCATTCTCCATTAACTCCAGTACTATCATAACCATGAGGTTGTTTACCAGTTACTGCGATATCATAATCACCAATTAAATTAAAAAATTGTTCCGTAGTATAGTAACCACTTAATCTTATTCTCGCATAATTTCTGTAGAAATGTAGGTTATTACCAAATTGGTCATCCATATTAAACACAGGTATGCCTGGATCCCAGTCTAATTCTGGTTCCGCCCAAAATGTATATCTATTATTTTCTACTTCGGTATTTATATTATCTGATGGTATTACTGAATTTGGTGCAAAAATAATTCCTCTATTCTCTCTTGCCCTCTTTTTACCTTTGTACTCGTATTTTTCAACATACCAATCCTCAGTTCCATTTATCACCCCACTTAAGGTTGACCACACATTTCCTGGGTCCGACCAAGAAAAATTTGATCCATTTCCTTCATATCCATGAGCTGACGCCACTAATACATCTTCTTGTCCGGTTACAAAATCATCTTCAAAATCATCTGGACCTTGTCCTTCCCAATAAAACATAAATCGGTAATCTGCGTATGTTGGGAATCCATCATCGTCATCCACAAATGCTTGTTCATTTTCGTCCCATGATTTTTTACCTCTATTTAGTGGTAAAGCTATTGTGAAGGTTCCATCCTCTCTAGTAAACCATTTTCCTACATATTCAATGTTTTCACTGTTTGGTACAGAACCCTCTGTAATCCTAACAGCCTCAATAATTCCTCTATGTCCAACAAGTGCACCATCTTCCTCTACCTCTCCTGGTGTACGTAAATCTTTCGCATTAACAACTCGGGAAACCCCCGCTTTATTACCACTTACAGAATTACTATAAATATCATCACCCTGACACGACCTAGGAATAAAGGCGGCGTCTACTTTGGAGGAATCACCATCTGTAAAAACACTACCAATTAAAAAAGCTTTAGGTGAAACAAAACGAGCCGTGTCAAAATCAAGTCTGGTTATCCCAAACTCACATTCGTCAGCATCTCCCCAGAAAGGTCTTATGAAAACTGTTTTATTTATTCCCACTAATTGTGCTAATTGATCTAAATCATTGGAGTCTTTGAATTTATCTGGACCGGAAAACAGTGTCTCGGAATAACCAAGATTTACTAAATCTTGTGGTATTACAGAGTTACTACCAATGTCACTCAAGTCAACATCCATATGAATAATATGGGTACCTCCTGGAATCCCAAAAAACATGTAATCTCCATTTTCATTTGTAGTTGTGGTATATTTATAATACTTTTCATGTATATACTTTAATGTTTTATTTGACATTATATCGTATTTTGATGGAAAAGTACCTACTGGTGTATGGTCACCCGGTGTATTAACTTGTTTATCTCGAGGTAATAAATTATATCTTTTACCCGATGTTAGAGTATCATGTGGGGAAACAAAAGGATATATAGTAGTTACAAGTGCATTACCAGAATCTTCATTATCTAATGGAATAAAAATTGATAATTTAGCGTTTTGTATTGGGAAACCTCCGTTAGAGGTTACTTTACCCACAACAACACCGTAATTGGAACAAAATATTCTATAGGTCTCAGCTTGAGTTATTTTTAAGCTCATAACCTCTAAAAAATCAAAATCCTGTTCTAGGTTTAGATTGATTTTTTGTTCCCCTGGTTTTGGTGTTATACGTATTACTCGATTTTCTCCCATTGATTCATTTATAAATAAATATTATTTTATCAATTATTTGTGAAAAGTAAACGAGTTTAATTAACTATTACTTGAATGTCGGTATTTGGGTATTTTATTTCGAACATTGTATTAAAGTTTCCGAATATAGTAAGACTCCCAGATGTATCAATCTCATATGTTTCATCGTTAGAGTATGGTTGTGTTACTTGCCCCAAAGCGTATTGACCTCCAACACGATTATAAATCTTCATTTCAATTATATTTAACACTCCCTCGATTAAATTTAATTCCTTAGATAAATCCGATAAATAAATATTTTGTCCCATGGTTTGGGAACTAACATCAAAATACTCTCGAACTTTTGTTATTATCTCTGTTATTACTAGCGATTTATTGTAGTCTTTATTGACATAACACACTACATCAACCGCTAAGTTGATTATCGTCCCATTAGTAATTGTTACATAGTCATTAATCATTCTATAGTTAGCTAAATATCTAGACATATTCTCTCTTAGAGTCTGGGTTGACGTTGTTGTTAATTTTCTACTTGGACCCAGACTTAAAGTAGAGATTTCAATTTTGTTTTGTCTCTCACCAACATTTGTTTTGAAGGGTACTCCAAACTTACTACTCATTTTTGTAATTAAAGCCAGATAATCTCTAACTGTTACGGCTCTGTTCTGTGAAGCAAAATTATATTTAATTAAGTTTCTTAATTCATCAATAGAAGGAGTGTCTGCACCCCCAATTGCCGGAGTTACGTTATTTATCCTTAAAGAAGTTTCAACTAAAGCATTGTTAGTGGCGTCACTTCCAGTTACTAACATATTAATCAATCCTTTATTTTGTAACACGTTGGGTCCGATATTAGATTGTTGTCCACCCCCCACTGTATATCTGATATATAATGTAGAATTAGCCGACGGTAATTCACCTAGACTTGTATTATTAATTAAAGTTTGTACTTGTGATTTAGAGAAAGCATTACTAATATAATCGTTAATAGGTTCTGCGTTAGCGGTTCCACTACCAAAAGTTAACCTACAAAAACCTCTATCTGTGTAATCCGCGACAAATCTTTTAGTCACCTCTACCCATTTTCCTGGTCTAATCGAACTATTATCTGAACTTCTAACCTTATCTTCAATAAAGACTTGTGATTCAGCTAAAGAGTCCACTCCGTAAAAACGATTTTCAAATTCAAGAAATTCATTTAGTGTTGGTTCGGAAGCATTTAACCCTATAACCATTTTTACCTGTTCTACACTTATAATATTAGTTTCGGGTAGAATTATCTCCATAAAAGGATTTAAGTCTTGTGGTCTAACATTACGTTTTAATATTTTAGTTTTACCATTAATTACCGCTTCCCGTTTTACTAAGTCATATGAAATAATAAGTTGATTGCTATCCTTATTTGGTATTACTAATCTATTTGGTATCCCTCCCGCAGATAGTGGTGAAGAAAAATCAATATCTTGATCAACCTGGAATATTTGTCCCCCTCCTTCTACTTCTGAACCATACCTTAGTGTTGGTGCGTAGTCATTATTAAATGAATCTCCTTGGGGTGGGACTGTAACACGAAAATCGACCAAACACATACTAGGTCTTACACCAGGTATTTTTAGTCCAAGGGTTCTACCCATAGACAATAAGGACGATCTCTCTTGTGCATACTCTATTTGTGTTTCCTGGAAGGTTCTATCAGTATTAAACGATAACATGTCTGCCACAGCCGCATTTAATTCTAATAACATTTGACCTACTGAGGCATCATTAAAATCACTAAATAAATCTGGATAATATTGTTTAACAAAATTTATTAATTCTGTTCGTATTTCAACGAATGTACGGGCGTTATAATTAATACTATTATTTTTTGACATTTTTATAATATAATTTCGACACTATCACTTTGTGCAAAAGAAGACTCAACAACGGTGTAATCTATATTAACTTTAACATGATTAGCATCCTCATTTGCTGTTATTATTAACTCATCTATCGTTAGATTTGGTATATATTTAGCTATGGAGGTGTTCAACTCTAATTTAATATCAGTTACAGTTTTTTCGTCTATTGGTTCAAATAGAAAAGTGTACAATCCCGACCCAAAATCATTATTATAAAGTCTATCACCTTTTTTTGTTAATAGTAAGTGTATTAAATCTGACTTTATCGCACGTTGTGAAGTACGATTAAGTTTCAAAAAATTACCGACTGGTGACTTTTGAAAGGGAAAGTCAATATTAATTGTTTTTACTGCCATATATAATTCTTTATTATAAATATCATTCTATTCAATTTGTAAAGACTTCTTATCTAAGATTGTCTCTAAGTATTCTATTCATTTTAATATGTGGAGGTGAAAAAGGACAGTGTTTACATCCACTACCACAACAACTTCCTCTTTTTTTATGATATTCTTCTGTCATTACCATATTACCACTCTCCCAATAAAAGTCTTTGGGTTGTAGTTTAGGTTTAACAAATTCTTTATAGTGTAGTTCACTGATCCAATCGTCACTTCTTTTCATTCTTTACTTCTTTTACTTCTTCATTGTGTCCACAATGGGGACATGTTATAAAACTAGGTACCTCTTTAGAAAACAAATGGTAGTCAGCAATTGACCACCATTTATTACATTTACCACAATTAAAATGATATAATATTTCTTTACTAAATTTATGCTTCATCTAGTTCAATCACTTCTTTATCCTCGATAGACTTCATATCCACATCTATTTCACATTGTCCCCCTGAACAAGCCAATTCACCAGATAAATCAGTATTATCATCTAACTCAATTACATTAGATAAATCTACATTAGTTAAAGATTTTAACATTTCTTCATATTTTTCTTTTGTTATGTCTTCAAATGGTGCTTGTTTATATGTCCCACCGTTATATGGTAAAACGGATAAACCATTATAGTGTTTTCTGTTTTCCCACATCCATTCTCCTGCTGGGTCCCACTCATGTTCTCTTAAAGAAATAGTGGCGGAAACATTATGACTGTTAGACCCCTTTCTGTGTCCAGCATTTACCCATTCCATAGCTACTTTTTTTACTCTTTCTAGTAGTTGGAATGGTGATTCTGTTCTCATGATTGACCCTTCTGGTGATTTTTGTGGTATGCTAATTACCGCTGTGTCATGTGGTCTAAAATATTCATCTTCTACTAACTCAGGGTGATTAATTACTAAATAAGAATATATTGCTTCGTTTTTACCAACACGTATTCTTCTAATGTAATAATCATTATGCCATGCATGAATACCAGAACTAGTACCTAATGTTAATGATGTTGTACCAGCTGGTTTAACTGTTGTTGTTCTAGCAGCTTGGTTTATTCCCAATAATTTAGATACTCGAGTATTTTCTCTTTTAACTAGACTAGCCGCCTTAGACATGTCATAGTTAAGGACTTTACCAGAACCAATTCCTGTCATTGAGACTCCGATAAGAGCTTCTTTTTCTGTTGTTTCTCTCCACACATCTCTTAAATAGTGAAATGATGTATATCCTGCTTGGAGTGTTCCTATAAATGATGCAACTTTTACTCTTTCATTTAAGTCTTCTTGTGATTCGATGTTTGATACGTTAACTTCACATAGATTACAAAACTGGTATGGTCTTAATGCAATTTCACAACAAGGATTAGTACCCCAATCTTTATCATTGTTAAGATATATACCGGGCTCACCTGCTCCAGATAGTTCTACCCGTTTCCATAGATCTAAGAAAAACTCTTTAGTAATTTTATGTCTCATTAGACAGGCTGAATTGTTTGCTCTACCTCTTTGAGGGTTTGTTTCCCACCAATTACCAGCTTTACATCCAATCATTGCATCGTCATCAGCACTAAATAAACTAATAAGAGCTGCTCTACGAATACCTCCGGCAAGTACCGCGTCTGCGATATGACAGACAATATCATGTACTTCAATAGTTGTAAGTTTTTCTCCATTTTCTTTTTGATTTAATAGACCCTCTATTTTTACTAAACATTCTTTTAGTGGTTGTGGTCCCGGTGCTTTACCACCTGATGTTATTAATCTAGCGCCTTTTGGTCTGATGTCTGAAAAGTCAAATTCTACTCTACTACCCCCACCATTCATATAGGACTTCATTAGAACCTTAATTGAGTCTGCCCATCCTTCGATTGAGTCCCCAATTAAAAATCTTCTTTTCTTTTTAGGATACGGTTTTTGGATAATTGGTAGTTTTGCTACGTGATGTCGTTGTACTGAATATCCAACACCTGTTCCACCTAATAATAAAAACATACATTCACTAAAAGAATCTATATTATCAATTGGCATATAAGCACAATTATAAATTCTGTTTGGTGATATTTCAATTGGTTTTCCACCAAATTGCATACTTCTCATTGACGGTAGTACTTTTTTATCGTATACAAATTTGTACTTGTCTTCAATTTCTTCCTTCAAGTGAGGATAGTGTTTGATATGCATATTTTTATTTCTGGTAACTAACTCTTCCCAGGTTTCTCTTCTGTTTAATTCAGGGATATACTTAGCATATTTCATATACACAGTAATATCCGACAAAATTCTATTTGATACGTCCATTTTTACTAAATTTTTATTAATTATTATTGAGTTTTTCGTTTCTCTTCTGTATTGCTTCTAAAACTCTGTTTGCTTTCTTTTCTTTTTTAACGTCCTCAAAACCTAAAAAGGACACTTGGTCATCTGTATCTATATGTACTTTACCATTATCAAATACACAATCTTCAAATATAACACCATCTTTACCAAATCTAGATTTAAGTACTGCAATAGTTGCTCTTCCACTTTCTTTTTGTTCTAAAGTTTTAGCAATTGACATAATGAAGTGACCTATTTGACCTTTTTTAATTGATCCACCTATCTGATGAGCTTCAACCACATCAGCACCTATCGAACTTCTGTTCCCTTGTACTGCGGTCCAACCTACCATGTCAAATTCATGTACTAAAGTTTCAAACTCTCTCATTACATTACCTTCTCCAGCGTATTCATCCGTAAAAACCCTACTTGGTACAACACAATCGATATAATCTAAAAGAATTACATCTGGTCTTATACCTCTAGTGATTAATTTTCTAATATAATGTTTTATTTTAGCAACGGTAGTACCATCTGAAGCCATTTTTTTTATAATTAAATTTCCTCTGTCTTTCTGAAACTCTTGTAATTTTTCTTTTACCTCTTCTTTTCTTTCTGATAATTCGTTTAATTCAATACCTGTCCAACATGATATATGTTTTCTTTGTATAACCTTAGGGTTGTCCTCAAATATTATTTGTACAACGTTGTGTCCAAGATTATAAGCCGTATTTGCGAATTTTGTAAGTACAGTAGACTTACCAACACCAAAAGGTGCTAAAACTACTCCTAACTCACCTTTAGAAAGTCCCCCATTAGTTATATTATCAATCCCTGTAATTCCTGTTTGTACTGGGTGTCTAAAATCATCTGATAATACCTCCTCTAACGCATTAAAAACGTCAATACCGTCTTCTTTATCATTACCAACACTAAGAGCTTTCCTAAATAAATCTTCTATTTTATCGTAATCCTCAAAATTACCATTAGACATTATTTTTTCTGAACCAGAAATGGCTTTCTTTATTTCTTGTTGTTTACAAAACTTTAATGCAGTTTGTTGGGTGAAGTCCGCATCTGCAAAATCTTGTTCTTTTAATTTTTTAACTGTGTCTTTTAAGTAATCCTTAGCTGTTTCATTTGATACCTCTATTCTAATTAATTGGTCTAAAGCGTCATATGTTGGTACGGACTCATATCTTCCATAGTATTCTTTAATTAGTTGCATTAGTAATCGACAATACTGGTCATCAAAGTAAGTTGGTTCTATTGCCTCGACAATGTTGTCTGCAAACTTACTATCTACGATTAATAATGAAAGTAATTTTAATTGGAATTTGTCTCCTAGGTATCCGAAATTTCTATCTGTCATTCTTTTATAATTGATTTATCTATAAATATATTCTCTATCTTATTCTTACTAGTCTTAGTACCCATAATGTTTCTCTGCGCTACTGTATCTTTTCTTACTTAAACACCTTTGAATCTTTGAAATTATACTTGGTATCAAAGATTTTATATTGACTGAGTATCTTACTTTGGGTGGGAAATCCATTGCTGTAAATCTTTCGATTATAATTATCTTCCCATCTACTCTTATTTCAAAGGTAAAGTAGTCTTCACCCTCTTTTTGGTTATCATTAGCTACGGAGTTTTTATTAGAGAAGGGATTGTAATTAGCCCAAAGAAAATCTTCACTAAGACCTTTCAAATAACTTTGTATTGTTTGTGTAACCTCATCTAATTCCCATCTAAGTTCTAATGAATTTTTTGCGTTATTGTTATACCCTCTTATATTAAAGTATCGTTGGCAAACTATGTTTTCATTAATTCTTAAAATAAACTCAAATTTATCGCTATATTTACTTACTTTTCTTTCCATTTTCTATTTCGTTTTTTTTTAGTGTTATAAAAGGTATTAAAAATTCAGACTGGTCTTCATAAGACGCTGGTATTACATTTACTATTCCATCTTCTATCATCATTTTGATTACATTCTTGTAATCTCTACCCGACGGATCCAGGTCTAAGTTTACTAAATCTTCTACATCTTTTCTAGCCCCCTCATTAATTAAAGGTTCGGCTAAGTTAATTATTTTTTTATTTATTACAAAGAGTTCTTCGCCAAAAACTCCCCCATTACTTGTTCCTGTTTTTATATTATTCAATACTTTGGTTATCCTCCAATTATCTCCCTCATATTCTAACTCCTTAATTTCGGCTAACTCTACTTTTCTACTTTTAAGGTCAGGGACCAATTCTCCTAGTCTTTTAGGTGATAATCCTTTTATACCAAGAATATTGTCTGAGGAGTCCCCTATTAATGTCTTTACTAAACATACATTCTTAGGTAGATAATCTAATTCTCTAGTGGTTATTACTGTGTCTTCTTTAACTAATTCTTTTTTATCTAATAAGAAAACATAAACTTCTTTATTTACCAATTGTACTATATCTCTATCTGCAGTGTAAATTGTAATTATCTCATTGTCTTTTTTATTAAGACAATAATGAGCGATTAAATCATCAGCCTCAGTATTCTTATCTACATACTGTCTAACATATAATTCCTCTAAGTACTGCTGTGTCTTTAGTTTTTGTTTTAGGAAAGACTCAGAATCATAACTACTAGATTTTCTTCTATTAGTTTTATAATTAGGATAAATCTTTCTTCTGGTTTGATTTCCGTTTTGTCCATCCCAAAAAACTACAACTTTATTATAATATTTTTCTGATAATGTTTTCCTTAGGATATTAAGGAATTGGAATAGTCCTCCGATATGTTCTTTTTTGTCGTTAAAAACATTTTTAGCTCCGAAGAATGCTCTTTTTAGTAAAGCATCTCCGTCAACTACAAGGGTCTCGAATTTTTTGTGATTATTTCTACGTCTCAACTCATTTTAATTAAAAGGTTAAACATTTTCTTCTACAATTTCGAAGTTACTATCTTCAATTTTTTCTCCCGCTTTTTCAAACTGTTCAACCCAATAACTTGAGTGTGATTCTTTATATTTTTTAATTTCATTAGCGTCGTCGCTTATAAAACTATGTGGGGTAACAATTACCCTTCCGTCTGAAAACCCAATACCATTAACATGATTTTTTAATATTGACACTTTCGTACGTGTTGCAAATGATACCTTCCTACCATTTTTAGTTGCGTTAATCTTTGACGTTCCACTGTTTTTCTGATTCCCAAATAAGAATACTAGTGTTGAGTTTAGAAATATTGCTTCTCCTCCTTTCATTTTAATCCTTGGTTGACTAAAAGGATTATCTGGTAATTCTACCCATGGTTGGTTAACAATTATAAGAGTGTTTGTAAATTTAGAACTCTCTTTTCTTGAACCTGTGATTCTTTGGTTAATTCCCATACCTATTTTATCGGCCAAGGTACTTGCATTATGCATCTTACCACCTTTTCCTTCAAAAGTCATTTTACAAGGTACAGAACCCACAGAATCCCAAAAGAAAACTAAATCATAAGGTATATTTCCTTTTTGTTGTTCATCTATTAATTCATTTATGTAATCAGTAATTTGTTCTATATAAGAAAAACCATCATTAAATAAAAAAGTTCCACTCCATTCTCCTTCTTCGTTTAATTCACAATCAAAACCCATTAGTCTTGCGTGTTCAAAATCCCATTTTTGTTCGGTAATTAAAAAAACGGGTAATTTACCTTTTTTCTGTACATCTACAGCCGCCTTTACTAAAGCTGTGGTTTTTCCAGTATCAGAATGACCTAAAAATACATTTATATGTCCTTCTGCTGGTCCTGGGATGCCACAAGCTTTGTAAAATGCTTCGCCGACATCAAAGAAACTATCTTCTTTATACTTTGCTTTAGTACTGTACTTACCTTGTAGGTCTTCTAACGAAAACGCTTTTTTCTTTATTGATTTTGCCATATCTATATTTATTAAAACGGCATATCATCCATGTTAATCTCAGTTCCTTTATCTAATTCTGCGATAGTAGTATTACTAACAGGTGAAGATTGTTTTGGTGTTTCCTCTTCTTTTCTTTCGTAAGGATTTTCCCCTTTAGCTACTTTTTCAAGAAATTGTTCGTCTTTTCTAACATAAACATCCTTGTAAGTTTCAGTATTTGCAATCCAAGTCTTAGCCTTTTCTGTATCTGTTGTTAAGATAGCAGGGTCCTCAGCCATTATTGTTGATACTGTTGTATACATTCCATTACCACTTGGTAATTTTACCGCTTTTAGGATTAGATTAATGTCTCTTCCTTCTCTTGGGTTTGTAAGGTCTCCCTTCTTTTGAAATAGTGGAATTAGTTTATCCATTATTCCGTCTCCTTTGAAGTTATGTTTGAATCTCCAAAATTTAACTCCTTCATCTTCTTTATCTCTGTCAATAACTCTAACAACATAGAATTTTTTTGGTCTATATTGTCTTGCAAGGACCTTATCTTCAGGGTCTCCTGTCATTAATAAAGCCTCATTAACCTCAGTAATAGGACTTCTTTCGTTGTCATTCTTACCCGGGTCGTAAAGTTTTTGCCATTTACCATCAATTTGTACCTCATGAAACCAAGCTTCTTGAAACGGTGACGCCCCATCTTTAGGGGGTAAAATTCTAACTGTTCTTTCTCCGCTTGTTTCTCCTTTTGGTAAAAAAGGTGCGAAATACTTTGTAAGGTCTGTTTTCTTTTTTTCGGTCCCCATTCCAGACTTGTTGGACTCGTACTGCTTGAGAATTGAATCTAATATATTGCTCATTTTTTTTCTTTTTTTAATTTTAACTCGTTAATTAATATTTTTTTTTACTACTTAAATATACAAAACAATTTTATTAAAGTAAAGATGCTTGTATAAATAAAAACCCAACTCTATTCGGGTTGGGTTAATATTATAATTATTTATTTTAAGTGTCAAACTTTATCTCATCATTTTTGGGTTAACTCTAATTCCTTTTCGAGCCATACCTTTAAGGTTACTTCCTTGGATTGTGTTGTTATTAGTAAAGTTTGTATTACCTCCTCTCATGTCTGTACGTTTTGTTGAATAAGGTCTTCCTGGACCTTTACTAGGACCTGGTGCCACAATCATACCAGCACCTCCACAACAACCATTACAATCACTAATGTCACATCCACCTAATGTTTGATTAGAGTAATCACCTGTAGTGGTATCTAAATGAACACAAAAACAATTACCATTCTTTATACCACTTTGTACTAGAACCTTTTCTTCATTTAGACTATAACTAGGATTAAACGATCCTCCTATTTCATTATCGTCCCATTCGTCAGCTTGACCTGCCGTTAAAGTATATTCTTTTTCCTGTGGTGATTGTGGTTCTAAATCTATACCTCTTAATTTTTTATACTCAGCTTTTTTATCTTCAAAATAACTATCTAATCTTTGGTTGTAAGGAAAACTATCTAAAGATCTAAGTTCCATCTTTTCAAGCGGCGATACTGGTGCTAGTTTTTGAATCTCGTCTTCCATTGAGTCTATTTTTTGGAATATCATATCCATTTTCGATAATCTGTCTGTTAGTTCATCAAATTTTGATTCAATGTCTGTTAACTGGGACGCAAATTTATTTACTGAATCCCCCACCTCTGATTGGTTATTAACTAAATCCGTAACATCAACTTCTTCCACATCCTCTTCTACCTCAGCAGGAGGTGGAGGTGGTGGTGGTGTCGCAGTTGGTGGTGTAGCTCCAGGTGTTGGTGGCGTTGGTTGTGGTGTTGGTCCCCCCGAAGGTGTTGGTGGTGGTGTTGGTTGTGGTGTTGGTCCCCCCGAAGGTGTTGGTGGTGTAGCTCCAGGTGTTGGTGGTGTTGGTGGTGTTGGTTGTTCGTCAGTGTCAGATATCTCAACATCGTCATTCTCGGGATCAGTTGGTTCCTGTTCCTGAAAAGTTACCTTTAACGCCTCATTTAATTCGTTACCTAAAGTATCAGTATAATTTACTATTTCTAGATGTCTTTTAAGTTCTTCGCTCAACTGTGATTTTTTTTTCATCTTATTCGTGCTTAAATGTTACTTCTCTAAGTAATTCTCTTCCGTCTTCTACTATGACTCTTTTATTTATAACTTTAGTTGATTCGATTAAACCATCTTTAGATTTTAATTTACATTCTTGATCAACGCAATCATCTATAATAGGAGTGTTTTTAATTGTCCCTGTGTCGCCTAAAAATTCATTTAGTGTATCATTTGTTTGTTTAAGTTCTTTTTTCATGATATAGTTTCTTTTACTATAAATATTCCTTATCTAAGAAAACTCTATTTAATGGTATTATATGTAGTTCATTTTCTTTTATCATTATAATTTTATCTTTATAATCTGACCATTTTATCTGGTACTCACTATGTTTAATGTTACCTGAGGGTAATTCATAAACCTTTTCAATTAGTTTATTTAATCCATTTATTGTAAAAAAACAACTTCCTTTTTTGTGTATAGGTAGTGAATTTTTTATTCTTTTCTTAAAATCTTTCCTTTCGTCATTAGTTATCCTCACTTTATAAGTAATAAACATTTTATGTTCTTCATCTGTTTTATGGACAAAAATACCCTTTTTTTCTACTTCAAATCCTTTTTCTAATAAATTAAATACTTTTTTTAATTCGTCTTTAATAACAAAAGTACCTAGTAAATAGTTTTTTTTAATGCCTTTATTGTCCATTTTTCTTTTACTATAAATAGATCATTATCATTACAAAGTTAATTTTACGTACTAGGTTTCTTTTTTGACGCTTGGTCTTTAATAAAAGTAGATATTGGTCCTTCCCCATTTTTATAAAATCCTCTTCTTCCAAAAACATTTAGATACGACCAGTATCTTATTTCTTTTGGTTTGTAAGCATTTCCGGTAATTGGTTGTAGACACCCATTCCAAGATGCAGTTAACGACTCTTGTATAGTGTGGTAATTAAATTTTTGGTCATATCCTGCAGCTCCGCAAATATAATAAGGATCTGTTCCTGTTCCAGTACCTCCATTAAAACCAGATTGTGCAATTCCTTTTACGACTTTACCACTATATTTAGCCCTAGCTCCTGGTCCAGCGTATCCATGATTTTTAGGTGTTGCTTGGTATCCTGATAAATCTCCCCCTGTATATCCTGGTTGAGGCCAAGCATATGTTATACTTTGACAAACTGGTACCGTAATCCACTCACCTGGTCTAGGTTCTCCGGCATAAACACCTCCTGTTGGGTCATCCCCTCCTTGGCAGAAGTAACTTTTTCCACCACCGTCACCATCATAAGGACAATCTGAGTGATTTGTACAATGTCTAGGTAGTTTATACCTTGGATTGGGCTTACCATCAACTTTTGTTCGATAATCAAGTAAAAATTTAGGATGAGAATATGATTGTACTGCAATATAATCTACAATAGCCGCATATTCTGGTGCTGCTGGATCTTTCCAATACTGACTACCTCTTAAATTTACATCATGAGAAGTATCCTTAAGAGAATAAGTAGTACCAACATAAGGAGTTATACCAATTTCAGTACTACTCGCCTTATCCTTAAATTGTTCTCTTAATTTATCTATATGTTTTCTAGCTAAAGTTTTTTTCTTTATATTATTTGTATATCCCAGTGGATATGGTCCTGTTGTATACTTACCCTCTGTTGTAGACCAATGTGTTTTTCTATAATGTCCTTCTAAATCAAATTCCACAGCGTGTACACAAACCCCACCACAATGGGTGTTAACTTTTTGTACTAGTTCTGGGAGTGTAGGGGGTGTATCAAGACCTTCTCCTGCCCAATCATA
>Ga0209337_1002172_pt1 | contig 14432 bp, 16 predicted proteins | sample LinPmetageLP53_FD_184044 | JGI IMG/M metagenome (GOLD analysis project Ga0209337, IMG submission 184044) | Marine viral communities from the Pacific Ocean - LP-53 (SPAdes) (version 2) | ecosystem: Environmental > Aquatic > Marine > Oceanic | place: Pacific Ocean | collected 2010-02-08
GTTGTAAATTCTGGTCTAAAAAACCTGTCAGCTCTATGGCTTCAGAAGAGGCTATCGAATGGGATGACGAGGAAATTCTGAGCGAGTGGGCTTGGAATGATGAGGGATTTGCTGAGCATCAAGATTTACTAAATGCTTACCCATTTCTTACTGAGATTAAGTTAGTGGTTGAAGAAGAAGAATTGTAGGTTATAATATCCTCACTAGATGAGGGTATTATTCATTTCTGACTTTACGCTGGAAGATAATTCTGGTGGCGCACAAGTAAGTAATAAAATTATAATAGATAAAGGCCGAGAGCTTGGCCATGAGATCAAGGAGCATAGCTATAGATCGTCAGCCACAGATTTTCTTTCTTCTTATGATTTGGTTGTAAATTCTAATCTGGAGGTAATAAGTAGGATTACTCCAGAAAAAATTCCCTTGATATTAAGGATGCCTAATTCAGTTAGGCTTGAGCATGACTCTTGTAGTTATCTAACTGACGACCTTAGAGAACAGCTATTTAGTAAAGCAGAAAAAAATTTCTTTCTAAGCGATTACCATTTAGAGTTTTTTCAAGACCTATATGGGGACTACTTTCATGATGTGGAGATAAATTATGATCCTATAGATACGTCATTATTTACTAATTCTGAAGACTCGAAAGAGTATGATGTGGTTTATTGCGGTTATCTACATCCTCTAAAAGGTTTTAATAAGCTATTGGACTTCGCTAAAACTAATCCTGACAGGCGAGTAGATGTATTTGGATGGGGCGAAGCTTCTGCAGATCATTTTTTTAAAGATATTAAAAACATTAAATATCACGGATTGTTATCTCATAATGAAGTCGCAGAAGTATTTAAGAAATCTAAAGCTTTGTTTCATTCTCCAATAGTGAACGAGCCTTTTTGTCGAATGGTGGGTGAAGCATTATTATGCGGGATTGATGAGATTATAGGTGACACATCAAAGATAGGGTCTTATAAAGAGTTTAGTAAAGTCGGTTACGATAAATTCAAAGAAGGTTGTGAAAATGCGGCTTCTAAATTCTGGAAAAAAATAAAATGAACTTTGTATGTGGAACACACTTCAAGCATCAATGCAGCTTGCAGTTAACAGATTATAAAAATGCTAGGGATTGTAATCTAGTTAATTATAAAGACGATTCATTAGATAATGATTATGTATTTTGTAAACCTGAGTTTTTAACTTTATTGAGTACTTACTCTAAAATAGGCTCTGTGAGATTACCAGAAGAGTTTACTTTAGTTACTCATAACTCTGATATTAATTTCGGAGAGTCTGAGATTAATTATGTATTAAATTTATTTCCTAATATTAAAAAATGGTATACTCAGAATTTAATTTTTGATCATCCCAAGTTAAAACCTATTCCAATTGGAATAGCTAATCCAAAATGGTCGCATGGAAACCAATCTAGATTCTCTGAAATTATAAGTGAACAGCAAGAGAAAACAGACAAGATCTATGTAAACTTTAATGTTTCCACAAATCCTCCCGCTAGACATGATTGCCTGAATAAAATATCAGATAAATACCCTTTGCAAAACAAAAAAAATTACCCTAATGCTTCTTTAATACGGGATCATGATGATTTTGTGGAGTCTACGCAAAAAGATTATTTGAGGGAGATTGCTAAGTCTTACTTCACGGTTTCTCCTGTGGGTAATGGGGTAGACTGTCATAAAACTTGGGAGTCTCTTTATATGAAAAGTATACCTATAGTCACTAGATGGTATGGGGTAGAGAAGTTTCGAGAGATGGGGATACCTATGATTATCATAGATGATTGGGATGAATTAATAAATTTAGATTTGTCAGAACAGTTATACTCTGATACTTGGAGAGACTTTGACCCGAGTTCCTTGAATTTTAAAACATTTTTAAAATGAAGAGTATAAATCTCAAGGGCCATTCGGGATGTAAAATTTCCTTGCTTGAAGATAAAAACGAACTTTTCGTCAGAAAAATTTCAATTAATCAAGAATATAACAAAAGGCTTTTAAGACAAATTAAAAAACAAAAACAATTTCGTCATTATTCAATTAGCACTCCTTCTATTTTTAATACTTTTCATGTAGATAAAAATCTTTCTTTTGATATGGAATTTATAAAGGGTAAATCGTTTTCAAACCTTGTAGAACAAGAGAATCATAAAAAGATCAAATTTCTTTTTCTTAAAATAATTAAATTTGTAAATCAAAATAACTTTTTAGAAGAGACGATAGAGCAAGACGTTTTCAGAAAACTAGATCAATTAAAAATAAACCCCAAGTACCAACTCTTTAAAGATTGTTGTTTAGATTTTGATTGGAATAAAATCCATAAATCATATAGTCATGGAGATCTTACGTTTGAAAACATAATTGTGAAAGACGACGACTTATATTTTATAGACTTTCTAGATTCATTTACAAGTTCTCAAGTTTTGGATTATTCGAAACTCATGCAGGATATCATTGTGGGTTGGTCATGGAGAGAAAAGGCTACTTTACCTTTTATTAATTTACTATCTCTTCATAATCTACTCAAAGAAAATTTGTCTCCAAATATGTTGACGGCATCATATAAAATGCTTATCCTAAACTTATTGAGAATAATCCCCTACTGTAAAAAAGAAGAAGAAAAATTTATTTATAGTAAACTATTAAACATAAAAAATAAAAAATTTTGAAAACCTTAATCGTCCCAGCTGCAGGAAAAAGTTCTCGCTTTCCAGATATGAAACCAAAGTGGATGTTAAGCCATCCAGATGGTAGTCTTATGATAGAAAAATCTATTGGGTGTATGGACCTTCACGATTTCAATCGTATAATTATCACTATTTTGAGATCTCACTGTGACAATTACGATGCAGAGCTAATATTGAATCAGGTTTTTGGAGATAAATTAGAGGTGCACGTTTTAGATACTGCTACCTCTTCCGCTTCAGAAACAGTTTTCCAGACTCTTGTTGACTTAAATATAAAAGGGTCTATTTCTATAAAAGACTCAGATTGCTCTGTTCAATATGATCCTACCGAAAATAGCAATTATATTGTGGGTTTAGATATTGATTCTGAATGTAAAATAGAAAATTTACAAAATAAAAGTTTTCTTATTTTTAATTCTGACAACATCATCAATGATGTCGTAGAAAAACAGTTAATTTCAAACACTTTGTGCGCTGGAGTATATAGCTGTCACTCAGAAGACTTTAAAGAAGCTTATAAAGAAATAACTGAAAGTGCAATTTTCGATCAACATGATGAGTTTTATGTGAGTCACATTATATCGTATTTGATAAAAAATAAAAATAGAATCTTTGAAAAGATTTCTGCCTCCTCACTAAGAGACTGGGGAACTCTCAAGGATTGGAGGGCGGAACAAAAAAAATTCAAGACTTACCTTTTTGATATTGATGGCGTTTTTTTACAAAATGTAGGTAAATATGGAGAAAGAAGGTGGGAAAAAACTTTTGAACCTATTGTTGAAAACTTTAAAGTATTAAAAAAACTAAGCGATAGTGGTGCAGAAATTATATTTATTACAGCAAGAGAAGAGGAATATTTAAAACAGTTTAAAAAGACTTTGTTTGATTACAATATTGAGTATAAAACTATTATATCTGGATGTAATCACGCCCAGAGGGTTCTAGTTAATGACTTTGCACCAACAAATCCTTATCCGTCATGCAAGGCTATATCAATTCCAAGAAATACTCTACTAAAACACTATATAGAATGAATACTCCAATCTCATATGCTTATCTAGAGACTACAAATTATTGTAATTTAAACTGTTCTTTTTGTAACAGGAATGAGGTAATTGGCCCTTTAAAGCACATGCCTATAGAAAACTGGAAGATCCTCCTTTCGAAAATAAAACATCATCCTTTAAAGAACTGCAAACTAATGGGTATGGGGGAACCTTTTCTTCACCCTGAGTTTGATAAAGTGACAGAACATTTTAAAAAAACTTTTCCCGATTGTTCTGTAATAGTAGCTACTAATTGTCAATATTCTATTAAGGAGGGATCTAAAATGAGGGCAAAGTTTGAGAGAGCTATTCAAAATTTAGATCAACTTTATTTATCAATTGACGGATATAAAGAGAGCTATGAGAGAGATAGGTCTCCAGCTAAGTGGAAAAAACTGATCTCTTTCTTAGATGGTCTTCAAACTGTAGATAGAGGAAATTGTGATATAGTTGTTAATTATGTAGTCAATGCTTATAATATAGAAGATATTGAAAAAGTAGATAAATTGAGGGAAGATTACGATTTGGGAAATCTTAGGTTAAACATTGCTCAGCTTTGGGGTGAGGAAGATTCAATTTCTAATAACATTGAAACTTCTGGATATTCCCTAGATCAATTAAATTACCTAAAAGAAAATTGGTCAGATAATATAATGGGGAAAGGAAACTGGGAATTTCCTGATTGTTTTTGGGTTAAAGAGGGTCTTTACACGACTGTTGATGGTAGAGTTTTAATGTGTTGTATGAATACTGGAGCTAAATCTTTTGGAAATTTATTTACTCAAGATCTAGAACAAATACGATCTTCTAATGATTTTCAAAATGTTAAAAAAGGATGCGAGACTAATCAACCAACCAAACATTGTAAAAATTGCTCTTACAAAGAATTGACTCCAATATTAAAAGAGTTAGGTGTGCAAAATGTTTAAACATAACAGTCATATTTCAGATATTGAGCGGAAAAAATATTACCGCAATCCACCAAAAGAAAACCTGCGTTTGGATATGTCTGAAAGAGTAGTCAACTTTCCTGATAAATTTTTCACTGAATTTTTATCTTCCCTTGATCAAGAAGATTTCATCTGTTATCCATCTTTAAATAAATACGATATTCTTCGTGGGAAGATCGCAAAATACAACAATTTAGAAAGTAAAAACGTTTTATTGGGTAATGGCTCTGAGTATCTTATAAAAATTATATTTGAATTGACATCTAACAAAGATAGCAATATAGTCACCTCATCCCCTTGTTTTCCTATGTATAAAGTATTTGCTCAAATGGTGGGGAGCGATTTAAATCAAGTTGAATATGTTTCAGTTGGTGAACCCAAATTAGATTTGATTGATATAAAATTAGCAGTTAATGATAAAACTAGTCTAGTTGTTTTAGCAAATCCAAATAGCCCAATTGGAGATTTTAAACATAGGCATGAATTGGAGGATCTACTTCTTTTTTTAAAACAAAAAAACATTCCACTTCTCTTAGATGAAGCATATGTTCATTATTCAGCTTACTCTATTTCAGCGCTAGTCAAAAAGCATAATAATCTTATTGTAATTCAAACTTTTTCTAAATCTTTTGGCGGCGCAGGTGTTAGGTTGGGTTTCGCTTTTTCTTCTGAGGAAAACATTATACTTTTAGATAAGTTAAACTTATGTTTCCCTGTCAGCGGGGTTTCTGTCAAATTTGGCTTATCCTTAATGAATAATTTACATTTTCTAGAAGACTATACCAACGCTGTAAAATTACAGAGGCGAATTTTATCTAAAAAACTAAAGGAAAATAGATATGATGTCGTTTCTGGCGGTTGTAATTGGGTTCATTTTAACGATAGATATAACAACTTGAAAGCTACAAAAATATTTCATAAACATAATCTTAACTTTAAAAATAATATAAAACTTCCTCACGATCACAGAAACAATTGGATTAGACTGACATTAAGTTCAGATACATTAGAGAAAGAATATATTAAAGAGATTTTCTATGAAGAGTAAAATATACATACTCACTTATAACAGGGCTGATTTATTAAATATAACTCTTGGCGGTATTTTCGGAAGCGATGCTAAAACATATATAGAAAGTGGAGATTGCGAAATTTTTATTATAAACAATCATAGCAATATACAAATAGATAAGCAATTCAAAGAAAAGGTCACCTTACTGGATAATGTCTTACGCCCTGACTTTTCTACAGGACATATTGGTAGAAACTGGAATCAGGCTCTGATATTAGGGTTTGAGAATCTTACAGACCCCGCATGTGATCTCGTTATTACTTTGCAGGACGATGTCTTACTTCAACCCGATTGGTATTCAAAATTAAAAGATTTACATTGTGATTTTAATTTTGTTCAAAATGGTCATGGAGATGCTTTATGTAGCTATACAGTTGAAGCCGTAAAAAAAGTAGGAATATGGGATGAAAGATTTATTTTTGGGTTACAGGCTAGCGATTACTTTTACAGACAATTAATGTTTAACTGGGAGGGTGCTACTATCAATGACCCCGTTCATAAAAGAATGCATAACTCATTACACGCTGAACCTATGAAGGCGACGAGCTATTTAGTATCTAACAGTTTTTACTCTGAAACATTTCCAGATCCCTCTTTTGATGTTAATATCGGGACCTCTATTATAAAAGAGAAATATCACCAACCAAGTCAACTGTATCCGTGGACCCAAAATAATAAACAAGCGGCTAAAGTCGATAAATTTAAAGGAAACTCTTATATGTTTTATCCTTACTTCGAAAAAGAAGTTTACCAACTAAAAGAAAAAAAATACGTTTTATGATAAAAATAAATTTCGTAGATTTTTGGTTTGATTTTGATAAAAAAAATAATTATTTTTATCACTTGTTGTCTTGTCATGACGAAGTTGTTATAGATGAGGAAGATCCAGACCTTCTGTTTTTCTCTGTAGATTATTCTAACGCAGGAGAGAGCGGAAAATATAAAAATCACCGTTGCAAAAAGATTTTTTTTACGGGAGAAAGTGTTTCCCCAAATTTTGATTCTGATGAGTCTATAAGAATGACTAATCATCAAGCTCACTATAATATAGGAAAGTGTGATTTTGCTTTTACTTTTGATTTTTCTGACGATCCCCGTCATTACAGATTACCTCTTTGGGTTCTACAAATTGACTGGTTTGATAAAGGCGGTTATGGAAATCCTGAATTCATACTAAGTCCCGAATTGATACAACAAAATGAATTTATTTCTTCAGAAAAAAATAAATTCTGCGCGATGGTTTTTAACAACCCTACAAAAGAAAGGGTTGATACGTATAATTTATTTTCCACTTACAAGAAAGTTGATGGGTTTGGTCATCCTTTTGGTAATTGGAGTAATGGAGAAATAAAAAAATATAATAATCTTAAAAATTATAAATTCTCTGTTTGTTATGAAAATCGTTTATATGCTGGTTATTATACAGAAAAACTCTTCCATGCTAAAACAGCTGGAAATTTGCCTATATATTATTGTGATGAGAAAGCATCTAATGATTTTAACGAGAAGTGCTTTATTAATCTAAACAATTATAAATCTTTAGATTGTCTTTTTGAACATATTAAAGAAGTGGACCAAGATGATGATTTGTATAACTCATACCTTAAAGAACCTTTATTTAAGAACAGCTTGATAAAAAAAGAATTTTTGCCCGACTCTATTTTACAATTTATAACCAAAACTATACTAAAATGATAAATGTCGATAAGGTTTATGTGTTGCATTATACAAAACTTAAAGAAAGAAGAGAAAATATAGAAAAATCTCTTAATAATTTTGGGATAAATTATGAATTAGTAACTGATTTTGATCAGGAAAATATTTCTGAAGAAGTTATAAATGAGTGGTATTCCACTAATGAAGAGACATACAACTCAAAAATTGATCCACTCTGGGGTATAGCGCAAAACCCTTTTAGAAAACTTAACTTGGCGGAAATATCCTGCACTATTAAACATTATCTATGTATTGAGAAAGTGGCAGAAAATTGTTCAAATTATGGTCTTATTTTGGAAGATGATGTTTTTTTTGTAGAGGGCTTCGTTGAGAAATTTAATTATTTTCTGTCTGAAACGCCTGACGATTGGGGCGCAATTTTTATGGGTTGCTGTGCTAATTTGCGCGTCCCTAAAAATTTGCTTCGACAAGGTATACACTCATATCCTGTAAATCACCCTGCATCACGAGGGGGAGATTCTTATATTTTAAGGAAGGATGCGGCTCAAAAAATTATCTCCACTATGAAACCGTTTAATACTATCAGCGACTGGGAGCTTGCTTGTCAACTTCATCAGCATGATATTAAAACTTATTGGTGGGAGCCTCCCTTAGTGGCTCAAGGTTCGGAAAACGGAATTTACACAACGACTTTAAATGATGATAACCATCGGCAAACTCACGGTGGGGTATTTTGAAAAAACATTAAGCATTTATATAATTAAAGATGACAGATAAAATTCTACCAATAATCTCTCACGATTTCCAAAATGAGAAGAGGAGGATTTAAAATGAAAAGAATAGCGTTTATTAAATTCGCAGGACTAGCTGCTGGGGGGTGTGAAAAATATCTCCAGAATATTGCCTGTATCTTATCTAAGTCGGATGAGTTTGAAGTGGATTATTTTTATACAAACGCATCGCCGTATATAAACTGGGATTCTCCCTTTGTTCATCCCGATAATGATGAGTCCCGTAAAAAAATAATGCAAGAGCACGATATTAAACTAATCAAAGTTAATGTTGAAAATAAAGATGCTGCTGGCGTTCCTTACAGATGGGTTAATACAGATTTTTGGGAATTATTTAATGAAGAAGATTATGATTATGTTTCTAGTGCGAGGTCAGGCTATCCCGAATATCCATTTAATTTAATAAATAAAACAAAAATTATAGATACAATTCATGGACCCCAAGGAGAAGATAAAGAAAACATAGAAAAATCCATATTGCTTTGTGATTGGCAAGCAGAACAGTGGGCCAATAATGGTGGAAATATAGATAAAGCTATTATCATCCCTACCTTAGTAAAGGTCCCCGAGCAAAAACCCAGTAATCTTAGGGAAGAACTGGGAATTTCTCCAGAAGCTTTTGTTTATGGGTTTCATCAAGGCAACAGAGATGATATTTACTCCCCTCTTTCTCTGGCTGCTTATGAAAAGATAGCAAATCCAAACAACTATTTTATTATTATGGGTGGTTCACAATACCACCGCCAGTATGCTAAAAAAATTGGGGCGGGAAATATCCTATTTCTTGATTTTGAAAGCTCTGTAGAAAAAATACACAATTTTTTAGGTGCAATTGATGTGTTCGCTCATGCTCGTCGAGATGGAGAAGTGTGCTCAGCTGCCATTATTGAAGCTCTTTATCATGGAAAACCCATTATATCTCATCCAGCGATGAACATGGGCCACGCAGAGCAGATTGAGGGTTGCGGGAAGATGGCGACGACTTTAGAGGAATATTTTTCCGAAATGAAAAAGCTAGAAGAAGATAATCACTATTATGCAGATATTTCATCTAAGGCTAAGGCTAAGTATGAAGAAAAATACAGCTATAATGCAATTCAAGACAAAATTTTAAAAGTATATTCAGATGATTATAAGTAGATGCGCAACCAGAATATCTTTAGCGGGAGGCTCCACTGATCTTCAATCCTTTATTGATGAGAATGGATATGGGAGTGTCATAAGTTTTCCCTGCAATATTTATACTTACATTACTCTATTTAAAGATAAGTATGGCTATAATAAACTTAATAATTATTTATTGAATTATACACAAAGAGAGGAGGTCACCAAGATAGAAGACATTCACAACGATGTGGCCCGAGAAGTTTTAAATTATTTCGGTTGTGAGCCTGTAACTCTGAACTTTCATTCTGATGTTTTTTCTTCTGGGTCTGGACTAGCCTCATCTTCATCTTATTTAGTTAATTGCATAAGAGCGGTAAGCGAAAACCTAAACATAAAATTAAATATTTGGGAAATTTGTCAGCTGGCTCTTAAGTTAGAGAGAAATTTTAACCCACTTACAGGGTATCAAGACTCTTATGGTTGTGCGATTGACGGGTTTAAGCAATTTATATTTAAGAAAGACGGGGGCGTTAGCTCAATTGAACTTAAAAAATCTTTTTTAAATAATTTTAAAATGTATTTGAGGCCCACTTTAATAAAAAGAAGTTCGACAGAGGTTTTAAAAAGTATCGACATTAAAAAAGCCGCCGACCTACTCCCTTTCGTGACAAAAATGAAAGAGGCGATAGTCGCTGAAAAAAAAGAAGACTTCCTATCTTTAATTAGGGACTCTTGGGAGACAAAAAAAAAGACTTCCCCTTTCGTCCTAAAAAATAGAAAATTAGTAGAAATGGAAGATAATTTAAAGAAAGATCCAACTGTGCTGGCCCACAGGCTGTGTGGAGCAGGTAATGGGGGATTTTTCCTTATATTCCGCGATATAAATTATAATAAAAAAACTAAAGACATACCGATAAGCGTAGCGCCAGACGCTCATACCTATCACAATTATTAAAATGAAAAAAAGCATAGTCACAGGGGGAGCGGGATTTATTGGTAGTCATATCGTTGATAGACTCATAGCTGACGGACACGAAGTCTATGTTATTGATGATGAATCGGCAGAGTGCAATGAGGAATTTTTCTATAACCCCAAAGCGAAGTATTTTAAAATTTCTATTGAGGACTACAATTTAATTGAACCCTTGTTTAAGGGAGCCTCTTATGTTTTTCATTTAGCGGCTGAATCAAGAATTCAACCCACATTAGAGCGTCCACAAAAAGCTTGCCTTACGAATTTTGTAGGGACTTGTAACGTATTACAAGCTGCGCGTCACCACGCGATTAAAAGAGTCGTATATTCTTCTACCTCTTCAGTTTATGGTTTAAAAAATAAACCACCTCTTAACGAAGGAATGGAAAGGGATTGTCTAAACCCCTACTCAGTAAGCAAAGTGGCTGCGGAAGATTTATGTAAGATGTATCACAGTTTATGGGGATTAGAAACGGTGATTTTAAGGTATTTTAATATTTATGGTGAACGTCAACCTATTAAGGGGCAATACGCCCCCGTCATTGGTATTTTCCAAAGACAAAAAAGAGATGGAGAAAAACACACCATAGTAGGAACTGGCAAACAGCGTAGGGACTTCACTCATGTATCAGACGCAGTCGAAGCAAATATACTTGCAGCAACAGCAGAAAACAAAACTCTCCCTATAGCTGGTGAAATTTTTAATGTAGGATCTGGGAAAAATCACTCTATCCTTGAGGTGTCAGCTTTTATTGGGGGACCATATACTTTTGTTCCTCCCCGCCCAGGAGAAGCAGAAACAACTTTAGCAAACATTTCAAAGATAAACGTGACTTTGAATTACAATCCCAAGACCTCCCTAGAGGACTGGGTAAATTTACAAAACGATGGCGGTAGTTAACACAGAAAAGAAATTTATTTGGATTTGGATTGCTAAAAATGCAGGATCTTTTATTTTTAGTCATCCCGATATAGGTTTTGACAACAATCAGGCTGGAAATCATGAAAAGTTTATAGAAATTGAAGGCGAGATCCCCAATCCCGAGGAGTTCTACAAGTTTGCTTTTTGCAGGAATCCCTACGATAGAATCGTATCAGCTTATTTCTCTTTCAGAAAGTGGCATAATTTCAATCTTTTCAGCACCTTCGATGAATTTTTGTTAAATAATTTTAAAGATGAAGAAGGTAATCTTTCTATGAAAAATTCTAAATCCAAATTTTCTACCTACAGGAGGAACGAGAAATCTAATGATCACTTCGACACTCAGACTTCTTACCTTATAAACAAACATAATGAAATAGATTTCGACTTTGTGGGGAGACACGAAAACTTAAAGAGTGATTTTGATAATATATGTAATGATATTGGTATCGAGACCGTAAACAATAAAGTTCTTAATGCCACCCCTCACAATGACTATAAATCTTATTTTGAGGGCGAAAATGGCGAGGAAAAAATAAAAATTGTGAACACTATTTATATGGAGGATTTTAAGAATTTTAAATATGATTGCTGGTAGCGGAATAAATACTGAGCTACAAGGCAATGTGGCTGATAAGTCTTTCGTAGGGCATTATAAGGAGTATGTTATCAGACCGCAGCCTATTGATTATGTATTATCTTTCTTTAATAACAAAAAAAAAGGAACTTTTATCGATATAGGGGCTTATGATGGGGTCAAGTGGTCTAATTCTCTAGTTTTAGAGGAAGAGTTGGGCTGGGACGGTGTTTGTATTGAAGCTAACGTTAAGTCTTATGAGCAGTGTGAGGAGCTAAGGTCTTCTATTACTTTAAACAAGGCTGTTTGCAGCTCCTTTGGCGACGTTACATTTAGAAACGTAACAGGAGGAGCTTCATGCTTAAGCTGTATAGTAGAGTTTGTAGAAAAAAAACATTTACGGAGGATAGATTCAGAAATAGAAAAACTGGGAGGCTCTCACACTGATGCTCCAGTAGAAACTATTACGCTTAATGATATTTTTGATAATTTTGTTAAACGAGACTCCGTAGACTATCTCTCTATCGATGCCGAAGGGTCTGAATACGAAATTTTTAAAAATTTTAATTTCGATATATACAGTTGTTCTTTGATTAGCGTGGAGCATGACGGGCCACTTGAGGGAAGCGAGAGAGAATCAGATTCCAAAGTAATTACCTTGTTAAAAGACAATGGGTATAAGCCTATTTGTAAAGTGGCTGGAGACCTTTTCTTTTCAAAATAAAATGAAGCTATTTCACCTCTCAGATCTTTTAGATCACTTAATCACTAAAAAAGATGACCTTCAAAAACTTTGTTCTTTGATTGAAAAACATCAAGACATAATTATTTTAGGAAATGGGGGTAGCAATGCTATAGCCTCCCACCTTTCTCAAGATTACACCAAAGCGCTTGGGAAAAGGGCTATTTCCTTTTCCGATCCTTCGCGACTAACCTGTTATATTAACGACTATGGTCAGGATGATGCTTACAAAAGATTTCTACAGTCTTTCTCCAGCCCGACATCCTTGATAATACTTATTTCTTCATCTGGAGAGTCTCGAAACATTCTTAATTGTCTTGACTATTGTTTAGTAGAAGGTTTATCTCATATTATTTTGACGGGGTTTCGTGAAGACAATACCTTAAAAGAGAGTTCACGAGACACCGCAGAAATTAACTACTGGGTAGATTCTGCGGACTATGGTATTGTTGAGTGCTTACACCAAATTTTTCTCCATTCGGCAATATAATGAAGGTAGGTTTTACAGCAGGGACTTTTGATCTATTACACACTGGTCATGTTTTAATGCTGGAAGAGTGCTCCTCCAAATGTGACCATTTAATAGTTGGATTGCACACAAATCCCCACATAGAAAGACCTCACAAAAACCCCCCAGTTCAATCATTAGTGGAGAGATACATACAACTCAAAGCAGTTAAATTTGTATCTGAAATAATTCCTTACCAAACAGAAAAAGATTTAGTAGATCTACTTACCATTCTTCCTATTGATATACGTTTTATTGGAAGCGATTGGGAGGGTAAGGACTTCACAGGAAAAAACTTAGGTGAAAAAAAACACAAAATTCTATATAACAGAAGAGAGCACCCCTACTCTTCTTCTGATTTAAGAAAAAGAATTAAAGACAAAAAATGAAAAAAGTAATCATCACAGGTGTCACAGGTCAAGATGGTAGCTTTATGGCGGATTACCTTCTTAAAAATACAGAACATACTATCATAGCTGGTGTTCGTAGGTTGAGCGTTAAGAATCATGGAAACATCAAGCATTTGATAGATCACCCTCGATTTAAGTTAATCGATCTTGATGTAGCTGATCAAGCTAATACGGAGCTTGTAATCTCAGAAGAGAAGCCTGATTACTTTATAAATTTTGCTGCTAATTCTTTTGTAGGGGTTAGTTGGAAGATGCCAGTTAATCATATGGAGACGAATGCTATGGCTGTTTTATACCAGTTGGAAGCTATTAGGAAACATTCACCAAGTTGTAGATACTATAATGCTGGGTCATCTGAAGAGTTTGGGGATGTCTTATATTCTCCTCAATCAGAGCTTCACCCTATACGCCCAAGAAGCCCTTATGGTGTTTCAAAAGCTAGTGCTAGACACATGGTAAAAGTTTGGAGAGATTCTTATGATCTTTATGCTATCCAAGGTTGGTTATTTAATCATGAAGGTACTCGTCGTGGAGAAGAGTTTGTCACTCGTAAGATAACGAAGAATGTTGTTAGAATCAAGAATGAATATCATCTCGATTACTTTGAGCCTCTTGAATTAGGTAATATAGATTCCAAAAGGGATTGGAGTGATGCGGAAGATTTTGTCAAAGGTGTTTGGTTGATGCTAAACCAAGAAAAACCTAAAGAATATGTTCTTTCTTCTAATGAAACTCACACTATTAGAGAATTTGTCGCAGAAGCTTTTAACTTTGCTGGTTTCGCTATAGAGAAATGCGAGTGGATTGGCAAGGGGGTTGAAGAAAAATATGTCCATGATGACAAAGTCTTATTGCGTATCAACCCAGATTTCTATAGACCTGCAGAAGTTGAAGTGTTATGGGGGGATTCTTCAGATGCAAGGAGAGATCTAGGTTGGGAGCCTAAAAGTAGTTTTTTA